>Ga0308159_1000110_pt1 | contig 312048 bp, 254 predicted proteins | sample PhyCR1_FD_201040 | JGI IMG/M metagenome (GOLD analysis project Ga0308159, IMG submission 201040) | Phyllosphere microbial communities from UC Gill Tract Community Farm, Albany, California, United States - DLSLC.R1 | ecosystem: Host-associated > Plants > Phyllosphere > Unclassified | place... | reverse complement strand
AAAATCATTAAGTTTACAGAATATCGCTTTGTCCAAAAGTGATATGGTTAAAAGTTAGTGCTAAAGCCAGAACCAAACTGGTGCACTATGCCTCGGAATGTGGTGTACTTTGTTCGGAATAATCACCCTGGCCCATTCTCCTGAATTTGATTCATAATATATATCACAAAAAGGTATTCTATTAAATAAGCAGTCGGCTAAAGGAGGACTGCCATGAATGGACTGGTAAAAGGTGCTTAACTGATTTCAGCTTAATAATTTGATTATAGTGCATCGAATCGAAGAAGTTTCTTGCGAGGAATCGTCCTTTCGAGGCAGATTCTTATCTGTAGAAGCAATCTCCATCGAAAAAAGAGCAAGGAGCAAAGAATAAAGTCTAAAGCGAGACGACTGGCAACGAACAACGATAAACGGGCAAGGACAAAGCTTAAAGCGGAAGTCAAAGGGCTAAAGTGTGCTTCTAATGGAAAAGTCATGACTGGTGCCAAAAACGAAAAACGGCAAACGAAAAACGAAAACAATAGCAGAACAAACGTTACTATTATCTCCCGCAGATTTCAGGGATTTCGCAGATCTTATTCATAAGCGGGAGAAATAAAAATTTATCTCTCCCGCTTATCTTCTTATGCGTAATAAGATGTATTTAAATTAATATTCGCTTTTTCGGCGGCTTCAATTGGTGCATAATCAGATAAAATCAATGCCTGGCCCTTCTTCACACAAACATCATGTTCGAAATGAACTGAGGGCGTTCCATCTGCAGTTTTAATCGTCCAGCCGTCTTCGTCTAAATAGACATCTTTTTTTCCCATGTTAATCATCGGCTCTATTGCCAGAACAAGATTTTCTCGCAATAAACTGCCAGATCCTTTTCGGCCGTAGTTAGGAACCTGAGGATCTTCATGCATATCTCTGCCCAGGCCGTGACCAACTAAATCCCGTACCACACCATAGCCTTGTTTTTCATTATGTGATTGAATCGCATATCCGATATCACCCATTCTCTTTCCGGCAACGGCTTGCTCTATACCCAGATAAAGGGAATCTTTAGTGGTCTTAACCAACTTTAAAATTTCTGGAGAAACTTCGCCAATAATAAAAGTATAGGCATGATCTCCGTGAAAACCATTTTTAATTGTTCCAACATCTACAGAAATAATATCACCATCACGCAGTTCTTCTTTCGTTGGAAAGCCATGAACAACCACGTCGTTTACAGAAGTAATAATGTGAAAAGGGAAGCCATTGAAGTTGTAGAAAGAAGGAACAGCACCATTATCCTGAATAAAAGTATTGGCTAGCTGATCAATTTCCAGGGTTGTCATCCCTGGCTTTAGAACTTTCGCCACTTCAGCTAAAGTACTACTCACCAGTTGCGCACTGATTTTCATAAGCTCTACTTCTTCATTCGTCTTGTAAATAATCATGTTGCAAATATAAACAATCTACGTTTTAAATATTCATCTCAAGGGACCCCGCCTTCATATTTTGTCTATTAGTCATTCGGAAACTTTTAGGAGATATCCATGGTTATAGTTATATCAATTATATATTGAATAAATTGGAAAAAAATATTGTTCAGCGATTTAATTATACTTCGTAAAATTCTGTTTAAATAAAGGCGAAATTTTAAGCAATGCCGAGTTTAGCAATAAATGTACTTAGAATGTGATGTAACTGAACCCAATAAAAAGCAAATCTTTAAAAATTAAATTTGTAAGCTTTTTGCTTTTTTAGATTTTAACACTATTTTTATTTTATAAACTTTAAAGTAATTATCTACAACATGAAAAACGGTACAGTAAAATTTTTTAACACAGAGAAAGGTTTCGGATTTATTAAAGAAGAAAACGGTTCAGAAATCTTCGTTCACGTAAGCGGGCTTATTGATAAAATCAATGAGAATGATAACGTAGAATATGAAGTACAAGAAGGAAAAAAAGGATTGAACGCAGTTAAAGTAAGAGTCGTTTAAAATATATTTTTTTTAGAACTTTAACAGGCCTAAGGCCTGTTTTTTTGTTTTCCGGCATGTTGCCTTCTGGTAATATGCTGAAGGAAATTAGAGGTATGGACATAGGACTTACTTACCACTTAGTACTTGTATATTTCCTGCTTGAGGGATTTTTGATAGGTATGAAAAACAAATCTCTCGATGCTTAATGCTCATCAACTGTAAAAAGATTCCTAATTCGAATGTTTCAAACATTAATCCTTGAACCGTGTTGTTATACCATCTACCAATTATAAGATTATAATTTACTATGGAAAATCAAGAAAAAACAGTTGAGGTATTAAATGACCTTATTGAAATTAACAATGACAGAGCAGACGGTTTTGATAAAGCAGCAAGTGATTTAAGTGATGAGAATATCGATTTAAAAGCGACTTTTGATAAACTTTCATCTGATAGCAGAACAAACGTTACTGAACTTGCTGGTTTAGTCGGCCGGAATGGAGAGAATCCAGATACTGGTAATACTGTTTTAGGTACATTGCACCGTGCGTGGATTGATATCAAAGCCAGCTTTGGTGGTGACGACCGTCATAGTATTTTAGCTGAATGCGAACGTGGTGAGGATGCCATTAAAAAAGCATACAGAGATGCACTTCAAGAAAATGAACTTGGTGAAAACGTAAGATCCGTATTATTGAAGCAACAAGATGCAATCAATATCAGTCATGATGCTATTAAAGCACTAAGAGACGCACACAAAGCATTATAAAAAATGCTTCTCATCATAAAGGCTATTGCGAATTGCAATAGCTTTTTTTGTATGCGATTAAAATTTAGATTTCTAATTTAAGGCGTATTGTCTATTTGCCGCCTTTGTAATGCGTGCTAAAATTCGAGGAGTCACATATTTTTATATTCCATACCAAATCGCTTTGGAATGTATTAAATCGGCAGACAAGCGGATTGAGAAATCTATACCGATTCAGAGATGGTTACACATATTGAGCATCGCAGCATTAAAACTCCTGGAGAGGTGAACTCGATTCATGAATATTAATTTTTGATATATTAACAGCGGTAAGTCCGTAAGATGTTAATTTGATATTAAAAATGATTGGATCGCCTATTTGTATATCAATACCAAGATCTTTCAGGCAACAATGGATGTCCTGTTCATTTTCATCGATTATTTTTCCACTTCCTTCCTGTGGATTCGTAGAAATTAATACACCTTTTCTCATTTAAATTATTTCAAGCAAATATACCAGATGTAATTTCAAGTCGTTACCAAAATAGTGCCCAGTGCTGAAATTAATATTCGTATTTATTGACGAAAACAAATTCATACGGATTAGATTAATTAAGAGAGGCAATTCGAAATGTTATATAATCATCACTGCAATAATAATGTGTTTGGACCAATTAACAAAATAGCTAACCCTTAGATTTGATGATATTCTCAGCTTTATGTTTCTTTTTTAACCTGCTGAGGGTTTCTTCTCTCATCACTAAATAACTTGCAAGGATTCTTGCAGGTAATCTGTATTCGCCTTTTGCATTGAAAATCCGATAACGGTGATCCGCAGAAGGCAGGCGGCAGAGTCTTGATTCATCAACAAGCTTTTGATACTTCATACACAATATCTTCCTCGCCATTTTTTCTACCTCCGGATATTTTTCGTAAAGTTTTTCAATGAAATCTTTAGGAAGTAAAATCAGTTCAGCGTCGTATATCGTTTCCAGTCCTTCACATTCGAGATAATTTGAAATTTCGGTAAAACCAATCATTTCATCTTCACCATATAATGAAAGCGTGATTTGTTTATCTTCAACAGTCGTATACTTTCTTAATGTTCCGCTGGCAATAAAGATTGCATTGCAACAAGCAACTCCAGCCGGGTGGAGGCGGGTGTTTTTGCAAACCGATAAGGTGACTGCATTTTCCCGAAGTAGTCCAATGAGTTCATCTGATACAGGCGCAAGCGCACTGCAAAAATTAATTATGGGATTAAGTTTCATTTCGCACGTTTGATAATAATGAAGAGCATGCGTTGCAAAGCTATACCTTTTTAATTAGTTTTTAATGTTGGAACTATAAATAAATGATAATGAATAAGGTCGATTTAAGCAAATCAAATTAATTATTTTTATTCTCCGATAATTGCATTTTTTTGCATTGTTAATACTGAGACGAGAGCCTCAACATAGGTGTACGTTAGATTTGTGCCGGTAAAATAGAATGAATGATTGCCAAGCAATTGATGATGTTATGAAATCAGGATAATCTAAAAAACTCATTATTTCCTCGATTTGAGGATTAAAGTATAAGTTGTTTATTACTTGATAGTTAACATCTTGTTTTTTCGCGTTGCTGAGCTGTTGGTAATCGAGTTCCAGGATGAATAGAATAGTGGTAATTTCCTGACGGCATATCACTTTATCCTACCGACATTGCAAATTCCAAAATCATAGTTTGTTTCACAGTGGCTTTACAAATACACATTATTGCTCAAGCTGTTTCACTTCGTCTATTTCATCATACCCATAAATTTAATTTTTGAAACCTTCTATTTTAAACTTTGGCTTCGATTTTTTCTTTCGCAAGCGCTAAATCATCTTGTGACAATTCAAGCTGTTCATTTTTCAGCACTGCTGAAGGCATGTATTTCAGATCCACACACATTGGAAAATGGTCCGAGCCACAATTAGCTAATCTTTTAATGGAACTTAATGCAAAATCCGTTGAGCAGAAAATGTGATCAAGCGGAAAACGAAGCAGCCAGTATTTAGCATTGAAGCTATTGAAGAAACCGCGTCCACGCCTTGGATCTAATAATCCACTCACCTTGCCAAAGAGTTTAGTAGTATAGCTCCATGCCACATCGTTCAGATCACCCATTACAACAACCGGTAGATCGATGTCTTTCGCCTTCTCGGCAACGATTAATATTTCCTTATCTCTTTCTGTACTTCTCGGATTTTCTTGCGGAACAGGTGGTTCGGGATGTAAGCAAAACAATTTCACTTGCTGTCCAGACCTCAATTCAATAGTTGCTTCCATAGAAGGAATGTCAGACTTCACCAGATAGTTCACTTTTGCATCACTTAACGGCAATTTCGAATACAATAACATTCCATAGGTATTTTCTAACGGAGCTTTGAGCTGATGCTTATAGGTTTCTTGAATCGAATCCATTTCATTTTGCCACCATTTATTTGTTTCTACCAATAAAATCAAATCCGGTTCGCACATTGCAATCAGGTTATGGTAATCCTTAGACTGGCGATTTTCCTGATACACATTGGCTATTAGAATTCTCAGATTATCTATGCCATCACTTCTTAAACTGGTAATAATTTGTTTTTTTCCCAATGCCGTAAAAGGAAAAACAAGGTATATCAGATAACTCAAGTTAATCAGCAAACCGGCTAAGACTACCCAATCTTTAGTCTCTTTTGGAAAAGAAAAGTATAAAATTAATGCAATCAACGCAATATTCAATGAAAGCTTTTGTAGTCTGGGGTATTCGAAAACCCTGAATATCCAAAAATCATGGCGAATGAAGGGAATGATCGTCGATAAAATGACGATGATGCTAAAGTAGAAAAGAATGTCGTGTGTCAAAGGTATCCGGTTCTAATGTACGTAGCTTAACAAGCAACCCTCTAAAATGTTCTGATCCTAGAAGAAGGGAAAATTGAAAGCATGAAGATCCATCAAGATACCGAACATATCTTAATGGATAATGTAATGTTTATGAGGATTGATAAGTGGTTGTAAAACAGTATATTGATTACCCTGCCGCGGAAAATTGCCTGGTGTCCGTTAAACCAACCGTAAAGTCATATTTTTTCATTTCGTAGGAAATGGCTAGTGCCTGTAACTCCTGCAATTCTTCAAAATTAAAAATGTTTTCTGAAGTTAATGATGAAAGCGATTTAATTCGTGTGATGATTTCACGGTAAGTTTCGTGATTGCTGATTTCGTTCATTTGTTTTGTGATGCGATAAATTCTGCTTAATAACAATTTTTAAAATGAAAAGGTTTTATGATTCAGGCAATATATTTTGTGTGATAAGCGATCATTTCACAAATGAGATTCTGCTCCGTAGCTGTATCTATCAGTAATAGATTATTTAAATATTTTACGGATACTAAAACTATCGGGTAAAGTTATTGGTTAACAAAGGGTAAAAATGTTGAATACTATGGAAAAGCGCATCTACGTGTTAGAGGATAATGACGATATCAGAGAGATTGTATCCATTCTTTTGCAGGGAGAAAAGTATGAGGTATTTGCCTTTTCCAATATAGCTGCACTTCGTTCTGGTGTTGCAAAGGGTAAACCTGCAGATCTGTTTTTATTAGATGTAATGGTACCTGATGGTAACGGCATGGATTATTGCAGTGAATTGAAATCTTCGCCTGTTACCGCCCGTATGCCAGTGGTGATGATGTCGGCCAATTTTTCCAACGAGGAGATAAATAAGCGTTGCTTTGCAGATGATTATATTCACAAACCATTTGAAATAGATGATTTTGTCGAACGCATTTCTGCTCAAATCCATTGAAACAGATTAAATTAATATATGACTTATTCATTAGCGCCTTCTTATTGAACGAAAAATAGTTTCGGTACATAAGAAAACCCCATGAGGCTAACGATAAAACCGCTACATATGCTGGTATCATAATTTTATTTGGCTAGGCAGGAAATTGACCTTAAAAATTGATTGCCATAATCAGGATAATTGTAATTAAGTTTGCAGCCAAATTGATGATTGAGAGAAATAACGAAAACTTCTTCAGGAAATATTATACAAAACTAAAGGGGTTTACGATTCGTATCCGTTACAGTGAATACCTGAGTGATGCGCTTAGAAATACGCTTGCAATTATAATTCCATTGGTTGCTTTAGCTTATTTCGGACAGTTGCTTGCGGGTATAAGTGTCAGTATCGGCGCGCTGTTTATGAGCTTGTGTGATATTCCCGGCAATAGGCGGGATAAGCTGAGCGGCGCAATCGTGGCCATTTTATCGCTGGCCCTTACTTCATTTATTATCTCTCTGAGCCTCGCCAATTCTTATGTAGTTGCAATCGCTGTTGTTGCGATCACATTTTTATTTGCAATGCTTTCTGTATTTGGCAATCGCCTCTCCTTAATTGGACTTATCGGCACTACATTGATTGCTTTCACCCTTGGTCTCCATCCGAAGCAACCTTTAATTTTTAGTACCTACATCGTGATTGGTGCCGGCTGGTATACCTTAATTAGCCTAACTCAAATTTATTTGTGGCCGTACCGGTCATTGCATCATGCCATTTTTGAAGCGATTCAAGGTACTGTAGCCTTAATGGAGTTGCGGGCAAGTGCCTATCATGAAGACGTTAATCTTCGGAATTTTAATGCGCAAAATATCATACTCCATTTAAAATTAAATGCCAGGCAGGAACTGATTAGAAGTCTATTGCTAAGGGATCGCATTGCAATGTCTGCTGAAAACAGAGCAGGGAAAAAACTTTTGGCCGCTGCGCTTGATATTATCGATCTCTATGAACAAGTAACTGCGATTCATCACGATTACGGTGAAATCCGGGCAGCGCTTGAGGGGACGAATGCATTGCCTAAAATACTGGAAACTATTGCACAGCTTACGAGAAAACTGGAATATAGTGCCGTGGAATTTTCAAACACGAAATCTTCCACTGATGAAACAATATCCCGACTAGAAATTGAAAGTAAAATAAGTGAATTATCGCTCATTTCGGCTACACTGCCAGTTGAAAAGGGAAATCTATTGAGCGGGATAGCCAAAAATCTGCAGGATATTTCTATGATAGTAGAACGTTTATCTGCAGGTTATCGGCTAGATTTACCCGACACTAATATCATTGAGACAGAACTTTACAAAGATTTTATCCCGGAAGCACCATTCAACTGGCAAAATGTGTTTTCACATTTTTCTTTGCACTCGCCTGTATTTCGGTTTGCACTTCGGTTAAGTCTTTTATGTTTAATCGCAATCCTGCCAACATTGTTTTTTCCTGATCAACGGTATAGCTATTGGCTTTTATTAACGGTGGTTATTGTGAACAGACCAGGTTTTGGTTTAACCAGAATACGCAATACGCAACGCTTATGGGGTACATTAATTGGATTGTTAATCGGGCTTTTACTTGCATTCGCGTCAGTTTCATTGCAGCTGGGGTTGGCCATATTGGGCTTGCTAGGTTTTTTTCTTTTTAACCGTACGCACTATATGTGGGGCGTAGCATGCGTAACCGTAATGGTTGTTTTGGCGCTGAATGTATACCACGGTCATGTATCGCAAATTATTAGCGACCGTTTATTGTTCACATTAGTTGGCTGTGGACTTTCCTATATCTCTATTTTTATTTTTCCGATTTGGGAAACTCCCCGGATTAAAGCTTTAATTTCAGATTGCCTGTTCGCAAGCCGTCACTATTTATTTTGTGTGGCTTCAGAGCGGAAGGGTTTTCTAAACTATCATTATCGAACGAAGCTGGCAAGAAAAGATGCGTACATCAGCTTTGCTGTTTTAAGTGAAGCTTTACAGGCCATCAAAAAGGAACCATTAGCCAGGGCGATAGATTTGAGTGGCTTGGAAGATATTCAGGTCTTGATTTACCAATCTAACGGGGCAATAGCTGCACTTTCGCTGGCAAAGGAAGTTGATTATGCCTTAAGCAACGAAGCATTTGATGAATGTTTAAGTAACCTTGATTACTGTATTGCGGCTGCACCATCTGTTAATCTTACCGCCCTTACCGCTAACAGTCAAAGTGAGATCCATTCTGAAATGTTGCTTCGCACACTTACCCAGCGATTAAAAGCTTATTTCAATAGCGATACCTAAATCAAAAGCTATTTGGGTTTTGTTCTGATCACTGGAATGGTATTTGTACCACCATTGTAAAGCTATATTATGGATACGCAACAAATTAAGAATACTGCACGGATACTTTTAGGGGCTGGATTAATTGTAGCCGGGATTGGACATTTAAGTTTTGCCAGAAAGGAATTTCAGGCGCAGGTTCCAGACTGGGTTCCTTTAAAAAAGGACGATACCGTGGTATATTCTGGTTTTGTAGAAATTGCATTGGGTACAGCATTAGTTGTAGCGTCAAAGAAATACAGATCTGCCGTTGGCGTTCTGGCAGCCTCACTTTTTGTGAGTGTTTTTCCTGGTAATGTATCACAGTATACCAATAAACGTGATGGTTTCGGACTGGATACAGATCGCAAAAGACTGGCAAGGTTATTTTTTCAACCGGTGTTGATACTTTGGGCCTGGAAAAGTACCAGAAAATAAGTACCGTTAATTTTTCTGATAATTTGCAATTGATAAATTCAAGGCTATACAATTCGTTATATTTGATAAACGAATTGTATAGGTATGAAATTAAGCCAACTTTTTAAATTTTTTGTACTGCTAACTTTATTTCCTGTTACTGCATTTTCTGCCGATGTTGATACGGTGACTACTTATAGTAAGGTAATGAAAAAGGAAATTAAAGCTGTTGTAGTCAAACCAGATAACTATTCTTCAGGAAAGAAGTTCCCAACACTATATCTCCTGCATGGCGCCGGAGGAAATTTTTCTGATTGGGTAAAACAGACGCCAGACCCGGAAACCGTTAAGCGTTTAAGCGATGATTTATCAATTGTAGTGGTTTGTCCGGATGGGGGCGTAACCAGCTGGTATTTTGATAGTCCGATTGATAAAGCCTATCAATATGAAACCTACGTTTCTGCTGAACTGGTGAGTTATATTGATCAAAAGTACTCCACTATAAAAGATCGTTCTGGCCGTGCAATTACCGGTTTAAGTATGGGTGGGCATGGCGCTTTATATCTGGCTTTTCGCCATCAGGATGTGTTTGGTGCCTGTGGAAGTATGAGCGGAGGGGTAGACCTGCGTCCGTTTCCCGAGAACTGGAACATTGCCAAACGCCTTGGGAAATATAATGAAAACCCTGAACGCTGGGAAGCCAATAGTGTGGTAAATTTAACACATTTATTAACGCCTAATAAACTTTCGATTATTATCGACTGCGGCGCTGGTGATTTCTTTTATAAGGTAAATGTTGCACTGCATGATAAACTGATGGACCGAAATATTCCGCATGACTTTATTATTCGCCCGGGGGTACATAACTTCAGCTATTGGGGGAATGCGATTGCTTACCAGATGCTCTATTTTAGCAAGTTCTTTAAGCGGGATCAGCACTAAAAAGCTTCTAAAAAAAGAACGGGCCAAAGGTAAAACTACCCCCGGCCCGTATCTAAATTAACGCTCTCGAGACGAAAGTAGAAGTTTTATGGTTACTTTCCAAATCAAATTTCAGCTTTGGTACGTTCTTCATCATTTCTTCATCTTGTTATTAGCTAATCTGTGAAGCTGAAATTATTTACGATTTAAAAATATTTGAATGATAAAGCCTTTGATATCAATAGAATACTGCCCGCGGTGTGGGTGGATGCTTCGCTCTGCATATATGGCGCAAGAGCTGCTCAGTACTTTTACAGAACAACTAAAAGGTGTAACATTAATTCCGAGTGAAACGAGTGGAACCTTTATTATTTCAATAAACGACCAGTTGATTTTCGACAGGAAGGATGCAGGCCGCTTTCCCGAAATAAAAGAATTGAAGAAACTGGTTCGTGATCACATAGATCCGGGAATGGATCTGGGGCACACCGATCGATAAGATTGCAAGGTCTTTCATCATACTCCTATATCGTTTTGATGCGCTTGTGTTCTTGTGCATTCCTTAAACGAATCGGCTTTGGCAAACAATGATCTGGTTTTGAAGTTATATCACTGTCAGAAATTGCAGGATATTAAAATGCGTTTACTTCCGACAGGCTAAAACAACAAATATGAAACACTACGATGCAATCATTATTGGCGCTGGTCAGGCAGGGGTTCCACTTGCAAAAAAGATGGCAGAAGCCGGAAAGAAAACAGCTATTATAGAGAAACGCTACGTTGGCGGAACCTGTATAAATGATGGTTGTACACCTACAAAAGCAATGATCGCATCTGCCAAAGCCGCCTATCAAGCCAGAAAGGCTTTTGAACTTGGTGTAATGGTAAGTGATGTTACTGTTGATTTAAAAAAGATCAAAGAACGGGCAGATGGTATCGTCCAGATTTTTAAAGAAGGTGCAGAAAACGGGATAGCCGAAACCAAGGGCTTAAAACTCTACATGGGTGAGGCAAGTTTTATTGGTGAAAAGGAGATCGTGGTCAAAAGTAAAGATGGGAGTGAAGAAAAGTTATCTGCTGATTTAATCTTTATTAATACCGGTGCCAAAACCATTATTCCTGATATTGAGGGTATTGAAGAGGTAGACTACCTCACCTCTACCACTATTCTGGATTTGGAAGAAGTTCCTGAACATCTTGTAGTAATAGGCGGAAATTATATAGGTTTGGAATTTGGTCAGATGTTTAGCCGCTTTGGAAGCAAAGTAACTATTTTGGAACAATCACCGGTTATTCTCTCCAAAGAGGATGAAGATATTTCAAAAGCAGTTACAGAATTTTTGCAAGCAGAAAAGATAGAGATTATTACGGGTGCTAAAATTAATCATATCGGTTGGAAAGGTGATCAGATTGAACTTTCCGGATCGACGGGCAAAAAAGATAAAAAAATTAAAGCCAGTCATTTATTAGTTGCCGTTGGACGGGCGCCGCAAACGAAAGATTTAGGTTTAGAAAATTGCGGCGTGGAAACAGATGAACATGGTCATATTCTGGTGAATGATAAACTGGAAACGAATGTGAAAGGTATTTATGCGTTAGGAGATGTAAAGGGCGGACCTGCCTTTACGCACATTGCATACAATGATTACACTATAGTTTACCGTAACCTGATTGAAAACACTGATTTATCTGTCAAAGGCAGACCTTTACCTTATTGCATGTTTACCGATCCGCAATTGGCCAGAATTGGCATATCGGAAAAACAGGCTAAAGAACAGCAATTGGAATACGAAGTAGCTGTATTGCCGATGAAAAACGTAGCGAGGGGAATTGAAACCAATGAAACTGTTGGATTGATGAAGGCTGTTGTAGACAAAAAAACGAAGGAGATCCTTGGCGCAGCAATTTTGGCTGCTGAAGGCGGAGAAATTATGTCTGTATTACAAATGGCGATGGAAGGTGGGATTACCTCCGAACAAATCAGATATAGCGTATTTGCTCATCCAACGTATACTGAATCGTTAAATAATCTGTTTATGAAAATGCATAAATAATAAATATGATCAGATTAGATCAGGTTACTAAATCCTTCAAAGATACAGCAGCTGTTAAATCAGTTTCCTTCGAAGTAAATGAAGGAGAAAACCTCATCCTTTTGGGTACAAGCGGATGTGGTAAAACCACTACGTTAAAAATGATCAATCGGTTGATTGAGCCTGATACAGGTATGGTAACCATTAACGGAAGAAATGTTGCTAATGAAAATCCTGAAATTTTAAGACGGGGGATTGGCTACGTTATGCAGAACAATGGTTTGTTCCCCCATTATACAGTTGGAGAAAACATTGCGACGGTTCCTCAACTTTTAAAATGGGATAAGAATAAAACGCAGGAAAGAACGAAAGAATTGCTGCGCAAACTTCATCTTCCTGAAGATTGTGTTAGCCTTTTTCCGCATGAGTTGAGTGGTGGGCAGCAGCAGCGAATCGGTTTGGCGAGGGCTTTGGTTGCAGACCCCTCAATTTTGTTGATGGATGAGCCATTTGGTGCTTTAGACAACGTCACTCGTGCGAGCATCAGAAAAGAATTCAAGGCCTTAGAAGAATTCACACGCAAAACAATTGTGATGGTTACACACGATGTTCAGGAAGCATTTGAACTGGCAGATCGCATTTGTTTAATGGATAAGGGCGAAATTATTCAGATAGGAACGCCTCAGGAACTGTTATATCATCCAACAAATGAATTTGTCGGTAATTTTATGGAAAGCGAGCGCATTACGCTTGAGTTTAAAATCACTACGCTTAAAGACCTTTGGAATGTATTACCCGATGAACAATGTGCAAATTCCAAAACAGTTGATCCGCATTTAAGTATATGGGATGCATTAAACTATTTCCGCGCTGGGATGGATAAGATCTCATTTGTTAACGATAACGGAATGCACAAATCAAGTGACATCAATACCCTTAATTCAGCATTTATCCGTTACCAAAATTCGCAACAGCATGGATGAACCTCAACAAAATTTGTGGCAGTTCATGTCAGAACAGTCTGATAAGTTGTTAAATCAAACTTTTCAGCATCTTGGACTTACCTTTATTTCTCTCTTCCTGGCCGTTGCTATCGGCTTGCCATTGGGGATTTTAATCGCAAGAAAAAGAAAATTGTCTGGCTCAGTTCTGGGGGTAGCAGGGATTTTGCAAACCATTCCGAGCATTGCGCTACTGGGTTTTATGATTCCGCTACTCGGAATAGGTGCAAAGCCAGCGATAGTTGCCTTATTGATTTACGCATTATTACCCATCATCAGAAATACCTATACCGGAATTGTGGGCATTAGCAGCGAAGTGAAAGAAGCGGCCAAGGCCATGGGGATGAGCGAGATGCAAATCTTATTAAAAGTAGAATTACCAATTGCCATGCCTGTGATTTTAGCAGGAATTAGAACGGCGACAGTGATCAACGTTGGAGTGGCTACGCTGGCATCATATATCGCTGCAGGCGGCTTAGGGGAGTTCATCTTTGGCGGCATCTCACTTAATAATACCAATATGATTCTTGCTGGTGCCATTCCTGCGGCTTTGTTAGCAATCATTCTTGATGCACTTTTGGCGATTATTCAAAAGATGGATTTCAAAAAAGTAAGAAAGTTCCTGTATGCTTTTCCAATAATATTTTTTGTACTCGGAGCTTTTTACTTGTTGCCAAAAGCATACGGAAGCATACTCACCGCTGGTTTCACCCCAGAATTTATGGGAAGACAGGACGGAGATCTGGGTTTAAAAAAAGAATATGGATTGAAAATTCACACCATCGTAATTAGTGATGCCGTAATGTATAAAGCGGCATATGAAAAGGAGTTGGATGTCATTAGCGGTTATTCTACTGATGGTCGTTTGAAGGCATTTGACCTTACGATTTTAAAAGACGATAAAGGGATTTTTCCGCCATACTACGCGGCGCCCATAGTGCGGGAATCATCTTTGAGAAAATTTCCTGATTTAGAAAGCGTACTCAATCTACTTTCTGGTAAAATTACCGATTCTATCATGACGGATCTGAACTACCGAACAGATTATCTTAAACAAACCCCTGAACGTGTAGCAAAGGATTTTCTCATTAAAAATGGTTTGTATAAATCATCCAAAGGCGGCAAAAATGGTGTTGTAAGAATCGGATCTAAAATCTTTGGAGAGCAATATATTCTCGCAGAAATGTATCGGATGCTGATCCTGGGAAATACCGATTACGATGTAGCTACAAAAACTGGTTTAGGCGGTACCAAAATTTGTTTCGATGCCTTAACCAATGACCAGATCGATTTTTATCCGGAATACACGGGTACAGGTCTATTGGTTTTACTTAAGCCGGATCCGAAAATTTTTAAAAGTATTACGAAAGATAAAGACAGTACCTATCAATACGTGAGCAGAAAGTTTTCCCAGCAATTCAAAATTAAATGGCTTAAACCAATAGGTTTTAATAATTCTTACGCTTTAATGATGCGGAGAAAACAATCAAAAGATCTTGCTGTTACTAGTATTACAACATTACAGAAATATCTAGATAAAAATTAATGAATTTAGTTGATCAATTCCTGACCATCAGGAAATATACTGAATCGATTTGTGAGCCTTTACAAACTGAAGACTATGTGGTTCAGCCGATAGAGGATGTAAGTCCTCCTAAATGGCACCTCGGCCACACCACCTGGTTTTTCGAAACCTTCATTCTCAAACCTTATGCTGCAAACTATAAGGAATACAATCCTGATTACAATTTCGTATTTAACAGCTATTATGAAACCGTTGGCGCAAGGGTGATCCGTACCGATCGGGGAAATTTGAGCCGGCCAAGTGTAAATGAAATTTATCAGTACCGTCATTATGTGGATGAAGCGATGACCGGTTTTTTACGCCTATCTGTTACTGAAGAAATCAAAGAACTTTTGGTTCTTGGCTTCAATCACGAACAGCAACACCAGGAACTTTTGCTCACGGATATCAAATATATATTAGGTAACAATCCGCTATTTCCGGTTTATTCTTCAGAATGGAAGGAACATGAGGAGATAGAAGTTCAACCTGATTATGTTACAATCGCTGAAGGTGTTTACGAAATTGGCTTCAATGGCGAAGGTTTTTGTTTTGATAATGAGTTAAACCGACATAAGGTTTACTTAGCTGATTTTCAGATAAATTCTGAGCTGGAAACCAATGGAGCCTATCTTGACTTTATCAATGCGGGAGGTTACACTAATTTTAATTACTGGCATGCTGAAGGTTGGGACTGGGTGCAAAAGAACAACATCAACGCACCCATGTATTGGCATCAGGTAGATAATAAGTGGTTTAATTATACTTATGCAGGTTTATTGCCAATAAATCCTGCTTATCCGGTTACACACATCAGCTATTACGAGGCCTATGCATTTGCCAGCTGGAAAGGTATGCGTTTACCAACCGAATTTGAGTGGGAGGTGGCCGCTCAGCAATTTAACTGGGGTAAAAGATGGGAGTGGACGGAAAGCGCCTACTTACCATATCCGGGTTTTAGTAAGGCACCTGGAGCCATTGGTGAATACAATGGAAAGTTTATGGTCAACCAGAAAGTACTTCGGGGTGCTTCTGTAGCCACGTCTGAAGATCACAGCCGCATTACCTACCGGAATTTTTTTCACCCGCACTTAAGATGGCAGTTTACAGGGATTCGCTTAGCAAAATAAGATTTACATGAGTACAATTATTTCAAAACAAATTATTCCAGTTTCATCATTATTTTTAAACGATGTTTTGGAAGGCTTAACGACAGAAAAGAAGTCTTTAAGTTCTAAATATTTTTATGATGAAACGGGCGACAGAATTTTTCAGCAGATCATGGAAATGGAAGAATATTATCTTACAGATGCGGAGATGGAGATTTTGAAGCACCAGACAGATGAGTTGGCTGATGTCATTGCTGCCGATCCAAGTGCTTTCGATCTTATTGAATTGGGGGCGGGTGATGCCACAAAATCAGTCCATTTATTACAAGCATTACTGAATCGCCAGCTTGAATTTACTTATTTACCTATTGATATCTCACAGCATGTTATAGAAGATCTGGAAGAAAATTTGCCAAAGAAACTCCCTGCATTAAATGTAGAGGGCTTAAATGGCGATTACTTTGCCATGGTGAAGAAAGCGAAAAGCCTATCAGATCGTCGTAAGGTGCTGTTATTTATGGGGGCGAATATCGGCAACATGGATGTTGCGGAAGCAAAGGAATTTTGCAGGGCTTTAAGAAATGAATTATCGGCAGAAGATCTTTTGATCATTGGTTTCGATCTTAAGAAAAATCCACGTCAGATTTTAGCGGCCTATGATGACGCAAATGGGATAACAAAGTCCTTTAATTTGAATTTACTGAGCCGCATTAACCGCGAGCTTGGTGGAGATTTTGAAATCGATCAATTTGATCATTATGCCAGTTATGATCCTGAATCTGGCGCCTGCAAGAGCTACCTGGTTAGTTTGAGGGAGCAACTGGTTAATATTGGTGATGAAACCATCCGCTTTGCAGCAAACGAACATATTTATATGGAAATTTCACAGAAATATTCTATGGACGAAATAAATGAGTTGGCTACATATACCGGATTTAAACCAATAGCACACTTTTTTGATCGGCAAAAATATTTCGTTGATGCCGTATGGCAGGTGGGTAAATAAGATTTACTCACCTGTATTTTTAAATTTTCTTTCCATCTAACACATCCAGCAGCTTTTGTAAATCATCTTCGGTGTTGTAGAAATGGAAAGAAATCCTCGTTCCAGTACCTCTCGGTGAACACAAAATTCTGGCATCATCAAGTTTGTCTACCATTGCCTGATTTAACGACATACTCATGATCGTAGACGCATATTGTTGATTGGTCAAATAATCAGGCAACAAGCCCCGGTCATTTAATTTTATTCTGGCCAGTTTACAAAGTTCCTGGGTTTTTCTTTCTATTTCTGAAATCCCTACACTTTTTATAAAATGTAAACTTTCGTTGAATGATCCGAAATTAAGAGTATCTAAATGCCCAGGTTCGAAGCAAAATGCCAGTTGTTTTTTACCTTTCAAAAATGGCGTATTGGGAAGCGGAGTGTCTTTTCGATCTTGATAAAGCTGATGATACAATTGATCTGAAAGTAAAACGAAAGCCGTTCCATAGCCAGCTAAAAGCCATTTGTAAGCACTGGCAATCAAAGCATCCAAACCAGAATTTTTAAAATCGAAATCAGTAGTGCCACAGAATTGCGTTCCATCACCAATCAATAATAAATCAGGATAGTTTTGTTTAAGTTTTTTAATGAATTCCGGATTGATTCGGTAACCGCTGATGTATTGAACTACACTAAAAGCAAATGCGGTTGGCTGGTATTTTTCAATCGCGGCCAGAATGTTATCTTCAACGTGTTCATCAAGATCGACCTTAAAGTGCGCAAAGCCACGGCTGATGATTTGATAGTCGATGGAAGGATATTCATTATTGAGTAATAAAAATCGGTGTGTTTTCGGTAATCCATCCAGCAACGTATTTAAGCCAAAAGAAAAATTCTGCGTCAGGAAGACATTTGCAAAGTCGGCTTTAAAAAAATCAGCCACATTTGCTCTTAAACTTTCAATAAATGGCGACTGTTCCATCCTAAAAGCACTTGCGCCGTCAATAAAAAGCTGATCGTGTTGCGTTCGCCATTTAGCCACTTCAATAGATAAAAGGCCCGAATTCGCCGTGTTTAGATAGGTGTATTTCGATAAAACTGGAAAGGAAGCTGATAGGTTCATATTCAAAAATAAAAGAAATAATCTGTTTTCAAACTGGTGCCTTTTTTTATGACAAACCTTAGGGATTTTGGATTGTTGTTGAAGAAACACATTTATAATTAATGGAAAAGCAGACACAGATCTTAATAGACGAACTTAAAAAGTTATTATATGGCGGCGGCGCTCATGTTGGTTTTAAAGATGCCGTTGAAGGGTTGCCATTTGATGCGCTTGGAGAGAAACCTCATGGCTTGCCCTATAGTATCTGGCAGCTGGTGAGTCACATTAAGATAGCCCAATGGGATATGCTCGAGTTTAGTAAAGATGGTTCGCATCAATCGCCTAAATGGCCGGATCATTATTGGCCAACGGAAACGGCGCCATCGAGTGAGCAGGAGTGGGACGAAACGTTAAAAGCTATAGATGAAGATTTGCAAAGCTTTATCATGTTATTAGACACGGCTGATATTTTCGAAGCCATCCAACATGGAAACGGACAATCCGTGCTTAGAGAAGCCTTGCAAATTGCCGATCACAATGCTTATCACACTGCAGAAATTGTCGTAATTAGAAGGTTACTAGGGCTTTGGAAACGTTAGGACGTAAAATAGCTTACGAAGTTTAGTGAGCGTGTGCGAAAGGAAAACTTCGTAAGTTTAAAATTAATAGATCGTAATTTAGCTAACTACTGGATGTTATACTAATAAACCAAATCACTGTAGCAAACTATAACATTGGCTTGCAATTTCAAATTCTTCATTAGTTGGAATCACCAGAATTTTAACTTGCGAATCGTCAGTACTTACATCCATTAAGCCGCCATTGTATTGTTTATTGCTTTCCCTGTCCATTTTGATCCCTAAAAAATCCAGTTCTGTACAAACCGCTTCACGCATGTCTTTATCATTCTCTCCAACGCCTGCCGTAAAAATCACCGCATCAATTCCATTCAGTACAGCAGCATAACTACCAATAAACTTCCTGATCCGATAGGCATAAAGTGCTAAAGAAAGGATAGCATTTTCATCGCCTGCAGCTGCCATTTTGCGAATATCACGCATATCGCTAGATCCACCAACACCCAGTAAACCAGATTGTTTATTGAATAAGGTGCTCAGTTGTTCATGACTATACCCGGCGTGTTCTATCAAATGAAAGATAACAGATGGATCGATGTCGCCCGATCTTGTACCCATCACTAAACCACTCAGCGGACCGAAGCCCATACTGGTATCAATGGATTTTCCATTTTTAATTGCGGTAATACTACAGCCGTTACCGAGGTGGATGCTAATGAGTTTAGAATCTTTTTTATCCAGCCATTGCATAGCCTCTTCGCTCACATATTTATGGCTTGTGCCATGAAAACCATATACCCTAACACCTTCTTCCTTGTAATAACGCTCAGGGATAGCATATCTATAAGCTTGTTGCGGGATGGTTTGATGAAAGGCCGTATCAAAAATAGCAACCTGATGAGCATTTTTAAAAGTGTCTTCCGCTACCTCAATGCACTTTAAGTTAACCGGATTGTGGAGTGGGGCAAGAGAAAATAGTTTTCTGATTTTTACCTTCACTTCTTCGGTAATTAAGGTTGCACCCGAAAAATGTTCTCCACCATGAACTACCCGATGACCCACTGCATGGATGTCATCCGGGGAAGCAATTACCGCAAATTCTCCCTCAGTAAGTAAAGCCAATACCTGCTTTAAGCCTTCTCCATGATCTGCAATAAAAGCAGATTTCTCTGAAACGAACTTCTCCGTCCCTTTGAAAACGGTATGTTTAATATAAGAGCCTTCAATGCCAATCCGCTCCACCAATCCACTGGAAATTGGCGCTTTTACAGGCATTTTAAAAAGTTGATATTTCAGGGAACTGCTTCCCGAATTAATGACTAAAATGTTCATTTATAATTATTTTATATCCTGGCATTGAATTGCCGTAATCACAACGGTATTAAAAATATCATCGACCGTACAGCCGCGGCTTAAATCGTTAATGGGTTTATTTAATCCCTGCAACATGGGGCCGATGGCCAACGCCCCAGTTTCCCGTTGTACGGCTTTATAAGTATTGTTCCCTGTATTTAAATCTGGAAAAATCAGCACACTTGCACGTCCGGCAACTTCAGAATTTGGCATTTTTTGCTTTCCAACTTTTGGATCCACAGCAGCATCATACTGAATAGGACCTTCAATTTTGAGTTCCGGATACCGTTGCCTTACAATTGCTGTCGCTTCACGTACGCGTTCCACATCTTCGCCTTCGCCAGATGTTCCGGACGAATACGATAGCATGGCAATTCTAGGTTCGATTCCAAACTTCGCGCTGCTTTCTGCTGATGATATTGCAATTTCAGCTAATTGCTGCGCAGTTGGATTTGGATTTACGGCACAATCGCCAAAAATCGCAACCCTTTCCGGCAGACACATAAAAAATATAGAGGAGACAACAGAAACGCCGGGACGGGTTTTTACAAACTGCAAAGCTGGCCTGATGGTGTGCTGTGTGGTGTGCACCGCTCCTGAAACCATTCCATCAGCATCTCCTTTATAAACCATCATCGTGCCGAAATAAGAAACATCAGTCATCATATCTCTGGCCATTTCCTGATTCACATTTTTCGCTTTGCGGAGCTCGTGCAAGGTCTCCACATAATGATCATAATGTTCTGAATGGCCGGGATTATGAATATGAATCGCATTGACATCAAGGTTCAGTCCAAGGCGCTTAATGGAAGTGCCGATTTCAAGTGGATCTCCAAGTAAGGTAATTTCTACAATATCCTGTGCAATTAGTTTTTCTACAGCTTTTAAAATTCTTTCGTCGTTTCCTTCCGGAAGAACAATGTGTTTTTTCTCGCGTTTCGCCCATTTTACCAATTGGTACTGGAACATGTGTGGCGTAATCCCCTGATAGCTGAACGTGATGATCTTATCGTCTAAAGCTTTCAGGTCTACATGTCGTTCGAAGATATCAATGGCGAGTTCAATCTTCTTTTTATTGTCGATTGTAATTTTCGAATGGATAGACCCAATGGTCGTAGTGGTTTCAAAAGTGCCTTTTTGAACCGAAATGATGGGGATAATGGTCTGCAAACCTTCAATCAAACGGATCATTGGCTCATCCGGTAAGCTACCGGCGGTAAGTACAATCCCTGCAATTTTAGGGTAATTGGCAGATAAGTTAGCCTGAAGCGAACCAATAATGATATCACCACGATCGCCGGGGGTAACAATAAGCAGGTTATCTTTAATGTGCCGTAAAAAGTTCGGCAACATCATGGCACCCGTTACAAAATTATCAACCTGGTTATCCATCAAATCTGCGCCGAATAATATTTCTGCATCTAAGGCGGCCGTAATTTCCTTCATCGTTGGGCTTTGCAGGCCACTTTCTACAGGAATTACTGCAATGAGTAACTCTGGCGGGAGCTGATTGGTCAGGGCCTGCTTAATACGTTCCGCTTCTTCGGGGTTAACCATATTGGCCACTACACCCAGCACTTGTACATCACGAAGCAAAAAGTTTTTGTAGATATTAATGGCAGATTTAAAAAGCTGACTGGCTGATTTTCCCTTACCCGAAACCACAATAAGTACTGGAGCGCCAAGGTTTTTGGCCATTAAGGCATTTGATTCAAATTCAAAAGCACTTCCTTCACCCAGGAAATCGCTTCCTTCAATCACGGTAAAATCGTAATTATCTTCCAGCTTTTTGTACTTGCTGATGATGGTATTAATCATGTTGCCGCTATCATCAGACTGTTGCAGCATATCTTGCCTGGTAAACGCAAAAGCATCTTCGTATTTTACCGGCAATGAAAAATAATCCAGCATGGCTACTACATGCTCATCCCGTTTGTCGGGATCTTCCTGGGCAATAATGGGTTTAAAATAACCCACTTTCTGCGTTTTGGCGAGAAGCATGTTAATCATCCCGAAGGCAATTACTGATTTTCCAGTGTAAGGTTCGGCAGATGCAATAAAAATATTTTTAGTCATATATAAGAAAAGAAGGATCTGAATAATAACGAACTCGTGCCAATATAGTTGGAAATTTTTTAAATATAGAAAATAGCCATTCAGTTTTAAAAGATTTGTAAGGGTTTCCAGTTACTATTACAGCCGAATGAAATTCCAAGAATGCTGTTACGATTTAGGGATGAAGAAAGGGTTTTACCTCAATTGTTAACTGAAAATAAAAATTTCAGTTTGACCAATCACCAGTAAGTCATTTGTGTTTTGTTAAACAGTTACTTGGTCTTTTTAAGGATACTTTTGTAACCTGAGAAAATTAATCCTATTGAAATGAATCTTAATTCCCTTAAAAATATACCCTATTCCGTGCTTGATCTGGCAACCGTGCTCGAAGGACATACCGCTACCGATACTTTCAGAACGAGTTTAGAGATTGCGCAGCAATCAGAAAGTTTAGGTTACAACCGTTACTGGTTTGCAGAACACCATAACATGGCAGGTGTGGCCAGTTCGGCAACAGCTGTGCTCATTGGCTTTATTGCCGGAGGTACGAAAACCATTCGTGTGGGTTCTGGCGGAATTATGCTACCTAACCATGCCCCATTAATTGTGGCCGAGCAGTTTGGAACCTTAGCCTCACTTTATCCCAATCGAATAGATTTAGGTTTGGGTAGGGCACCAGGAACGGATCAGGTTACGGCTATGGCCATTAGAGGAGAGAATTTCAATTCTGCTCATAATTTCCCGAGGGATGTTGAACGCCTACAAAGGTTGTTATCTGTAGACAACAGGGGGTCAAACGTTAGGGCATTTCCTGGCGAAGGTCTTGATATTCCGATTTGGATTTTGGGTTCGAGTACCGATAGCGCCAGGTTAGCGGCTGAAAAAGGTCTGCCTTATGCCTTCGCCAGCCATTTTGCGCCTACTTATTTTGAACAAGCGATTTCAATTTACAAAAATAATTTTAAGCCTTCCGAATTTTTGCAGGAGCCTTATGTAATGGCCTGTGTAAATGTGGTAGTTGCTGATACTGATGAGCAAGCTGAATTTTTATCCAGTTCTGTGAAGCGCATGTTTTTAGGTGTAATTACAGGAAAACGCGAATTGTTAAAACCCGCTTTTGATAATATTAATGGCTATTGGGATAGGATGGAAAAAGAAGCGGTAGAACAAATGCTTTATTATTCATTTATCGGCAGTAAAGAAACAATTAAACTGAACCTAGAGGCTTTTGTAGAAAAATATGGCGTAAACGAGGTAATGAGCACTTCGCATATTTATGATCAGCAGGCAAAACTCCATTCCAATAAACTGTTTTCGGAAGTTTTTAAGTAAGCTGCCTGCTGTTCTAAAGTTCATTTGAGTTTGATGCGTTTGATATACTGAGTATTCAGGTTGAATTATTGTTCTCCTAAAGCTATCCGCTCTGCTTCCGGCAGCGAAAATTAAAAGCACATCATGAGCGTAGTTTAATGTTCAATTGAAATGATTTCGAAACAAAATAATTGGAAACTTTTTTTTGTTTCGCTTTAGAGGGTTTCACTTTCGTGATTAGCAATAGGTTATCTATCGGTCGTGTGTCCCACCGACCGAAATGGAGGTTTTTATGTTCAGCCAGTCCAAACACCGTTAGGCACATCTCAAGGCGAATACGTTATCTATGTATCAGCAGCTGAATAAAACTATCCAAAACCATATCTCTTTTTTTATTGTTGATTTTTTAAAAGAATCTATGATGAAAAGAAATACTAATGAACGATATGGAAATGGGGTAGTGCTGGAAGGTATACAAGCTATTGGCCATGGATTGGATATTCACGCAACTAAGGCCAATGTTAGAAATGCCGTTGCTAAAAATATGCATCTGGTTGATGGATTAATGCGTATTGCATTTTCGCCAAGAAATACGGTAGCTACGAAAAGCAAAAGAGTAATTGAACTGGTAGGCCTTGGTGCTATTGCTGCCTATACTATTTTTGAGGGAGTAGAACGCAAAAATAAGTCGCTAGTTATTCAAGGTTTATTTCTGGGTACTGCTTTGGTAGCGGCTGGTTTGGCATCAGGGAACTGGAGTAAGCGGATCAACAGGCAGCGCAGCAACTAAGCATTGGCTTCAACCAGCAGCTTCAGCATTTTTAAACGGTGGAGGAGCGGCTGATTGACTTTAGAATCGAGATTTAATTTCAGCGGTAAAAAATGACTCTCTAAAAAGTAGTCATAATCTGTAATTACAGTTGCTTCATTAAGGTAGATGGGCACTTGTTGTTTGCCTGCATTAGCAAAGAAATCTTCCAGCTGCTGTAATTCTTGTAAAGTCATCTTGCAAATTTACAATTCAAAGGCGAGGTAATTACGGGTAATGCCGATCTATTTCTCATTAGCCTAATTTCCAGTGAAGTAAAAAATTAACGTACCCGGCACCTGTCAATTGCTTTTAACCACTCATCGTTTTTGCATTTTTTACAATTGTGCTTCCCTGTGGTGATAATTTTTTCTACTTTCCCGCAAAAAGAGCAGGCGTAGTGATCTGCTGCTTCAATCAGTTTAATTTTCCTGTCAAAAAGATCAGGAAGGATGGGCAAACCAAATTTTACTTCTTCATCAGGATAAAAATATACGCTTAATATGCCGGAAGTTTCCAGGATAGCCGTTTCAATCTGGCCCAGGTGCGAAACACTCTGCTGACGGAGCTCAGCAAAAAATTCATCTTTTGCCAAGGCTTCCTTTTTAAAATCTTCGATGTTGAACTTACCCGCCCGAATTAAATAAACACTTTTTCCTTCAATTAAATCATCTATTTTTTCACTTTTCGCCGTTAAATAGGTGGTAAAACGATAAGCGCCGACTATAATCAGAAAAATTACCACTGGTGTGAGCAGCCCGATTTCTTTATAAAACATCGGGTCGCCGGCTGCAGAACCCAGGCTGATGATGACCACCAGCTCGAAGACAGAAAGCTGCCTGATTCCGCGCTTTCCTAACAACCTCAACCCGAATAAGATAATGAAGTACATGATCACCGTACGGAGGGCAATCTCTATTAAAAATTCAAATTTTTCTTCTCCAATAAGGATTTGTTTCCAGTCTAGCTCCTGCAATTTCTTTGGTTTTAAATTTAAAGGTAAATAAAAACTGGCAAAGGCTTAATGAACAATGGTTCTTTAAATCTTTGCCAGTAGTTGGGTTTTGCAATCAAATCCCTTTTGTAGATACCTACAGAAACAAATAACGATCTGTTTGGCGATCATGATTCCTGTAAGCAGCCAGTCATCTGGTTAAATCGTTCTCTACATTTTGAAACTTGTTTTCAAATTCTCTTTGATAATCTTTGGCCTTCTCTTTCCATTCAGGTGCCTTCTCTTTTAAATCATCCACTACTGATTTTCCAGTAATCGGATCTTTTTTGGTGATGTATTTAAAGCCTGCGTAAACTGCAGCGCCAATCAATGCTGTTTTTATAAATCCCATGTTTTCTCTGTTTTATTTTAAAAACAGTGCTGTGCCTTAAAGGTTTGGAAAATTATACAACTTTATGGTTTTTATATTTTTAGCTTTGATAAATTTTCTGGCCTACCAGATAGAAATTTGTCAGCGCGGAACCGGCGAAAAGTGATTGACATCATTTTATTACGTAATGCATATCCGCTGTAAATTTAAGTGCTTTAAATAGGTTTGTGCTTTAAGCAATCTATTATGCCACATACCTTTCACATCCCGGTTTTAGGCCTGGGATATTCTATAGACACCCCTTTGAAAGTTGCCCGTTACGGCATTTCATCTGTATTATCCATTGTAGATGATGAATTAATTGAGCGGATTCGGGAATACCACACAAATAAAATGAACCTGGTTTTCTCGCCAATTCCTAAATCTTCTGCAGATAGCAGGGCAACCAGAATTACTACTTACCTCAATTTTTTAAGTGATGCCATTACAAATCAAATAGCTGAACTCAAAAACCAGGCTTTTGAAGCCGGAAACGGTATTTGCAGGTATTTTGAGTTGTTGCCAGAAGGCTCTGGTTTGAAAAACGGATATGAACTGATGATGGATTATCCCGAAGGAGAACATAAAGCCAGGTTTCAGCAGGTACTGCGGAATCAAATCAAACCGGGCGCGGTAGATGTGAATATTATGGCCAAAGTAGATAAGATGAATTTCGTGGAAAATGAGTTTACAGGCGATGACAATACGGATGCGCTTGCCGCTTTACGGGGCATTGCAAAAAGCAAACTTTCATCTTCAGTCATTTTATCTGCGGGAATGAACCCCCGTTTGTACAGCTATCTCGCACAGTTCGAAGATTTTTTTCCTGATGAATCGGGTAAGATGAAAAAGAAAATTATTTTGAAAGTCAGTGATTTTCGGTCGGCTTTGATCCAGGCGAAATTTTTAGCCAAAAAAGGCTTGTGGGTTTCCGAATTTAGAATTGAATCTGGCTTAAACTGTGGTGGGCACGCTTTCGCCACCGAAGGTTATCTGCTTGGCCCAATTCTGGAAGAATTTAAAGTGAAGCGTGAAGAGTTGTTGCAAGAACTTTTTGCCCTTTATCAACCTGCATTGCAGCAAAAAGATTTACATTGGAAAGGCCTGCCAAAGCAACGGATTACAGTGCAGGGCGGAATTGGCACGGCCGAAGAGAATCAGTTTTTAATTCAACATTATGGCCTGGATGCGACCGGCTGGGGAAGTCCTTTTCTGTTAGTGCCCGAAGTAACCAATGTGGATGACAACACCTTAAACTCATTGGTTAAGGCAGGCGAAAGCGACTTTTATCTAAGCAATTCATCCCCATTGGGAATTCAATTTAACAATTTCAAAAATAGCAGCATTGAAGATGAACGGTTAACCAGAATTGAACGAAATCGCCCGGGAAGCGCATGCACTAAAAAGTTGCTCTGCAACAACACTGAATTTACCGCGCAGGCCATTTGTACTGCATCACGAGAATACCAGCACTTAAAAATCAAACAGATGGAATCCATGGGTTTATCCGCGGAAGAATTTAAACAGCAATTTGAGATGGTTACGGAAAAAATCTGTTTGTGTGAGGGGTTATGCTCATCTACCTACCTGAAATATGAGATCAGCAAACCTAAAGAAAGTAAGGCAGTAGCCATTTGCCCCGGACCAAATCTGGCTTATTTTTCGGGGATTTATTCTCTGGAACAAATGGTGGGACACATCTATGGGCGGTTAAATCTGCTGGAGAAGGTGGAAAGGCCTCATTTTTTTGTGAAGGAACTGCGATTGTATATCGACTACCTGCAGGCGGACTTACAACAACTATGCAACAATATTACTGATAAAAAGAAGAAACAGCTTAATCATTTTAAATTGCAGCTTTCGGAGGGAATTTCTTACTACAAAAGGCTCTTTAATGATATTTCAGAAGGCACTGATCAAAATTTTAAGTCTATCCAGGAGCAGTTGAGTTTATATAAAGAAAGATTAGATCAGCTTCAAGTTGATTAAAATATGGATAACAGCGCTAAGAAACTTTAAATTTACAGCCACAGAAAGGCGACATGGACAGATCAAAATTTTTAGATGCGATTATAGAAAATGCGATTGATGGCATTATTACCATTGACGATAAAGGGATTATTGAACATTTAAATCCGGCAGCATTAATGCTTTTTGGCTATGACCGGGCAGAGTTAGTCGGGCAAAATGTATCTGTGCTGATGCCTGCGCCAGATAAACTCCGTCACGATAGCTACATTCATAATTACAACGAAACAGGAAGAAAACACATCATTGGAATCGGCAGGGAAGTACATGGACAGCGGAAAGATGGTTCGACTTTTCCATTCCGGTTAGGGGTGAGTGAGGTGAAATTCAGCGATCGTAAAATCTATACGGGTTTTATTCATGATCTTTCAAAAGAAAAAGCAAACGAAGAGCAGATTAAGAGTTATACTGAAAAGTTGGAAGTTAAGATTAAAGAACGAACGCAGGATTTGATTAAACTGGTTTCTGAACTGGAGATGGCCAAAGAAAATATGAGCGCGCTTTTTGAAAAGGAAAAAGAATTAAACCAATTGAAAACGCGTTTCGTTTCAATGGCTTCGCACGAGTTTAGAACACCCCTTAGTTCGATGCAGTTATCTGCTTCACTGATAGATAAATATACAGTGAAACAAGATGTGGCTAATGTAGAAAAACATACTGCAAAAATTAAAAATTCGATTAACAACCTCACCACTATTTTAAATGATTTTTTGTCGCTGGAGAAGTTGGAAGCTGGCAAAGTAGAGGCTACGGCGCAGGTGTTTAATATCATCAGTTTTGCTGAAGAAATTGCGGAAGAAATGCAGTTGATGACGAAACAAAATCAACACATCATTTATGAACATACCGGAACAAAGGCTGATGTGTTGCTTGATCCAAATTTACTTAAGAACTGCATAATCAATTTGATATCCAATGCCATTAAATATTCTGGAGAAGATACCCTGATCCAGTTTAATACGATTTTGAAAGATGATGAATTGATTCTGGAAGTTAAGGATAATGGTATTGGCATTCCGGATGTGGATCAGCATAACCTTTTTGAACCTTTTTTTCGGGCGCATAATACGGGAGATATTCCGGGGACCGGCCTGGGACTAAACATCGTTCGGCGTTACGTAAGCCTCATGGAAGGCGTAGTGACCTGCAAAAGCGAGCAACATTCCGGAACAATCTTTACACTTAGCTTTCCTTTAAAATAAATCAGGTCCTGTTTAATAAATTCCGATGAGCAAAAAAATACTAATCATAGAAGATAACGACGATATCCGTGAAGGCACCGCAGAGGTTTTAGATTTGGCGGGCTATGAAACTTTTACAGCTAAACATGGTAAAATTGGAGTAGACCTGGCCTTAAAACACTTGCCTGATGTGATTCTATGTGATATCATGATGCCCGAGCTGGATGGTTATGGGGTTTTATATTTAATTAATAAAAATCCGCAAACGGCTAATATTCCATTTATTTTCATCACCGCTAAAACAGAGCGCGCAGATATGAGAAAAGGAATGGAAATGGGGGCAGATGATTACTTAACCAAACCTTTTGATGATCTGGAACTTTTCAAAGCCATAGAAAGCCGGTTTAAAAAGAAACAGCAATCTAAAACCATTGGTGCTTCTGTTGGAAGTGTAGAAGCTGTTTTGACTGAACTTAAAGCAAAAGGCAAGCAAAGACTGGTGTCGGCTAAACAGATTATTTATGTGGAAGATGATGAGCCTACGCATCTTTACTTTGTGGTTAAAGGCCAGGTGAAGACTTATAAGCGATTTAAGGATGGGAGAGAGCTGTCTTCTGGTTTATTCCATGATGGCGACTTTTTTGGTTATGAAAGTCTTTGCAATGGTGTGCCGTACGCAGAAAATGCGGCTACGCTTGCAGTATCAGAAATTATTCAGATTCCGAAAATTGATTTCCTGGAATACTTACTCAGTCACCAGGCGGTGTCGAAAACATTCATATCCCTGTTATCTGAAAGTGTTCAGGATAAAGGAAAGCAAATGCTGCAACTGGCTTATTCTTCTGTAAGAAAACGCGTGGCAGAGGCATTACTGCAGGTTGCTGAAAAATTCGGCGGAACGGAAAGCGATGCCTGTACCATCAAAATCTCAAGAGATGATTTAGCGGCCCTGGTGGGTACAGCCAGCGAAACCATCAGCAGGATGCTGGCAGACTTTAAAGATGAAGAACTCATTGATAAGACCGGGAACGCCATTAATATCTTGTCGATGAGTAAACTACGGAATGTAAAACAGTAAGTTTCATACGTATAATGTCTATAAAGTAATCAACGTCACTTTTTAGTCTAAGCAGCCTCATCCAATCTGGATGAAGGCTGCTTTACTTTTGTGTACAAGAAAATTCGTACATGAAAGCAATTGCATATAACATCAAAGCTGCCGAGAAAGAATGGCTGGTGCTCGCTAATTATAAGAAGCATGATATTACAATAATCGCCAATAGCTTAACGGCAGATACATTATCTTTCGCTACAGGTAAAGAAGCCCTGCTGGTTTTCAATCAGGACGACCTGAATGCAGAAATGATAGCTGGTTTAAAGGCAATTGGCATCAAGTACATTGCAACATCATCTTCAGAAACGGGTCATCTGGATTTACTTGCCGCAGGCCATGCAGGAATGAAAGTAGCCAACGTGCCTTTGCTTGATGGAAACTACGATCCAAAATCCCGAATGCAACAGGTGATTAAAAATCTTGATCAATGGGCTTCAGGAAAATGCGTAGGTAAAGCCTGCTGTTGTCAAAATAATTGTGGTGTGGCTAAAGCATTGAAATAATGGAAACAGCTGCCCTTTTAAAGAAATACAATATTGCTGCGCCCAGGTACACCAGTTATCCAACTGTTCCTTATTGGGAGAATGAAAATTTCGACACAGATAAGTGGAAAGGAGCGGTTCGAACCATTTATGCTTCGCATCTTAGCGAAGGGATCAGCCTTTACATTCACCTGCCGTTTTGCGAAAGTTTGTGTACTTATTGCGGCTGCAATACCAGAATTACCAAAAACCATGCGGTAGAGCTACCGTACATCAAGGCGGTTTTGACGGAATGGAAAATGTATCTGAAACTGCTGGGAGATCGACCAAAAATCAAAGAACTGCATTTAGGAGGCGGTACGCCCACTTTCTTTCAGCCAGAAAATTTACACCTCTTAATTGAAGGTATCCTGGACTATTCGGTGTTAACACCCGAATCTTCACTTTCCTTTGAAGCACATCCGGCCAATACCACCTTCGCCCATTTAGAAACTTTATATCGGTTGGGTTTCAAAAGACTGAGTCTCGGGATCCAGGATTTTGACCCGAAAGTGCAGTTAATGATTAACAGATTTCAAACACCGCAACAGGTATTGATGGTTACCGAACAGGCCAGAGCAATTGGGTTTAATTCGATTAATTTTGATTTAATATATGGTTTACCATGCCAGACTAACAACGGTTTAAGCAGTACAATTGAAGATATTATTCAGATGCGTCCTGATCGGATTGCTTTTTATAGTTACGCACATGTACCCTGGATTAAACCGGGGCAGCGGCATTATACTGAAAAGGATCTTCCGGTTGGTGATGCAAAATTTGCATTGTATCAAACGGGCAAAAAGCTACTGCAGGATGCCGGTTACCAGGATGTGGGCATGGATCATTTTGCCCTCAACACCGATTCTCTTTTCATCGCCCGTAAAGAACAGCAGCTCCATAGAAACTTTATGGGTTATACCGACCAGCATACGCATTTGCTTCTGGGTTTAGGCGTTTCCTCCATCAGCGACGGCTGGAATGCGTTTGCTCAAAATCCGAAAACGGTAGAGGCTTATCTGGAGCGTGTGAACAACGGAATATTACCTGTAGAAAAAGGTCACCTGCTTTCCAAAAAAGACTTAGTCATTCGCCAGCACATTTTAAATATAATGTGTAAAGAAACGACAACATATGCAGATGGGACTCCTGATAACGTTTATGAAAGGCTATCTCAGCTCATTGAAGATGGCTTGGTTCAGATTACCGGAAATAAAATCAGTGTCACGCCAAACGGCAAATCATTTTTAAGAAACATCTGTATGGCTTTCGATGAAAAGTTGTGGGCAAAACAACCCGCGACTAAAATATTCAGTGCTGCCATTTAAAAAGTAAACCATGGAAGAACGACACGAAACCACGCTCAAATCTATCTGTTATCATTGTGGTGAGGATTTGCCTGAAGTAACTTATCAATTAGAAGATAAAGACTTTTGCTGCGCTGGATGCAAGGGCGTTTACCAGATCTTGTCAGAAAATAACCTTTGCAATTATTATACTTACAACCAAAATCCTGGTCAGCGGTTTAAGCAGGAAGCTAGATTAGAATATCTGGATGAGCCATCCATTATTGCACAGTTAATTGATTATAAAGATAAAGATTCAAGTATCATAACTTTTTATATTCCAGCTATTCACTGCAGTTCATGTATCTGGCTGCTTGAGCATCTATATAAGATTAATCCAGCGATATTCAGCTCTAGAATAGACTTCATCAGGAAGCAGGTAACCATCACCTTTAACCATGAAGAAATCTCTTTACGGCACTTGGTGGAAACATTAATTCAGGTTGGTTATGAACCCTTAATTAGCCTGCAGGATGTGGTGAAAGAACACCAGAAAGGACTGGATAAATGCTTGATTTTGAAAATTGCTGTCGCTGGCTTTTTAATGGGTAATGTGATGCTTTTTAGCTTTCCTGAATATTTTGGATTGTCTGGTTTCGAGAAACAGTTTCAAAGTTTATTTGGCTGGCTCAACCTTGCTTTCTCTATTCCGGCAGCATTTTATTGTGGTCAGGATTATTTCATTTCGGCAATTACCAGTATCAAACATAAACACATTAACCTGGATACACCGCTGGCACTGATCATTGCGGTATTGTTTCTCAGAACAGCTTTTGAAGTTATTTTCAGCACCGGTCCCGGTTTCGCAGATACACTTACAGGTTTGGTTTTTCTGCTCTTAATGGGGAAATGGTTGAAACAACGCACGTATAACCACATTTCTTTCGATCGGGATTATCGTTCATACTTTCCAATTGCAGTAACCACACTGAACGATGGGAAAGAGAAACCAGTTTCCATTAACGAAGTAAAAATTGGCGATCGGCTGTGGATTAGAAATGGAGAACTGGTTCCGGCAGATGCCATTTTAATGAAGGGCGATGCCTGGATGGACATGAGTTTTGTAACAGGAGAATCAGAACCGATACACAAGGTTTTAGGTGAAATTATTTATGCAGGCGGCCGCCAGACAGGTGAGGCGATAGAACTCGAAGTAATCAAACCGGTTTCTCAAAGTTATTTAACGGGTTTGTGGAACCATGAACATTATAAAAACGACATTGAAAAACAGAATTTCAACGATAGCATTGCAAAGTATTTTAGTCTTGGTGTGTTTGTAATTGCTTTCGCAACAACTGCTTACTGGCTCTTCCAGCAGGATAGCCATAAGGCATGGTCGGCATTTACCGCTGTGATAATTGTGGCCTGCCCCTGCGTGCTGGCTTTAAGTACGCCTTTTACACTCTCTGCAATTTTATCGGTCTTCGATAAAAAAGGCTTTTATGTTAAAAACACCGATGCTGTGGAGCAACTCGCAAAATGCGATACCATCGTTTTTGATAAAACCGGAACGCTCACCACCGCAAAAAATGCAGCAGTTTCCTTCAACGGGTTGATCAGCGAGGTGGAAAAGCAGCTAGTTGCCTCTCTTTTCAGAAATTCTTCGCATCCGCTAAGCAGGCACATCCTCAAAGCGTTAAATGTTAAGGAATTCTTTGCTGTTAAGAATTATTTAGAAACCCCAGGTAAAGGTTTGTCTGGTTGGGTTAACGGTTTAAGTGTTTACGCAGGTAGCCTGTCTCCCAATTTAAAAGCCATTAGTTCCCACTCCATTGGAGGTGTACACATAGTAATTGATGATTTATATATCGGAAATTTTGTTGTAGAACAGGAGTGGAGACCGGGATTAAATGAATTAATGCGAAGTTTAAATATATCCTTTGATTTGAAAGTGCTCTCTGGCGATACCCATAAAGACGAGCAAAGACTTAAAACAATTTTCCCTGAAAAAACGACGATTCAGTTCAGGCAAAGTCCACATCAGAAACTGGAAGCAATTTTGAATTTACAGGCCAGCCAGAAGGTGGTAATGATGTTAGGCGATGGTCTCAATGATGCAGGCGCATTAAAACAAAGTGATTTCGGCATCGCCATTACAGATGACATCAACAACTTTACGCCGGGCTGCGATGCCATTCTAAAGGGCGATGCACTTGGTCTGTTGCCCAACTTCATTGGCTTAAGTAAAGCTGGAATTAAGATTATCAAAGCAAGTTTCTTTATCGCTACGCTTTATAACAGCATCGGAATTTATTATGCAGTGCAGGGTACGCTTTATCCTTTAGTTGCTGCGGTATTGATGCCAATTAGTACGGTAACGATCATTTGCTTCACCACTTTCGCCACCCGCATTCTGGCACGTAAAAACAAGCTTTTATGAATATTCTTTATTTTTTGGTGGGCTGCAGTGTCTTAATGGCGCTCATCTTCCTCGGCGCATTTATCTGGGCGGCTAAAACAGGGCAAAATGACGATGTACATACGCCTGGAGTGCGTATTCTTTTTGATGATGAAGTGACCGAAGAAAAAAGTGAAGAAGATCACTTTTCCAGCTAAGCCGCATCATCCTTTACCTGCTCCCGGCAGGATACCTTTGGATTATAAATACAAACAAAACATTTCTGTTTATGCAATTAGAGCGATTTACTTACGATAACAAAATTGTCAGGAATTTCGGCATCGCCACCCTCGTTTGGGGGATTATCGGGATGACCGTAGGTTTGCTGGCCGCCATGCAGCTGTTCAAACCTGCAATGAATTTAGGCAACCAATACACTACCTTCGGGCGAATCAGGCCCTTACACACCAACGCGGTAATTTTCGCTTTTGTAGGAAATGCGATTTTTATGGGCGTTTACTATTCATTACAACGGTTGCTCAAGGCCAGAATGTTCAGCGATCTGTTGAGCAAGATCCATTTCTGGGGCTGGCAGCTTATCATTGTAGCGGCAGTAATTACCCTTCCCTTGGGTTTCACCACCTCACACGAGTATGCGGAACTGGAATGGCCGATAGATATCGCCATTACCATAATCTGGGTAGTGTTTGGTGTTAATATGTTCGGAACGATTTTTAAAAGGAGAGAGCGCCATTTATATGTAGCCATTTGGTTTTACATTGCCACGTTCGTTACCATTGCGGTATTGCATATTGTGAATTCTTTCGAGCTTCCAATTTCCTTCCTTAAAAGCTATTATGTTTATGCAGGCGTTCAGGATGCACTGGTACAATGGTGGTACGGGCACAATGCAGTGGCTTTCTTTTTAACTACACCTTACCTGGGAATGATGTATTATTTCCTGCCGAAAATGGCCGGCAGACCGGTTTATTCTTATAAACTCAGTATCCTTCACTTTTGGTCTTTAATTTTTATTTATATCTGGGCAGGTCCACACCATTTATTGTACACCTCATTACCAGGTTGGGCGCAATCTCTGGGCGTAGCCTTCTCCATCATGTTAATTGCACCAAGCTGGGGCGGAATGATTAACGGGTTGCTTACCCTTCGTGGGGCCTGGGATAAAGTCCGCGAAGATGTTACGCTGAAATTTATGGTGGTGGCGTTAACAGCCTACGGGATGGCAACTTTCGAAGGACCAATGCTTTCCCTGAAACAAATTAATGGTGTTGCGCATTTTACCGACTGGATTGTAGCCCACGTGCACGTAGGCGCATTAGGCTGGAATGGATTCTTAACTTTCGGCGTTCTTTACTGGTTAATTCCACGAATCTACAAAACCGAATTGTATTCAAAAAAACTGGCTGGCTTTCATTTCTGGATTGGTACACTCGGAATTCTTTTTTATGCCATCCCGATGTATTGGGCAGGTTTTACGCAGGGTTTAATGTGGAAGGAATTTACTTCAGAAGGCTTGTTAAAATATCCAAACTTTTTGGCTACCACTTTACAGATCATCCCCATGCACATCTTACGTTCAATAGGTGGCGCATTGTATTTAGCTGGTGTAATCGTCATGACTTACAACCTGGCAAAAACCATGAGAAGTGCGAAACTGGTGGCCAATGAACCAGCCGAAGCCATGCCGTTAACAAAAGAAGTTATAGATCATTCTGCTGCGGATAAAGCCTGGCACAGGATATTGGAACGCAAGCCAATCAAGTTTATGGTGTTTTCGTTGATTATTATCCTGATTGGTGGAATGGTAGAAATGATGCCAACCTTTACCATTCAATCTAATGTGCCTACTATCGCCAGCGTTAAACCTTATTCTGCCCTGGAATTACAGGGAAGGGATCTGTACATCCGCGAAGGTTGTGTAAACTGCCATTCTCAAACCGTTCGTCCGTTCCGCTCAGAAACCGAACGATATGGAGAATACAGCAAAGCCGGGGAGTTTGTATACGATCACCCATTTTTATGGGGAAGTAAGCGTACGGGGCCCGATCTGCATCGCATTGGTGGCAAATATTCTGATGCCTGGCACTACAATCACCTGGTTGATCCGACATCGATGTCGCCGGGAAGTATTATGCCGCCTTACCCTTGGCTGGTGGAGCAGAAACTGGATATTTCTACTACAGCCAGTAAAATTAAGGCGATGCAAACCCTTGGCGTTCCTTATGCCATCGGATACGATCAGAAGGCAAACGACGATCTTATATTTCAGGCAGCGCAGATTTCTGCAGAGCTGAAACAGAACAACATCAAGGTGAAAAGCGATCGTGAAATTATAGCCATTATTGCCTATCTGCAACGTTTGGGCACCGATATTAAAGCGAATAAAGAGAAAATTCCAACAAATTAAATTTTATGTTCAATCAAATAAAAGACCTTGCCGGAGGAGAACTTTACCTCATTAGTTCGCTGATCATGTTTATGGTATTTTTCCTTATCGTAGGCATTTATCTCCTCAAATTAAATAGAAAACATATCGAAGTGATGAGCGAATTGCCACTCACAGAAAATCAATCTACAGCGCATGAAGAAGATTAGCTTATTTATTTTATTGCTGGTTATGCAGCTGGCTGTTTTTGCTGCAGATGACAAAACAGTTGTCGAAACGGTTCAGTCATCCGAGCCTTCATTGGGGTTGTCGCAAACTGAATTGTTGATTGTTGTTTTACTGTTGTTCCTTCTGGTTCTGGTTGTTGTATCGCTTACCTTATTAAATGCTTTTAAAGTAATGTATAAGGAGCAGCTTGAGCCAACGCCTTATCTTCCGCCAGTGAACTCCAAACCATTAAGTTACGACGACTGGTTAAAGGAAAAGGAAAAAGGTACTTCTGTTTGGGAAAAACTCCTGAGTTTGAAACCAATGGCGCAAGAGAAAGAACTGGAAATAGACCATGCTTACGACGGCATTAAGGAATTGAATAATCCCGTTCCGGCCTGGTTCAATTACCTTTTCTTTGGAACAATGATTATTGCTTTTGCTTACCTGTTTTATTACCACATTGGTGGTTATGGCGATCTTCAGGATCAGGAATATCAAAATGAAATGGCGCAGGCAAAGATTGAAAAAGCTGCCTATCTACAGAAGTCGGCGAATGCAATCGACGAGAATACGGTGAAAGTAGATAATACCGATGCTGTTCTGGCAGAAGGGAGAAGCATCTTCGACGCAAACTGTAAGGTATGTCATGGCGACAAAGGCCAGGGACTTATTGGTCCGAATTTAACCGATGAATTCTGGATTCATGGTGGCGGGATCAATAACGTTTTCAAAACCATTAAATATGGCGTACCAGAAAAAGGGATGATCAGCTGGGAAAAAAACCTGAGCCCTAAACAAATTAGTGCGGTGGCAAACTTCATTTTATCGCTTTCAGGAACCAATCCGGCAGGCGCGAAAACTGCTCAGGGAGAAAAGTATGAAGAGAAAGATCCGCAAGATAATGCAATGACAGTACCTGCTGACAGTTTGAAAGCAAATGATGCTACAAAAAGATAAAAATAAAAGCAAGAGTAAAGGTTCTTTATACCCTAAAAAACCATCGGGAAAATTATATACCTACCGCAAGTGGGTAAGTTATGCTTTACTCTTACTTTTATTTGCCTGTCCTTTCTTAAAGATGAACGGCGAACAGTGGGTATTGCTAAATTTTATAGCCCGTAAATTTGTCTTCTTCGGACTCATTTTTACCCCACAGGATTTTTATCTTTTCGCACTCGCAATGCTGATCTTTGTGATCTTTATTGTTTGTTTTACCGTGGTTCTGGGCAGGCTTTGGTGTGGTTGGGCCTGTCCGCAAACCATTTTTATGGAAATGGTTTTCCGTAGAATAGAATACTGGATTGAAGGCGATGCGCAGCGCCAGAAAAAGTTAAACGCACAAAACTGGAATACTGAAAAATTGGTGAAGAAGGGTGCAAAACACCTCATCTTTCTGATCATTTCCTTTGCCATTGCCAATACTTTTCTGGCTTATCTGATCGGTTCAGATCAGTTAATTAAGATCATTACGGAACCCGTTAGCCAGCATGTAGCAGGTTTCATTTCTCTTTTGTTTTTTACGTTGATATTTTATGCCGTTTTTGCTTATTTAAGGGAAGTGGTTTGCACGGTTATCTGTCCATATGGGCGGTTGCAAGGTGTTTTATTAGATAATCAGAGCCTCATTGTAGCATATGATTCAAATCGCGGAGAACCCAGAGGGAAAATCCAACGGAATTTCGAAGAAGAAAAAAAAGGCGATTGTGTAGACTGCGGCTTATGTGTTCAGGTTTGTCCGACAGGCATCGACATTAGAAAAGGCACGCAAATGGAATGCGTAAACTGTACCGCCTGTATTGATGCCTGCGATGAAGTCATGCTCAAAATTAATAAGCCAAAGAAACTGATCGGATTTTATAATCAGGATTACATTAGCGCACAAAAGCCCTTTAAAATTGGCATGAAAGCATATGGCTATGCCGCGGTACTGTTTGTGGTATTTATGGTTTTCTCTGCATTAATTTACAAACGGGAGGCTATAGAAACCACAGTTTTAAGAGCAAGTGGCACACTTTATCAAAGCAGAGGGGAGAACCAAACCAGTAATCTGTACAACGCGGAGCTGATTAATAAAACCAACAAAACGGTGCGGTTTATATTTCGGGCGAAGAATCATCAAGATAAGATTGAGTTCATTCAGGCGGCAAATGTGCTTCCAAAGGATGGCTCAGCGCAAATCACTTTTTTCCTAATCAGAAATAATAAAGCCATAACGGCATACAAAACCGATGTGGTATTTGAGGTTGTGGTAAATGGAAAAGTATTAAGCAAGGCGAACACGAGCTTTTTCGCACAGCCGGATAATCACTAAATAATAGACGAGATAAATATGAATTGGGGAAGTAAGGTTTTATTGGGGATGGGCTGTTTCATGCTCTTCATCATCTCAATGGTGGTGTATATGTTTGCCAAACATAGCGGCGACGCGCTGATAGAGGAAGATTATTATGAAAAGGGGATTACCTTCAATGCTACCTATAATGCAGAACAAAATATGCTTAATGATGATGCACAACCCGAAATAAGCGTAAGTGAAAAGCAATTGGTCATCAGTTTAAAAGATAGCGCCACCTATCATTTGATTTTTATGCGTCCTTCGAATAAAGCGGAAGACCTAAAACTCGAAGGAAAAACCATTGGGCCAGATCATTTGATCTTGGTAGATCGGTTGCATTTGCAAAAAGGGCTTTGGTTTCTCCAGATTCGGTGGCATAATAAAGGGAAAGACTTTTTCTACAAAACTAACCTCAAATTATAATGGATTTCCTGCCGCTTGCATTTTTAATGGGCCTGTTTGGCAGTTTGCATTGTGCCGTAATGTGCGGACCAATTATGTTGGGCATGCCTTTTCAAAAGCAAAACCTTTCTGGTGCTGCGTTTCAATTGCTTTTATATCAGTTTGGAAGAATTCTCATTTATAGTTTGCTCGGAATGTTCGTAGGCATTTTGGGGGGAACAATCACGGTGTTTAGCAATCAGCAAACTTTGAGTACCATCATCGGTATATTACTCATCATTTTCACATCATTGCAACTTGTACCAAAATATGTAAGGCGGTTTTCTGCTTTGCAAAATCATTTACTGCGTCCTATCAGCAAGCTAATGGGTTACGTTTTCAAGTTGCCGCTCTGGGGATTTTTTGCCGGCGCCTTAAATGGAATCATCCCTTGTGGCATGGTTTACCTGGCGCTGGCTACAGCCCTCAATACCGGAAACTTTAAGGATGGCAGCATCTTTATGTTTCTATTTGGAATTGGCACCACGCCGCTTTTGCTTATGGTTTCCCTGGGTGGGATTTTCATCAAAAGGTATATTTCCTTTAACACCCAAAAACTTATTCCCTGGTTTATGTTTGCCATGGGAATGCTCCTGATCGTAAGGTCGGCAAACCTTGGTATTCCATATTTATCTCCGGCGCCGACAGGCCTTTACGGAAAGGCAATAGATTGTAAGTAGGCTGCCTGTTTTTGATTCATTATTTTCTTCTACAAACAAATTTTGGAAAGAAGAATTGCATTTTACCTGGTTTACTTCAACTTGACTGACCAACAGTTTGTTAGCCTGGCAATATCATATGCATCGATTTTGTTGCAATACTAGAAGGTTAAAGTAGCCAAATTAATCCAAATCTTATTTGGACTTGATCTAAATAGGGCTTATATTTGCGGCATCAAAAAAATGCCACACGGTTCAGACCCGTGTGGCTACCGGAAAACCGGGTAACCTTTAATCTCCATTAAAAGTCATGCAAATTAAGAAAATTTTGCTATTGGGCATACTATGTGCCTGCGTAATTTTTACCTTCGCCCAAAACCGGGTTTCCGGTATCTCCGGGCAAATCAAAAGTGCTTCTGGTGGGCCTGTTCCGGGTGCCACTATTAAAATCCAAAAAACTACATACGGCACCGTAACTGATGAGAACGGAACTTTTAGAATCGCTAACGTTAAAGCCGGAAATTATCAAATCCAGATTTCTGCTGTTGGTTTTAAAACGATCAAAAAAGAAGTTAGTGTCGCGGAAAATCAAGACAATAAATTAAGCTTCAGCCTGACCGAGTCTTCAGAAGATATGGAAACCGTAAATGTGATTGGCAGAACGGCAAATCAGCAGGTAAACCGCCAGGCTTTTAATGTTACTTCTATCGATGCCAAAAAGCTGCACAATAGTACTTTAGATATTTCTCATGCATTGGATCGTGTTTCTGGTGTAAGGGTAAGAGAAGCCGGTGGACTGGGCTCGAGAATGGATTTTTCACTAAATGGCTTTACCGGTCGCCAGGTAAAGTTTTTTATCGATGGTGTTCCCATGGATAATTTCGGGTCATCCTTCCAGATCAATAATATACCAATCAACCTGGCGCAAAGGGTAGAAGTTTATAAAGGGGTTGTTCCGGTTTGGTTAGGCTCAGACGCCTTAGGAGGGGCCATTAACATCGTAACCGATAACAGCACAGGGAGCTACGTAGATGCCTCTTATTCTTATGGTTCCTTCAATACACACAAATCAGCAGTCAATGCAGGTTATACTTCAAAATCTGGCTTTAAAGTACAGTTGAATGCTTTTCAGAACTATTCTGATAACGATTATAAAGTGACTACCGATGTGGCCTCCTTTGATGGACGTTACTTCAGAAATCAGGTGGTTAAAAGATTTAATGATACTTACCATAATGAAACCCTGATTGCCAGCGCTGGTGTGGTGAACAAATCATTCGCAGATCAGTTAATGTTCGGCTTAACTGTTGGGCAGAATTATGCTGAAGTGCAAACAGGTGCCAGAATGGTAAGTGTTTTTGGCGACTGGCATAGAAGAGGAAGCATTTTAATGCCTACTGTAAAATACCAGAAAAAAGATTTGTTTACCAAAGGGCTCGATCTTCGCATCAATGGTAACTTCAACTTTGGTACCGAACAAAATATCGATACGGTTTACCGCCGTTATAACTGGTTCCAGGAATATAAAGAATATCCGGGTGCAGGAAGTGAACGGGAACGTTCGATGTATAAATTCCGCAATAACAATGGCCTTGCTACGGCAAACTTAACTTACACCATCAATGAGCAGCATTCCTTTTCTTTAAATAATGTTTACAATTCGTTTAACAGAAAAGGTTCTGATGAACTTTTTCCGCAGAGCCAGAGTTATGAGCAACCGCGTAAAAATAATAAGAACGTTTTAGGTCTGGGCTATAAGTACAGCGCTTCGGAAAAGTGGAATACCTCCGTTTTTGCCAAGCAGTTCTACCAGTCAAATAAATATGCCCAAAGCTATAATCCAAGTGGAAACTGGGGCGATGTCGCCTATCTTCAACAGGAGAACAGCTACAGTAAAACAGGTTACGGCATCGCATCAACGTATTTTATTGTCCCTAATTTCCAGTTGAAAGCTTCTTATGAGAAAAGTTACCGACTGCCGGAAACCGATGAGCTTTTTGGTGATTTATTAAACCTGGAAGGAAACATCAACCTGAAACCAGAGCAAAGCAATAATTATAACCTCGGCTTTAGTTATCAGGCACAGCTGAATCAGATTCATCGTTTTAGCTTTGATGGTAACGTGATGTATCGCGATGCAAAAGACTTTATCAGGCCTCAATTGAATAACAATCAAACCAAACAAGTAAATGGTAACCTGGCTGATGTTACTAATCTGGGCTTCGAATCTGAAGTGCGGTATTCTTACAAGCAATTTTTTACCGCAGGGGTAAACCTGACCTATCAGAACCTGAGAAATAATACGCGCTTTGAACAGGGACAGACTATGGAAAGCCCATTGTATAAAGATCGTATTCCAAACATGCCTTATCTTTTTGGTAATGTAGATGCATCACTTTTCTTCAATAACGTAGGCAAAAAAGGAAATACTTTAACCCTGGGTTACAATGTACTTTACGTTCATGCTTATTACCTATCATGGCCAAGCCAGGGTACCGCAGATACAAAATATGATATTCCAAGACAATGGATGCAGGATGTTAATGCAGTCTATACATTAGGCGGTGGTAAATTCAATATTGGTTTAGAATGCAAAAACCTGGTGAATAACCGCATCTACGATAACTTTTCTTTACAAAAACCAGGCAGGGCATTTTATGCTAAAGTGAGGTATTTTTTCAGCAGCAACAAATCATAAATTTTAAAGAAATACGAATATGAAAACTAAATATATACTTCCATTTTTAAGTTTCTCCCTGGTCGCTTTGTTTGCGGCCTGCGATAAAGAATTAGATTCGTCTGAAGTGGTAGATGTGGATAACGAATTAACCGGCGCAACGAAATTCATTATTTCTGCAACACCAATTGGTACCACAGGTATTGCTGATTACCTGTTGACAGCCAGTAGTTTAGATTCAGGAATGGTGACTACACAAGGGAACGGAATTGAGCAAGATGGTTCTTATCGTTATTATTTAACGCACAGAAACAGATTTTTCAGTTTGTTATACGGACAAGGAAATCCGGGTGCAGTAACCACTTACCGTTTGGATGGGACAGGAAAACTAAATAAGTTAACCAATTTTCAAACGGAAACAGTACAACTTTTCGCGCCAGCTAAGGATGATATATTCATCGCTAAAATTCCAAGATCTGGAAATGAGTTCTCCAGCTTTTTCAGGATTGATGCCCGTAAATACCAGATTGTTGGCGAGCAGCAAGTCAACATTGTAAAACTGGCCGGAAATGGCGAACGTGCACATTTCACCTGGGCAACTCAGGTTGGTGAAAAGCTTTTTATTCCATACATGAGCATAAAAGGTGTAGCACCTGATGCCTTTGGTACTGCTTATCCGGATAGTTCATGGGTGGCTGTTTACAGTTATCCGGAATTGAAACTGGAAAAGGTAATTAAGGATAACCGTACAAGTTTCATCGGCGCTTATTTTACCAATGGTTTAGTGGAAATTGAAAATGGTGATGCTTATGCTTTCTCTTATGCATCGGCTACAAACTCCGGAACACCAACTTCAAAAAATCCTTCAGCGGTCATCCGGATTAATAAAGGCACTACCGAATTTGATAAAAGTTATTTTTTGAATATTCAGGAGCTTTCTGGCGGTTACCACATGGCTGGTCAGAGTTATGTTGGCATGGGTAAATTCGTCGTGCAAATGTATCCTCAGGCAAATTCGCTTACGGGCACAGCTAGAAAATTTGCCATTGTAGATGTGGTTAATAAAACATTTAAATGGGTAACAGGCGTACCGGCTGATGTAACCAGGACAACCACAATTAATAACTATGCACCGAAAGATGGCAGAACGGGCTATATCGGAATCACTACAGCGAGCGAAGGAAGTTATGTTTATGTTTTCGATGCAGATATTGCCGTAGCGAAAAAAGGGTTAAAGGTTGAGGGTGGAACAATTACCGCCATCAACGCGCTTCAATATTAATTAATATTCTCATTTTAATCAACAAGACAATGGCAACAGCAAATAACACCAATCCCGTGAAGAAGAAAGGGAAAGATTCGCAATTCACCAGAATTAATAAATGGCTTCACCTTTGGCTGGGACTGGCATCTGGTGTCATTGTTTTAATTGTTTGCTTAACCGGTTGCATCTGGGTTTTTAATGAAGAGATTACCGGGTTACTGGAACCAGAAACCAAAATTGAAAAGAAAAACAAACCGGTGATCACACCGGGTCAACTCACTGCTATTGCTGCAGGTATTTTCCCAGATAAAATGCCGGTTTACGCTAACTATCAGCAGGGAAGGGCCATTAACTTAAACCTGAAAGGCGCAAAAGAAGAAGGCCGCCGGGGTGGTGGTACCACATTAACCATTAACCCTTACACAGGCGAAGTGATTAGTAAAGTGGTGCATAAAAAAGGCGAGGTAGATTTCTTTCGTTTCATACTGAACGGTCATCGTTTTCTTTGGTTGCCTTTTGCTATTGGCCGCCCAATTGTAAATTATGGTACATTAATATTTGTGGTTTTACTGATTACGGGTTTAATCTGGTGGTATCCTAAAAAATGGAATAAATCTACCCGCGATAAAAGTTTTAAGATTAAATGGGGTGCTTCATTTAAGCGTGTGAATTTAGATTTACACAATGTTCTCGGGTTTTATTCGCTCATATTTTTACTTTTTATTGCGTTAACCGGAATGGTTTATGGCATCAGGTGGTACAGCGAAGGTTTATACTGGGTAACCAGTGGGGGAGAAAAGTTAGGTGAATTCGACAGATTACAATCTGATTCTTTACAGGCGGGAAAGTTCTATACACCAGCTAAGGCGATGGATTTAGCGTGGAACACCGTAATTAAAAAACATCCAAAATCAGAAGGTTTTTACTACACTTTTCCTGATACTGCGAAAGCAAAGGCTGTCATTAACGTAACGGTTTATCCTACTAAAGGTCAGTTTTACAACAATCAAAGTTATGCGTTTGATCAGCACACGCTTCAGGAATTAAAAGGAAAAGGTGTTTATTCGGTTCCTTATGAAGCTTCGGGTTTTGGAGGAAAGCTGAGGAAGATGAATTATGATATCCATGTAGGCAGTATTTTGGGTTTCCCTGGTAAAGTGCTGGCGTTTCTGGCTTCGCTAATTGGAGCGAGTCTACCGATTACGGGTTTTCTAATCTGGTATGGCCGCAAGTTTAAGAAAAAAGGCAAGACTAAGGAGCCCTTAAACACGGAAGGATCAAATCCTCCACAGAATGGTAAGCCAAGGGCTAAAATACCGGCAAGGAAAATGGAGAATGTAGAAAGTTAGGTTTCTGTATACGGGTAGGGTTTTTCTGCTGCGACTGGCTTTCCGCCGAAGGGCGCTAATCCTCTTTGTGGTACATAAATTCTCGTCGTCGCTTCTCGCTGCGATTTTTATAATTCCTAATCAACGACGCATTTCTTCCCGCTGCGCTGGCTTGCCTCGGCTGGCCGCCGAAGGGCTTTCTTCTTTTTCTTAACAAAAAGAAGCAAAAGTCAAGGCTTGGAACTGCTGTCGGATAAAATCGTTAAGCTTTATTTCGGCAGCACAAGCACCCGATGAAGGATCGGGCAAAACGCGTTGCCTTGGGCTGTGGGTTATGAAAGATTGTGGTCGAAGCTTTTAACGTTTTCTCCTTCCATCATTTCCCAGGCCGGTTAGCAGGATGGCCATAGCGAGGTTTGAAAAAAGTTTGGTATTACTGTGGGTTAGAACGATCGTCTATGCGAGGCACGAAGCAATCTTACTAAGTTGGGTGGGTAATTCAATCAATACAGCTTGGTATTTTTCCACCCCGCTGTCATTGATAGGCACGAAGGATCTCTGCGTTTCTAACGACAGACTTCATTCCAAACTGAACCGATTTCTAAATCGCTGGCCGCGAAAAATTCTTATTACACGTCCTTTCTCCTCCGGGGAAAGGTGCCGATAGGCGGATAAGGACTTTTTACTTCCAATAAGCCTGCAATAACCTCGCAAAAAAAGCCGCAAAACCTATTACATGATCTTGCAGCTTTTTGTTTTTTAAGCAAAACCTAGGCTTGCTTAACTTTCTTTGCCCGTCCGCCTTCGGCTTTTTCCGGTTGTTGTATAGATAAGATTAAATCGATGCTTTCGGAATTAACTTCATATTCAGCTGCAATTTTTTCCCACTTTACTAATTCTGACTGCAGATTTTCAATCTCCTTACTTAAAGATTCTATCTTGGTTTGTATCGATTTTCTCACGTTTAAATTTGCCATAACACAAAATTATCATTTGAATATTAAATGAATAGTGCTTTTATCAACAGTAACTAAATAAATCTCATTATCTACTGACTTTCAGTTGATTAGAATTTTAAAGAATTTTCAACATTTTAAATTTCACAGGTGTGGGTATCTTTATACCCTGTTACACAGTTGATAACCGCTTTTGTCGGATAAAATCAACTTTGAAATGTTCAATGCATTGCTGTAAAATGTTAAATTTGGGCTTTGCTTTTGGCATTAAACATCAACAGCATCAAAGGGAACCGAACAACTTTAATTTGCAACTTTCTATTTTATCTTTTCAGCAAGCGGAACAAACACCTGCGCTCGATCTCCGTTATTTTATAACTGAAGCGGCACATTATGTTATGGCGCTAAATTTTCAGGAAGAGTTTGATCTTTTGTATATAGATCTTAATCCTAGCACTGAAGGTAAAAAAGGTATTACAGGCTTAAAATTTAACAGGGATGGCAAAAAGACCATGCATCCAAAAATCTATGATCATTTGGCCTTAATTGATATTTCTTCCGTTTGTGCTGCCAGTATCTATAAACATGGGAAAGAGATTATCGGCATAGAGAAGTCGAACTTTCCGGCCGATGCCGCCATGATGGTCACCGAAGGGTGTGGCGAAGATTATGAACGCTTTGGCAAACATTTACTTCCGGTTTCCCGGCATTTTTTGCTCCGTCCGCTGCATACCCAATGGAACACGATCTTAACCGCGTTTGATTTTTTCCTGATGGATGGCGTTTGGGATGCTGTAACCTTTATTGCTGAATTAATATCCGAAAACAAAAGTATTGGCATAATTAGTCATGCCCAAATGTTAGAAAGCCTGAGTAAAAGTAAATGCTACCCTGTATTTTGTTCCGCAATGGAAAGTTTCCTGATGGCGCGTTATCCCTTAACAAAGAAAAGCCTCGAACTGAATCGTTAATCTGCTAGAAGTACTTATCAATGCTCAATCCATAAGTCAGATTCAGGTTCTCGCGCCCGGTGATGTTTAAACGGTTGTAATTCAGGGCTGTTGTGAGGCTAATCCATTTCCTTAATTTTAAACCGACTGATGTGGTGGATCTGATGATGTGGTCACCCTTTCTATCAAATGAATTTTGGAGGAAATGGCTGCCGTCAATTACAATGATTTCTTTAATTTGAAAATGGTACTGCAGCCGTAATGAATTGCGGTAGGTGTTGTAGCTTTCGCCAACAATGAGGCTACTCTGATCAAATAAAACACCATCACTTAAATTAACGTAAGCATTCGGTCGATCCAGAATACTATACGCAATCCCGCCACCCGCAAGGAGTTGATTCTTTAGTTGTAATGAATAACTCGTATTGTAATTTAATAGCCCCCAGTAATAAAAATGAGGAAACGTTTTATACAGATTAAAATTTAAGGTACTGGAGAAATCGTTATTGCTCAGGCTGTTATTTTGTTTGCCATAAAGCCAGCTGGAAGAAGAGTTGAGCACGAAAGCTTTCTTTTTCATTCCTAAATTCAAGGCGTTATTTAACAAATATGCTTCGTCTTCGTTGGTTCGGTTAATGGAGCCGGTAGACGAGAGTACGATATGATATTGTGTAGAATCGCTGTATTGTGCTTTCAGTTCGATGTGGAAAAGCATACCTAAGATCAGGATTAAAATTAGCCGCATTTAAGTGTAACAGCATTGCGCATGCGATGTTTGGCCTTTTTTGAAAATGATTACCCATAACCAACAGAATAATTAAAGCCAAAACCTTGCTTTCAGTTTTCCTGTTATTCAATCATCAGGATAAAAAAAAACGATAATATGGAAACACCAGAAAAACAAGATAGGCAGCCGGGAATAGAAGCAGAGATGAATCCGGCGCCGGAGGTGATAAGGGATAGCTACAAAGGTTCGGAAAAGTTGCAGGATAAAGTAGCGCTGGTAACCGGCGGCGATAGTGGAATTGGCCGTGCTGTTGCGGTGCACTTTGCGCGTGAAGGTGCAGATGTTGCTATTGTTTACTTAGATGAAGACATCGACGCAGAAAAAACAAAAGAACTGGTTGAGCAGGAAGGCCGTAAATGTTTATTGATTAAAGGCGATGTAAAAAAGTCTGAATTTTGCAAAGAATCAGTTCAAAAAACGGTACAGGAGTTTGGCAAGATCAATATTTTGGTTAACAACGCCGGGATGCAGGTTCCGCAACAAGACCTGAAAAACATAGATGAGCAACAGCTTGAAGATACCTTTAGAACAAATATCTTTGGCTATTTCTATTTCGCAAACGAAGTGCTGGAACACTTTCAGGAAGGAGATTGCATCATCAATACGACTTCAGTTACCGCATACCGTTCTTCGCCCAATTTAATTGATTATTCTTCAACAAAAGGGGCGATCACCTCATTTACCCGTTCACTGGCCACTAACTTAGCCAAGTCTGGGATCCGCGTTAATGCCGTTGCACCAGGCCCGGTTTGGACACCTTTAATTGTTGCCACTTTTGATGAGGAGAAAATTAAATCTTTCGGTTCCGAAACAGCTATGGAAAGGGCAGGGCAGCCATCAGAACTTGGACCCGCTTATGTCTTTCTTGCCTGTCAGGATGCATCATTCATTACCGGCCAGGTCATTCATGTTAACGGTGGCGAAGTGGTAAATGGTTAGGTTTATCCAAAAAAAATAGGTAACATTATATTTAAGGGGAAAATCCGAAAGGTTATTCCCCTTTTTAAATCCTATTGAAAACATAATTTTTAACCATAAGTGAGCGACAAGGAGATCAGGCCAGATTCAAATACCGACTGGCAGTTTAAACTTCACGGAATTATCTACGAATCCAATACACCTGCGGGCAAGGCTTTTGATATTGGTTTACTTATCGCCATTTTTACCAGTATTATTGTTGTAATGCTGGATAGTGTGGTGAGTATCCACGCACAGTATGGCCAATTGTTTAGCACCCTGGAATGGATTTTTACCGCGCTGTTTACTGTTGAGTATGTGCTGAGATTGGTCAGTATTAGAAAACCTTTTCGGTTTGTATGGAGCCCGCTGGGAATTATCGACTTGATTTCGCTGCTTCCATCGTACTTAAGCATATTTTTTATTGGGGCACAATCATTACTGGTCTTTAGGGCGCTGAGATTGCTGCGGGTTTTCAGGATATTTAAACTCGGCCAATTCTTAACCGAAATTAATTTTTTAACGCATGCACTCAAAAATAGTTTACGAAAAATAAGTATTTTCCTGCTTACTGTACTCACCATTACAGTAATTCTGGGTTCGATTATGTACCTGGTAGAAAAGAAAGAAAATGGTTTTTCTAACATTCCGGAAAGCATTTATTGGGCCATTGTAACCATTACCACTGTTGGTTATGGAGATATTTCTCCAATTACCCCGATGGGAAAATTTGTTGCTTCAGTTGTAATGCTTATTGGTTACGCCATTATTGCCGTACCAACAGGAATTATTACCCATGATATTGCGATTGCAGCAAGGCAAAAAAAGGAACTGCCCGAGTCTTGTCCGAGTTGCAGCAGGGAAGGCCATGATGGCGACGCACTATTCTGTAAATTTTGTGGTTCCTCTTTATACCGATAGTGCTGATACAAAGTATTTTTGTTTAAGATTTTCTGAATGCCGTGAAGATGGATTGATCTATAAACATTGCGAAACTTTTTTCATCTGAACAGGGTTGTTATTTAAGATTAAATAAAGCAATTATGAAAAATATCATCTCTACTTTAGCAAAAACTGCTGTCGTTTTCCTTTCTATTTCAAGCTTCGACCAGGTGGCATTGGCCAGCAATCGTTTGCCGATTAGTTTATACAACGTAAAGGCTGAAATTTCCCCGGAGGTTTTTATCCGGCAGGCTTCCCTGATGGGAATGAAAGAATTACAGTTGAGCGGTGTGGCCAATGAACAATCTTCAGATGCAAAGATCAAGGCTTATGCGAAGATGATGATTGCCGATCATTCCAAAGCAAATGAAGAGCTCGTCGTCCTTGCGAAAGCAAAGGGCGTAAATTTGCCAATGGACAAAATGGAAACGGGAACCCTTCGTCCAGATGGTCGGGTAGATTCTACACCAGAAAACATGAAAGATACGACTAGAAATGATAATCAGCCAGAGGCGGCAGGAAATGTGAAAACCAATGCCCCTATAACCAGTGGTGAGCTTACAGAAGCTGATATTTTAAAGTCGGTTGATGAGTTGAAAAAATTAAAAGGAGCTTCTTTGGATCAATCTTATGTACGCACCATGATTGCAGACCATCAAAAAGCAGTCGCCTTATTCGAAGAAGGTGCGAAATCTAATGATGCAGCAACCAGGAAATTTGCTTCCAAACAATTACCGAAATTAAAAGCTCATTTAAAACATGTGATGGCATTGAACAAATAATCAGAGTTACATGTTCCATGCCTTATGTTGGTATTTGATAGCTTTCAATGGCTAAATCTATTTTTAAGGCTAAATTTTAATAAAATAAACAGAAAGAGCGATCCATAATGGTCGCTCTTTCTGTTTATGCATCATCTTCATCTTCCGCCTCTTCATCTACATCCTCTATCCAGTCATCCAGTTTTGTCCCCTGGCCATCAGCATAAGGAATCTCATCTTCAGTATATTCTGAATCATCCTCCTCTTCTTTAGGAAGATAGCCATCGCCGGCATTACCGCCTGCTCTGTGCATTTGGAATTGATCTGAATCTTCTACTTTTTTCTCCTCGTTCGGTGTTTCTTCCTGATCTATCATAACTTTATCTTTTATTTAAAGAACATTTTGATCTTTGTATAAGTTTTTGGTTTTCAAAAAAATAAAAGTCATTAAAAATATTTTTATAGAGAAAGCAATCCGTTTGGTTAAACATTACGTTGTTATTTTACAGATAAAACTTTCTGGTTAGATATTTTTTTGCTTTATTGCTATATATTACCAACGTTCCACTAAATGAAGAATCCCTCCATCAGTTTAACTCCTGCAAAATGTGAGCTTTTGGATAATATCCTGAACGAGTTTGATGAAGAAGTTTACATCAAATCAGATCGTGTGCTGAAGATATTCAGAGGTAATGGCAGCCTGGCTTCTGATTACCTGGATTTTCTGGTGCAGATGAATTTAGTGATTCTTGTTGGTCAGGTTGAAGGTATTTCCCTGCCTGCAATGATTGGAAAACAAGCTGGTGTTGATATGTTCATCAGCGAAGGCGGATTTAAACGCCGTTATGCGCTTAAGAAATTAGAAGAAGATACCGGCAAAAGTATTTTCGATCTGCAAAATGAAAATCTAGACCTCAAGGAGAAAACGCAAAAGCAAGATCAGTTACTGAAAAGTTTAGAAGATAGCATTACGCAGCAAGGCAAAAATATTTTGCACACCTGGTTGATGAGGATACTCTGTTTTTTTGCCGGTATTTTAATTACCTACGCCTACTTCACATTATTTGTCACAACTTAGAAAAGCGTGCTTGCACCTAAAAAATCGTTAACAATCCTTAAAATTTCTCTTCCCAAATCTTTAGCATTGCCAATACCTACGCCTTTTATAGCTGCCAGTTGATCAGTGGATTTTGGTGGTTTGGCTGCAATATTTAGTAGTGCAAGATCTGATAAAACGGTGTGTTCCGGAACGTTGCGATCTTCGCTTACCTTTCTTCGCCAGGTTACCAGGCTTTGATATAATTTTTGATTGATAATTTCCTTCGGAAGAACCAATTTCGGTATGCTTGTTTTTTTAGGGCGCTGATCGAACTGATTGGTAGCGGCCAGGTAAGTCTTTGTATATTCTTCAAGAGAAAACGGACGCCACGTAAATTTAAAAAGAGAAAATTTAACGTTTAATGCATTGGCACAATTGCTCAGCGTAGCCAAAACCTTCTCAGATTGTTCATCGAGATAAATATTCAGCCCCGCAAATTTTCTGATCTCATTGATAACCAGCTCCAGTTTAGGAACAAAGTATTTTGAAGCCTTGGCCAGTCGTTCCAAAAATATTTCGTCCTGATCCAGATTCGTATTTTTGTTTATTTTAGTAAGTTCCTGGTTTTTAAACTTTTTAGCAACCCGGATAATGTCTTTTTCCAAAAGCTCATCTACAGCCATTTGCAAATTATTTAGTGCCGCATTTTCATCGTTTGCCCTAAATTTTGAAACCTTTAAAGTTTTCCAATATGTTTCTATCGCCGTGAAATCAAATAAATCATCGGCCAGGTTCCATGCATATTGTTTCTGGAACGATACCAGATCATCATTAGCGGGCTTTTGGTTCACTGCAGTGGCCGTGAACGCAATAATCCGCTTATCCGTCATAATGTTTTCCATTTTAACGGGAGATTTTAACAGTAATCCCTCCAGACTTTTACATCGGCTCAATGCTACATAAGCCTGGCCATGTGTAAAAGAAGAACTAATATCTACAATTGCTTTTTCGAAAGTTAAGCCCTGACTTTTATGAATGGTAATCGCCCAGGCGAGTTTGAAAGGATATTGAGCGAATGTGCCGGTATTGGTTTCATTAATTTTATTTTCCTCCTGGTCTAACGCATATTTAACGTTCTGCCACTCTTCCCGTTCAACTTCAAATGCCTCACTATCATCTAAAAACTGTACCAGAACCCGGTCATTTTCAATCCCCACGACTTTTGCGGCTTTTCCATTATAATAAAGTTTTTTCCCCGATGAATCATTTTTGATAAACATCACCTGGGCACCAACTTTTAAATGGAGTACCTCATCAACCGGATAAGCATCTTTAGGAAAATCACCAGTGATTTTTGCATGGAAAGCATGGGTTTTGCCTGCCAGTTTTTCCAGACATTCGGTGTTGATCTGACCAACCAGATTATTATGGGTAGTTAACGTAATGTAGTCTTCTTTCCAGGCATCAGCAAGTGTGGGGTCGTAATGTTCGTTTAATTGATCAAGGAGGGCAGGGGTGAGTGTATTTTCCCTGATCCTGTTTAGGATATCTAAAAACAAGGGATCAGACTGGCGATAAACCTTTTCGAGTTCGAAGGTCACGAGCGAAATCTGTTTCAGAATTAAGCTGTCAAAGAAATAGGGGCTGAGGTAATAATCTTTAAGGATATGCCAGGCATCATGCGCAATTGGCGAAAGCTGATAAAGATCCCCGATCATCAATACCTGTACGCCACCAAAGGGTAAGTTTGACGCTTTCACGTTTCGGAGTGTCTGATCAATAAAATCGAGCATATCTGCCCTTACCATACTAATCTCATCGATAATCAGCAATTCAAGACATTTCAATAACTTGATTTTATCTTCAGAATATTTCAGGTCTTTAGCCGGTTCGCCAGCCTGCTGAACTGGAATAATCGGCCCGAATGGCATCTGAAAAAACGAATGAATGGTTACCCCACCTGCGTTTATCGCGGCTACAGCGGTAGGTGCAACTACAGCAAAATTTTTAGTTGTAGTTGCCTTAATTTTTCGCAATAGCGTTGTTTTCCCAGTACCGGCCTTACCCGTTAAAAAAATAGGCTGATTGGTAAATTTGATAAAATCGAGGATGAGCTGGTTGTCTTGATTCGAATTCTCTGAATGATTATTGGTATGCATCTTTACTTACTGATCTCCTTAAAAAGCCTTCACTTAGCTTTTACAAAGATGCATAGAATTGCGCTGATACGAGTGCTGTTCAAAGGAGATGTTATTCACAATTTGGAAGTGAAAGTAGCTTTAATGCCTGTTCTTTAGGGTTTATTTCCAGGATTTTATTTAAGGTTGATGATCGATTTGAAAAAACGCAATCGGTATCTTGCTGACTTCCAGACGCATTTTTAAAAATGACATTTAACTAAAGAAAATAACAGATATTATTTTGTTTGCTAATTATTTTAGTATAGATTTGTTTGTCTCTCAGGGAGATGATATGAATTATTTAGCGATGAAGGCAGGCTTTTTGCCTTCCAAGAATAGGGAATAATATGACTGTTACGGTTTTAGCAATATTAGAAACAGATTTTCGACCAGATCTTTCACTGGGTAAGATTATGAATGAACGACTTCGTGTAGCTGCAGATGATTTACGCGATATTCATCTACAGGCGCTTGAAACTGTTGGCCAACGCAGTGATGACTTAGTGGTTTATATCAGCTATAATCCAAAATACAAAATCAGGTGGCGTATTGTAAATGATGTACCGGAAGAAATAGAACATTTTGTTGGACGGGTGTGTGGAGATTTGGGCTATATCCAATGGAAAACTGCTGTAATGAATGTTTTTAAAGGAAACGAATAGTAATGCTTTAAAATGCAGTATGCATTATTAAATGGAGATAAAACAGCGGCCTTAAAAGGTGCTCAGGGCATCTGCATAGGTTGCGGAAAAAAAGTAATTGCCAAATGTGGTGTGGTAAAAATCCATCATTGGGCACATAGCGTAGCCGCCAAATGTGATTCCTGGTGGGAAAACGAAACCATTTGGCACAGGGAATGGAAAGAGAAATTTCCTGTTGATTTTCGTGAAGTTAACTTTTTTGATGATCACCTTCAGGAATACCACCGTGCAGACATTCATACCAATGCCGGCATTACCATCGAATTTCAGAATTCTCCCATTACCTTACATGAACTTCAGGCACGCGAAGCCTTTTATCCCAAGTTAATCTGGATTGTAAATGGCTTAAAGTTTAAAGGCTTTAAGATCCTGAAAGCACTTCCGCATCCGAATCATCCGGCTTTGGAAAACTACGAGTTTCGCAATTCTGAACACCTTTCTATGATTCGGAAGACCGATGCACTTCGTCAAAACGCAAATGCTGAAGTGCTGAACTTTTACCATCAGGATTTAAAAAACATTCCAATTACCACAGCATTTTATGCTTTTAGCTGGCGAAACCCACATCTGGCATGGCTCAACGTAGTCTGTCCTGTTTTTATCGATTTTGGTGGCCACTTCCTATATCGCCTGCGAACGCGTTATCAGGTTTCTGAAAATTACCGCTATCTGCAAATGGTTTCAAAAAAATCGTTTATGGCAAAATATGGTGATTCCTCACATTTATAAGTTGCTTTGTTTGTAGCCTTATTATCATAATTTTTCAAGCTGAAACTATCAAGAAATGTCTTCGTTATTTAACCATAGAATCTTTTCTTAAAAATTAAAAAAATAGAAATGGCAAGTACAAATTTAACATTCAAAATTGGCGATATCGAGATTAACCGTTTAGGCTACGGCGCGATGCAATTAACCGGGCATGGAGTTTTTGGCGAGGTTGAAGACCGGGAAAATGCCAAAAAAGTTTTACAAACGGCGGTGGAGAACGGTGTTAACTTTATTGATACCGCAGAAGCTTATGGTCCAAAGTTTAATGAATCATTAATTGCAGAAGCCTTACATCCGTATCGTTCAGGTTTATTGATTGCAACCAAAGGTGGCTTTGACAGAACTGGCCCAAATAAATGGGTACCTAACGGGAGCCCTGAAAAAATACGTGCTGACATTGAAGGCAGCCTGGAAAGATTGAAAGTAGATCAGATCGATTTATGGCAATTGCACCGAATTGATCCTAATGTTGATGTGGAGAAAACGCTTGCGCCAGTAATCGAAGCTGTAAAATCAGGGAAAATTAAACACGTAGGTTTATCAGAAGTTAGCATAGAACAAATTAAAAAAGTGCAGAACATTTTACCAATTGTTTCGGTCCAAAATATGTATAACCTGGTCGATCGAAACTGGGAAGAGGTACTGGATTATGCTGCCGAACAAGGTCTTGCATTTATTCCATGGTTTCCTCTGGCTTCAGGGCCAGCAAAATTGGAAGAGAAAATTAAATCAATCGCAGCAGAACATGAAGCAACTACATCTCAAATTGCATTGGCCTGGTTGCTCAAAAGATCACCAAATATTTTACTGATTCCTGGTACGAAATCAGTTGCACACCTGGAAGAAAACCTGAAAGCCGCAACGATAGAATTATCAGATAAAGAGTTTGAAACCCTGTCTCAGCAATAAATTAAGAATGGAAAAACTGGAACGGTCTTCAGACTGTTCCAGCTAACATATCCAACCGTATTGATCAAAAGCCTGAAATAATCATTTCAGGCTTTTTTATTGATTTACGTTTTGATTATGCGGGTGTTTAAATTCGAATCGACCTAAAATTAAATGATTAGTAGTAATTGCAAACGAGTAATAGTTTTGCTTTTAGTGAAAAAACTAAATGTAACTTTGTAAGTCAGGTAAATAAAAAGTGAAAACTTTTCGATAAAATTGATCTTTAAAATCTGATCTTTAGTTATGAGAAAAATTATAATTACCTCACTTTTTCTGTTTTCAATTCTTTGCATTCAAAAATCTATGGCACAGCAAGCCCCTGCAGTTTTAAATCACATCGCTGTTTATGTTACCGATTTGAGTAGGTCAACCGCATTTTATGGAGGTGTTTTTGGTTTTAAAGAGATTCCGGAGCCTTTTAAAGATGGTAAGCATACGTGGTTTTCTTTGGGCAATGCAGGTGCTTTACACCTGATTCAGGGAGCAAAGGGCACTCAAAAGTTCGATAAGAACGAACACCTTTGTTTCAGCGTTCCATCTATTGAAACCTTCATTAAAAATTTGACCAGTAAGAATATCCCATTTGAAGACTGGGCAGGTAAAGCCGGCGGAATCACGGCCAGGGTAGATGGGGTAAAGCAGATTTATTTCCAGGATCCTGATGGGCACTGGCTTGAAACCAATGATATGAAATAGCCTTCTATTGCTTGCTCATTTAGATTTCAGATTTTCCTATATTCACAAACGCGATATGATCCATTTCCAGTCCTCAAAAAAAACGTTAACTATTCTTGTTCTTTTTCTTCTGCAGTTTTGCGTAGCAAACGCGCAATATGAAGAAGCAGAAGCAGATTTTAAAAAGGTTATGGACAGGTTTAGTGCCGTTGGTGCTTCAGTCGCTGTGGTTAAAGAAGGGAAAATCATTTATACACATTCTTTCGGATGGAAAGACCTGGAAAATCACACACCATTAACAGATACTGATATTTTCCGCATTGCATCCATTTCTAAATCTTTTTCCGCTACCTCAATTATGCAATTGGTTGAAGCTGGTCAGTTATCTTTAGAAGACGATTTCGGCGATTTAGTTGGATTCAAAATAAGAAACCCTAAGTTCCCTGATCGGAAAATTACCTTGAAAATGGCACTTTCACATACTTCCAGCTTGAATGATAGTCAAGGTTATCTCAATCTTGATTTAATTAATCCAGCTAAAAATCCTGATTATGCAAAGTGTTATAACAATTATGAGCCGGGAAAAGGGTATCAGTATTGTAACCTGAATTTCAACCTTATCGGAACAATTATTGAAAAAAAATCCGGTGAACGTTTCGATCGATATGTTGAAAATCATATTTTAAAACCGCTTAACCTGTACGGCGGCTATTGTGTCGATTCTCTAGATAGCACCCGGTTTGTAAAGTTATATGAATACCATAACGATAAGAAGAATTTTACGCACTCGCCGGCAGCGTATGCGCCACGCCGTGAAGAAATTAAAAATTATGTAATGGGTTACAGCACGCCAATCTTCTCGCCAACTGGCGGGATGAAGATTTCTGCAACAGATCTGGCTAAATACATGACTATGCACATGAATTATGGTACAGGGAATGGTGTTAAAATTATTTCTAAAAAGCATGCTAAGCTGATGCAAACTAAAATTACTGAGGAAGAAGAATATGGTTTGGCACTTAGACAAGCCAGTAATTTAATTCCAAATGTAAAGCTTGTTGGCCATACCGGATCAGCTTATGGATTATACAGCACCATGTTTTTTAACCCAAAGAAAAAATTTGGTTTTGTGATCATCACCAACGGAATTAATGCAACTTATACTGGTGATTTCCCAGATTTCACCGTAGCCGCCATAAATACTCTATATAATCATTTCATAAAAAAATAGACTGCCGTAGTAACAATTATAGCGCATGTTTTCTTTATAAATCTGGCCATTGAAATTCCACCTTTCATTGCTGATTCATTTTTTTTAAAACTTTTAGTCGCTCATTTTACTTTTAGTTAAGTCGATGATGGAAATTATTTAAAAGAAATTAAATAGTTCTGTCATCTGTGATATCCTTATTATATACACCAAACTTAATTAAATATAATGCCCGAACTTTTACAATTTCCAGGAGAAGCTTATCCATTAGGTGCTACGTGGAATGGTGAAGGAGTTAATTTTGCGATCTTTGCGGAAAATGCCACTTCAGTTGAACTTTGTTTTTACGATAGCGAACATGCAGAAAACGAAACACATAGAATAACAATTTTAGAAAGATCTCACGAAATCTGGCATGCCTATATTCCAGACATTAAACCGGGCCAGCTTTATGGTTACCGGGTACATGGTCCCTACGAACCGGAAAACGGATGCAGGTTCAATGCAAATAAGGTTTTGTTAGACCCTTACGCCAAAGCGATTGCAGGAAATATCAGATGGGATAATTCACTTTTTGGATATGAGCTGGGCGATCCGCTGATGGATTTGAGTTTCAGCGAAAGTGACAATACCGCATTTATTCCTAAATCGGTAGTGATTGATCCGGAATACGACTGGACCGGCGATGTTCATCCAAAAACGGATTACCACGAGACCGTGATTTATGAAATGCATGTGAAAGGTTTCACCAAAACACATCCTGATATTCCGGAAAACATACGTGGTACTTATGCAGGGCTTGCCCATCCGGCCGCTATAGATTACCTCAAAAAACTTGGTGTAACCGCAGTAGAGTTAATGCCTGTACATCAGTTTATATCAGATCACCATTTGCAGGAAAAAGGACTGACCAATTATTGGGGTTACAATACCATTGGATTTTTCGCTCCTGATTCCCGTTATGCTTCTTCTGACGTGCGTGGCGGACAGGTGAATGAGTTTAAGGATATGGTTAAAGCCCTGCATGCAGCAGGTATTGAAGTGATTTTAGACGTCGTTTATAATCATACCGGTGAGGGAAATGAGCTTGGTCCAACCTTATCTTTTAAGGGAATTGACAACAGTGCTTATTACCGTTTAGAAGAAAACAAGCGTTATTATACAGATTATACAGGCACGGGAAATACCTTAAACTCGATGCTTCCGAATGTGCTGCGCTTTATGATGGACAGTCTGCGCTATTGGATTCAGGAAATGCATGTAGATGGATTTCGGTTCGATCTTGCATCTACATTGGCCAGAGAACTCCATGAAGTGAATCGGTTAAGTGCGTTTTTTGATATTATTCATCAGGATCCGGTGATTTCTCAGGTAAAGCTGATTGCAGAACCGTGGGATGTTGGTGATGGTGGTTACCAGGTGGGCAAATTTCCGGCAGGATGGGCGGAATGGAACGGCATGTACCGTGATGTAATGCGCGATTACTGGCGTGGAAACCCTAATATGCTAGGTGAATTTGCGCAACGTTTTCTTGGAAGCCCGGATTTATATCAGGAAGATTATCGCAGGCCAACAGCCAGCATAAATTTTATTACTGCTCATGATGGCTTTTCCCTTCAGGATTTAGTTTCTTATAACGAAAAGCACAATGAAGCAAATCTGGATGATAACACAGATGGCGAAGACCATAACAGATCATGGAATTGTGGGGCAGAAGGTGAAACAGATGATGTAGAGATTCTTAATCTTCGCCAGCAACAAAAAAGAAATTTTCTTGCCACTTTGTTTTTATCGCAGGGTATTCCAATGCTGGTTTCTGGGGATGAATTAGGGAAAACGCAAAAAGGAAATAATAATACTTATTGTCAGGATAACGAGTTATCCTGGTTGAATTGGGCTGCGGTTGATGAATCGCTTTTGCATTTTACCCAGCAGTTGATTCAACTTCGCTTAAACCACCCAAGTTTGAGAAGAAGAAAATGGTTTAACGGACAGGAAGTGGGCGATGATGGCGTAAAAGATATTGCCTGGTTTACACCTGATGGTAACCCGATGAAAGGTTATAACTGGGAAAGCGACTTTGCCCGTTCTATCGGAATTTATTTCCATGGTGAAGGCATACAAAGTAAAGGACCAATGGGTGAAGATATTTTAGATAACCACTTCTTCATTATTTTTAACGCACATTATGAAGGTTTAAATTACAAATTGCCTAAAGAAGATTATGCGAAAAAATGGAGAAAGGTGCTGGATACGGCGAGTGGTGAAATCTCATCAGGTGATCTATCTCTTCACGAAGCTTCAGAAACCCTGATTGTTGAAGGAAGATCGATATTGGTACTAAAATCAGAGGAATAAAAAAAAACAGGTTTTTCTAAAACCTGTTTTTTTTAAAGCAATTAGAGCAAATTGACTAATCCGTTTTTTGGATAGGAAAAAGTTAATGGTCTAATAATAGCTTTTGGATGCGTAATGGCATCGGCCTTAGTTTTGTTGTTAAAAGATTCACCTTGTACGGGTAAGTCGATTAAATGGTTGTCACTGGTAATTTTGATTTCTTCGTTTTCACTTCTCATGTTATTCTCTTCAACGATTATAATTTATTTTTTTAGGCGTTTGAAAAACGCTGGTAAGTACTTGCCGACTTAATTTTTTCCATTCTTAAATGGTCTTTAAGTTTCGAAAATTCCATGCTTTGAACAGCTTTTACGGTCGATTTTAATTTTTCGCAACTTACACCCAGGCGTGTTGCCCAGTAATTGCGATCTTGTTCATCAGAAATGTCGATTAACTCTTTGCGAGCTGTGGTCGAAATCTTTTTAGTTTCCATAGGTCTATAATTTGGTTAATTGATAATTATAAAACACTAAATCTGTGCCTTTAGTTTTAGGGTTTGTTCTAATTTTTAGTTTTAAGTGACTATCAGTTTTTTTCCAATCCTTAAGATTTACTTCTTATGGCGTTTAAATACTGATTATTGGTGAAATCAGGGTTTAGTGATTATACCTATAAGTTTTAAATGAAATGTTTGTAATGTTAAATTTACAAATGGAGTGATTGACAATCTTTCTTATTAAAAATAATCTCTATCACTAGAAACCACTGTTGCTCGATAAATTCCTGGTATAAAGATGTTGTCATGCACCTCATCTTTAATAAGATTCGTATTCAATTTATTATAGATATTTTTGTGCGAACGAAATAATCTGAACTTTTTACTTAGTTAGAGTAAGGGTAAAACAAAGCTTCGTTGTCTAAAGGTTGTTTGAGATAATCTAATATTAAAACTAAGAGGATTTGCAGCTTCCCAATTCACAAAATAGTCATTTTATGCTACACCTGGATTCCAATAGTCAGGTGTTTGATCAAATCTATCTTGACAACTTTCCTGCATTACATCGGTATGCGTATACCATTGTAAATGATAGGGAACTTGCAGAAGAGATAGTACACCAAGTATTTCTTAAGATTCTAGAAAGAAAGAAACCTTTAAAAATTCATACTTCGGTAAAGGCGTATTTGTTTCGTTCGGTGAATAATGAATGTCTTAATCATCTTAAACATCAAAATGTCAAACAAAACTATCAGAACTATGCTACAGACAATATGGAAAATCAAGTAGAAACACCCTCCGGTATGCTTGCTTATAAGGAATTAGAAAAACGCCTGGCAGAAGCGATCAATGCGCTACCGGAACAGTGCCGTACGATATTTCAGTTAAGTCGTTTTGAAGAACTTAAGTACATGGAAATCGCCAATCAACTCGGCATATCGATTAAAACTGTGGAAAGTCAGATGAGTAAAGCACTAAAGCGACTGAGAATTGATCTTGCAGACTACCTGCCGCTTATTGTATGGTTGTTGGTGATTAAATTATGGGATTAAAAACGCAGAATATGGAAATGAATGACGATTTACTAATTGGTTATCTTCTAAATGAAGTGTCTGCTGATCAAGCCATAGACATTGAAACCTGGCGTTTGGAAGATCCCGACAACGAACGAAGATTTAAAAGGTTTCAATTGATCTGGGAAACCAGTAAGCAATTTGATCTGAAAGATCCTATTGATGCACAGGATTCGCTTTCCAGGTTAAGAAATAAGATCAATGATCAGCACAGCGGGAATTGGGCCATTGTTCAACTTAAGCCGAAATACAATTGGTTAAAGGCAGTGGCGGCACTTGTTGTAATTGCTGGGGTTGCCTGGTTTTACACAACCACACCGTTTGTTAAAAATTTAAAATCTACAACCAATCAGTTAGTAAAAATTGATACGCTTAGTGACGGCTCGGTAATTACCTTAAATAAAAATAGTGTATTAGAGTACCCGTCAAAGTTTCGGGATAAACAACGTCTGGTCGTTTTAGCTAAGGGAGAAGCTTTTTTTAATGTGACTCCAGATAGAAATAAGCCTTTTTTGATTAAATCAGGGAAGATGCTCATCAGGGTAGTAGGTACATCATTTAATGTAAAACTAAGAAATGGGAATGTGGAAGTTATTGTAGAAACCGGGAAAGTACAAGTGAGCAAAGGGGAAAGTCATATTTACCTTAAACCAGGTGAAAAGATAACGGTATCGAAGAATAGCGCAGCATTAGAAAAAGAAATAACCCCAGACCTGTTATATAATTACTACCGAACCAAAGCGTTCGTTGCTGATGATACCCCGCTTTGGCGAATGGTTCAGGTATTAAATGAAGCGTATGATACTAAGATTGTGATTCATAATCCCGCTATCAAGAACCTACCTTTAAACACCACTTTTAAAAATGAATCTTTGGATGAGATCTTAACCGTAATCAGTCGCACTTTCAAAATTACCGTAGAAAAAAAACAAGACCAGATACTACTTAAATAAGCCGAAAATTAAATGTCCCTTTATTCCAGAATTTTAAAAAGTATCTCACTTGTAGTATTAGTTTATCTTTTCATGTTTCCTGTCAAGGCAGCCATCGCTCAAAGCTTATTAGAAAAGAAAATATCTATTGACTTTAAGGATATGCGGGTTGCATCCGTGCTGGCAGGGATAAGTCAAAAAAGTGGGTTTTATTTTTCATATAACGGAAGGACAATTGCAAAAGACAGTTTAGTTACCATTAAAACAAACAATCAGACGATATCTAAAACCTTGAATCAATTACTTGGCAGCAAATATGAATACGAAGAACGAAACAACTATATTATTATCAGGCTCGCGTTAATGCGACTGTCATTCATAAACACAGATATTACCACAGATAACCATAACTATTCTATAAGCGGAATCGTTATTGATGATCAAACAGGAGAACGGTTGATGAACACCAGTGTGTACGACAAAGAGCGGCTGGTATCTACCTTAACGGATGAGCATGGATATTTTAAACTAAAGATTAGCGCTGGAGGTTTAGATCAGGTTCGTCTTACTGCCAGCAGGTTTTCATACCGGGATACTTCGCTTAACTTTCTGAATACGATTGTAATATCAAATCGTTCACAAGCAAAAATGTATCAAACTAATGGTAAAGGCGTTGATGCTACGGCACTTGGCAAGTTTTTATTAACGGCAGCACAGCGGTTACAGAGTATAAATATTCAGGACTTCTTTGCTAATCGCCCCTATCAGGTATCATTAACGCCGGGCTTGAGTTCCCATGGAAAATTAAGCTCACAGGTGATCAATAAATTTTCTTTAAACCTGGCTGGAGGGTACACGGCCGGAGTTGATGGATTGGAAATCGGCGGACTTTTCAACATTAATAAACGCGACACCAGATATTTACAACTAGCAGGTATATTTAATCTTGTGGGCGGTAAAGTAACTGGGATCCAGCTCGCAGGTGTTAGTAACCAGGCATTAGATACCGTCAAAGGCGTTCAAGTGTCTGGCTTTATCAATAAAGCAGATAGCCAGGTTTCGGGTATCCAGATTTCTGCACTAAATAACAAAGCTTATAGGTTAAAGGGTGTTCAGATCGGCATTGTGAATGTAGTTGACACCTCTGAAGGTGCAAGCATTGGGCTGATCAATATTATTCGCAATGGTTTCTACAAAATTACGACATCAGTTAATGACTTGACAAACACCAATATTTCTTTAAAAACTGGAACCCATGGATTCTACAGTACATTATTAATGGGTGCTAATATTACCGCACATAATAAAATGTATTCGTTTGGTTTGGGCGTTGGCCATGATTTTATGTTTACCAACAAGGTATATTTATCAGCAGAAGCAGCGTATCAATTTGCTTTTACTGGTGCTCTGGATGATAGATGGGCACAGGCAAAACTGTTGCTTAATATTCAGCTAGCGAAGAATGTAAGCTTGGTTGCGGGGCCAACTTATAATAAATACGCTTACACAGGTAGTCGTGATGGTTATCAAAATAAATTTAAAATACCCGATGATTATAAAGGCTATGGAAATCCTGTTAAACGATGGGTAGGATGGGAAGCTGGATTTGCCTTCAACTCTGTTTTTAAATCTGTACCCGAAGTTAAAAAAGTACGCCGTTCAAAAAATCTATTTGCAGGTATTGCACTGTTAGCGGGATGGGGATGGGATGCACCTTCTACGTATGTATTGGGTGGTGAAATTCTATTGCAAAAAGATTTTGGCGGCTCCATGTCAGGTACATTCTCTGCCGGATATGTTCACCACGGCCTTGATAACGATTGGGCTAACTCATCTTTTTTCACTCATCCTAATGGTCGGATAGATGAGTATTTAAAAGAAGAATATAGCGCTATTCCAATTAAAGCAGGTATTCGAACCTATAGCGGCAAACGCCTCTTCTTCGCAGGCGAACTGGGTGCATCACTTGGGGTAACTAGATCCAATATTCTGAAAACAACTTATCGTGATGGGAGCATTGAGCGAACTCCACATGGAGCAGAAAATTCATTTTTATATGCTGTATCTGCCGGATATAGTTTTGATAATGGCCTGGAGACGGGAATAAAGTTTGAAGATTATGTCAGTTTAATAAATATTAAGCAGTTCAATCTGCGTCTTGCTTACCGCTTGAAATTATAAGTTTTTTGAAAATCGCCATACTTTAAACGAAACCATTACTTCATCATCTAATGCAGCAAAAACTAAGTTTGCTTTATTTCGGGATAAGGGTATAACGGCTTTTAGTTGTCTTAATAGAAAAACATATATAACATGAAACGAATTCTTTTTACCCTTTTAATCTCATCATCTTTTTCTCTTGTTCAGGCACAAAGTGCCCAAAGCAATTCTGTTATTAACGGCAAAAAATTAAGTAATGAGTCTGATCTGAAACTTGGATTGAGCATTAATCCAGGCTTAAGTTTAGGTAATTCTGGCTCTAATTTTGTTTTAGGTGGAGAGTTGAGTTGGTATAAAAATCTGACATCCGATCTGGAAGCTGCTATTTCAGCAGGCTACACGCAGTTCTTTTATAATCATGATACCCAAAAAGAAAGTCTTATTCCAGTAAAGGCAGGTGCACGCTATTCTTTCAATCCCCGATTTTATTTGGGTGCTCAAGCTGGTATTGCTTTTTCCACCACTGATGGGGGCGCATACTTTGTCTATTCTCCTACGGCAGGATGGACAATGAATAAACACTATGATATTGGTTTAAAGTATGATCATTATAGTAATGAACCATCGGTACTTGGGGTTAATTTGACCTATAAGTTTAACCTGTAAAAAAAAAATAATTCTTTTAAAAGGCTGCTTACAAAAGCGGCCTTTTACTTTATATAGAAACTGCCTATGCTCTCAGGATAAAGTAGATAACGGGTTTAAAAATATAGATGGGCCCTAAAATAAAGCCTGCTAACTTGAGGGTAAGTCTATCTCTTTACTATATGCTATTTCAATATAATAAATGAAGTCGAATAAAAAATACATACTTCTTTAATTACCTTTGAGTCATTATCCAAGACTATTCAGATCTACTTATAACCGTTGGTGATGTACCCATAATAATGTAAAATGTTCAGTTTACTAAAGCGCTTTATAACACATCGGAGTGACATGCCTGAACCAATACTTGATTTGATATGTAGTCATTTTAAATTGGTCAAAGCTAAACGCAATGAAATACTGCTGGAATATGATGAGGTCTGTAAAGGATATTATTTTGTTAATGAGGGTTGTTTAAGACTATTTACCTATAGTAATGAAGGAAACCCCATTACAAGGTATTTTGGATTTAAAGGAGGGTTCTGTACCGCATTACCGAGTTTTATTCAGCAAACCGATGCCCATGAGTATCTTCAGGCAATTGAAAAATCTGAATTATTGTATATTAGTCGTACTAGTTTTTTCGAACTGGTAGACACGGTTCCACAATTTGCAGCCATTTACCGGGAAATTCTGGAATTAGGATTTATCAACGCCCAAAAAAGAATCTATGGATTTCAGGGTTTTGATGCGCTACAAAAAGCGCGCTGGGCGGTAGAGTTTCAACCTGACTTTTTTTTGCGCTTATCCAATAAAATGGCTGCCTCCTATCTTGGCATTTCTCCATCTACGCTTAGCCGAATAAAATCCAGAATGTAAACGTTGCCCCAGGTCAACGTTTTTTGATTATGAGGTAGTTAGCTTAGCGGCATGAAAATAAAAGTGTTTTTGTGCCTTCCCTTCATCATTGGTTCAACTTATTCCATTAGCGCCCAAGTTGAAAGTGATAGAGAACATACGGGTACCAGCCATCGAAACCCTGTCTTGCCAATCGATCAGTTTTTCACAACCAATACCCAGCTCACCCTGAAGGCGGCCTATGCCTTAACTGAAATTGCAAGAAATAAAGCAAATTCTTTAGGAAAACAAGTATCTATTGCAATTTTAGACCAGTCAGGAATTACTATTCTGATCAGTCGTGGCGATCAGGTGGGACCACATAATACGGAGGCGGCCCGAAGGAAAGCATATACGGCACTATCAACCAAAACAGCTACGCTTGCATTAGCCCGGAAAGCCAGGCAAGAACACGATAGTGAAAACCTTGCTTATCTACCCGAACTATTACTATTGGGCGGTGGCGTTCCTTTATGGTATGATAATAAAATCATAGGGAGCATCGGTGTAGCAGGCGGTGGGGGTGCTGAAAATGACCACCTGATAGCAAGTTTTACCTCAAATTCAATAACAGAAAAATAAATAGAAAATGAAAAAAATCATATTCAGTGTGCTATTAGCCACCATGCTACAGCTGGCGTACGGACAAGAACAAACCTATCAATTGTCAAGCCATATATTGGATGTTTCTACTGGTATGCCTGCCGTTGGAGTGAGCGTTCAACTAAACAGGTTAAATCAGAAAACAAAAGTCTGGAGTTTTGTAAAAGAAAAAGTTACCGATGGGCAGGGTAGAATCAAAGAATTTTTAAATCAGCGGGACGAGAATGCAGGTATTTATAAACTTACATTTTTTATAAAGGATTATTTTTCCCGTAAAAAGACAGAAAGCTTTTATCCGTTTATTGATGTCGTATTTGAAATTAAAGATAAAAAGCACTATCACGTTCCCATCACGCTTTCCGCATATGGCTACTCAACATACAGGGGGAATTAAAGGTAGGTCTATGAAGCCAGAGTATATGAAAAAATTGAAAAAGTAAGTGAAAAAGCAACTACAACGTCGTTTCAGAACAGCAAGGGTGATCTTTTATAAAGAGACCTTAATTGATTTGCGGGAACATTTTTGGACCTTTATCGGATCGTTTGCAGGTATAGCAATTATAGGTCTAATCCATAGCGAACACCTTACCCTTAATGATAATATTTTTATTATAGGCTCGTTTGGGGCAAGTTCGGTACTAATATATGGCATCATAAACAGCCCGTTGGCGCAACCACGGAATGTGATTGGAGGTCATGTTATCAGTGCGTTAATTGGCGTAACTATTTATAAACTCATCCCCAATGAATTGTGGTTAAGCTCTGCATTATCTGTATCTCTATCAATAGTGGCCATGCAGATGACAAAAACACTCCATCCACCCGGAGGTGCTACAGCGCTGATTGCCAATACTGGCTCTGAAAAAATTCATACCCTTGGCTTTCTTTATGTTTTTAGTCCGGTTTTAACCGGGGTGTTAATCCTTATCTTGGTCGCTATTGCGTTCAACAATGCCACTCCACATCGGCGTTATCCGCAAAATAAAAGGTGGTATAAAATATGGAAGCGAAATTACAGACATAAAAAAACTTGATGGCCTAAAACAGATCATAGCTGAAGCTTTCTAAACCCCAAACCCTAACCAATAAAACCTTTTACGTTTCATTGATGTTTTATTGCAATACAAGAGGAAGCGCCTGGTTCCAAATCTATCGGATCTGCGCAACAATAACGGTCATCTTAAAAGCAAATCATCATGAGCCTGAAAAAATACGAAGAGAAACGAGATTTTTCCAAAACTGCCGAGCCGAAAGCCGGAAAAAGTAAGGATAAGAATAGCTTACAATTCGTAATTCAGAAGCATGATGCCTCACGGTTACACTACGATTTCAGGTTAGAAATGGATGGTGTGCTCAAGAGTTGGGCAGTACCAAAAGGTCCATCCACCGATCCACAAAATAAACGCCTCGCCATGATGGTGGAGGATCATCCATTCGACTATAAAGATTTTGAAGGCATCATTCCCAAGGGCGAATATGGTGGAGGTACAGTGATTGTTTGGGATGAAGGAACTTACGAACCTATTGAAGAAATTAAAGGGAAAAAGGCACAGGAGAAACACCTGCTAAAACAACTTTCAGATGGATCGGTGAAAATTAAACTTAATGGTGAAAAGCTTAAAGGAGAGTTTGCTTTAGTCAAAACAAAAGGCATGGGTGAGAACGGTTGGCTGCTAATCAAACACAAAGACGACTTCGCCTCTACAAAAGACATTACCAAACTAGATAAATCTGTGCTTTCTGGTAAAACCATTGATGCGATGAAAAAAAATGCTGAGATGGTATGGAAGGACGGAAAAGAGCAAAAGGTTTCGAAGACAAAGAAAACGAATGCGAAAGAACCTGGGCCCGAAGAAGCTATAATTGGTGAACAGGAGGAAGTAAATGTAAAAAGTATTTTAAAGAAAGCACCAAAATCAGAAATTCCTGAGGCGATTAAACCTATGCTGGCCACTTTAGTTGACGCGCCATTTGATGATGATGCCTGGCAATATGAAGTGAAATGGGATGGTTACAGGGCATTGGCATTTGTAAATAAAGGGAACGTAGACTTATTATCCAGAAATAATAAATCCTTTAATGATAAATTTTATCCGATTTATGATTTGCTCTCAGAATGGAAAATTAATGCCGTTCTTGATGGGGAAATCCTGGTATTAAATGATAAAGGCATTTCGCAATTCGGTGCCTTGCAAAACTGGAGAAGTGAGGCAGATGGTGAATTGGTTTTTTATGTTTTTGATTTGCTTTGGTACGACGGAAAAAATCTGATGGATTTGCCGCTCTATCAACGCCAGGCAGTTTTAAATGAAATTTTACCAGGCAACGATGACAGGGTTAGGCTTGGAAAAGTTTTTAGGGCAAGCGGGATTGATTTTTTCGCGGCAGCAGAAAAAATGGGACTGGAAGGCATTATTGCCAAAAAAATAAATAGCACTTATGTATCAGACCGAAGATCAAAAGACTGGCTGAAAATCAAAGTAAGTAAACGCCAGGAGGTTATTATTGCAGGCTTTACTAAAAATGAAGATACCTCAAAGGCCTTTAGCTCGTTGTTGCTCGGCGTTTATGAAAAAGGAAAACTGCAGTATGTAGGGAAGGTTGGAACCGGTTTTTCAGACAAGTTGCAGAAAATCATGATGAAGCAATTTGAGCCACTAATTACTGGTAAAAGTCCATTTGAAGAACTTCCTGATGTAAATAAACCTTCGCGGTTTAGGCCAAACCCGCCAAAAGCGAAGGCCACCTGGTTAAAACCGGAACTAGTTTGCGAAGTGGCATTTACCGAAGTTACAGAAGATGGTGTTTTCAGGCATCCATCTTTTCAGGGCATGCGGGAAGATAAAAAAGCGAAAGAAGTGATTCGGGAAGAAGAAATTTCAACGGCAGAAGTAGTTCCTCAACAAGCGCCAGAAACTGAGAAACACAGTGAAGCGATTCAGGCACCAAAGCACAGTGAACGCAAAACTTTACTTAACCCTAAAGATCAAACGCAGGTTCGTAAGATCAAGGGGCACGAGCTTAAGTTTACTAATCTGAGTAAGATTTATTGGCCAGAGGATAAGGTAACCAAGCGTGATATGTTTAATTTTTATTATCAGATTGCAGACTATATTTTACCCTACCTGAAAGACCGCCCGCAGTCTTTAAACCGTTTCCCCGGCGGCATCCACGGAAAAAGTTTTTATCAGAAAGATGTAAAGGGTAAAGCGCCTGAATGGGCAAAAACTTTTCCCTATGAAAATGGGGAAGGTGAAAAAAAGGAATATTTATTGGGCACAGACGAAGCTTCCTTGTTATGGATGGCAAGTCTGGGGTGTATTGAAATGAATCCCTGGTTTAGCAGGATTCAAAGTCCGGATCATCCTGATTATTGTGTTATCGATCTGGATCCCGATAAAAACACCTTCGATCAGGTAGTAGAAGCTGCCCTGGAAACCAAAAAGGTTCTGGATGCGATTGATGTTCCATCTTATTGCAAAACATCCGGCTCTACGGGCATGCACATTTACATCCCTTTAAATGCGAAGTATACTTACGAACAAAGCCAGATGTTTGCCAAACTGGTGGTAAACCTGGTACATAACAACCTTCCCGAATACACATCGCTGGAGCGAATGATCTCTGCCAGAAAAGGGAAAATGTATCTGGATTTCTTACAAAACAGGCCCGGCGCAACTATTGCAGGTCCGTACTCCCTCCGGCCAAAGATTGGCGCCACCGTTTCTATGCCTTTGCATTGGGACGAAGTTAAAAAAGGATTAAAGATGCAGGATTTCAATATTTTCAATGCAATGGATCGCCTAAAGGTAGAGGGCGACTTATTCAAAGGCGTTTTAGGCAAGGGCATAGACCTCATGAAGGCAGTGAATAAGGCAAAAAGTGTTTTCGGATAGCCTGAAATGACCTGATGCATCTTATATTTGAAAAAAATTAAATAAATGATAGCACACCACGTTTTATTTTGGCTTAAGGCCGATACCACTGAAGAACAAAAAGCAGCTTTCCGTAAAAGTTTAGAAACCCTGGAGCAAATTGAAGTTGTAAAAACTTTTCACCTAGGAGTACCTGCACCAATCGAGCGTGCTGTTGTAGACGTTACTTATACCTTTAGTTTGCTATTACTTTTTGAAGATCTGGCTGCTCATGATGTATATCAGGTGCATCCGTTGCACAAAGCCTTCTTAGATGAGTTTAAAATCTATTTCGAAAAGGTGATCATCTATGATGCCAATTAAAGCAAATTTACCATTTAAGATGCCGGATGTTCTCCGGCATTTTTTTTGGCTCAAACTTTAACTGCTTCAGGCGATTATCCGATTACAACTGAGATTTTTTAAATATTATTTGGAATTATTCTAAATAATATGCTATTTGCTGATGCTAAAAATAATCAGATCAGCCATGTGTAACTATAATGTACTTGCTCAAAATCAAAATATTACCATTTCGCAATGTAAAAACTGTAAGGTATTAAACATATGGCGAGCAGGTGTTTTGATGAATTTTTCTTTTGAACAGTTTGATGCCTTCCACTCGGCCACTAAAAAACTGCATTTCGATGATTTTGTAGAACGCCATCCAAATGGGGAAGAAGTGGTGATACTCTCTACGCCCTTCCCGGATATCAGTCTGGTATTTACCCGGGATGAATGGCAGGAGTTCTTTGTGAAGATCGACGAAGCGCTATATATGAAACGGATTTATGAACTGGTACATTTTTAATTTTTGAGCAGATTTATGTACTCATTATTAGTATATTTTTAATAAATGAAAACCAGGTACTTATACATTTCGTATGTTTTTCCAAAAGCGCAATCATGGAAAAATCTACTAAACAAATTAAAAGGTCATCGGCTAACCGGCTTATTCTGGAAAAAATTAAAGTTGGCGATTTCGTTGAGGATGAATTCGGAAAATCCGGGCGGGTATCTGACATCGAAAAAATTAACTACAGCAGAGAATCTCATTATTATTTCTACCTCGGTAAATCGGGAACAATCCTTGTGATCATCTAATGGCAAACCATTCTGATTAAAAACGGTCGTTAAATAAGCTTTGGTTGTGAGAAATAATCTAATTCATTTACTTACGTATTTGTCATTTTGTATATTGTAGCAGAATTAATTATTTCCTATGCCTTCAAGTCAGGATCATTTTTATTCAAATCTGATCGTTAGTAAGCTAAATTTAAGCAGGTTATTGCTTAAGAAAGATCTTTTTTCAGATGTTCCGGAAGACTGGTTCGTAATTATTACGGATATTAAAAACTCCACTAGCGCTGTTGATGCCGGCTTGCATGAAGATGTAAACCTGATCGCAACAGGGAGTATCGTAACTGTGCTCAATATTGCATTTAAAGCGGGTATTTTAGTGCCATTTTTCTTCGGTGGCGATGGCGCAACTTTTATTGTTCCATCAAGCATTGTAAATGATACAATGAAGGCACTATTAAAATACCGGGTCAATTCGTTGGCAAATTTTAAGCTGGACTTACGCGCAGGTATTGTATCGGTTAAGGAAATTTATACTCATGGCTGTTCACTTAAAATCAGCAGATTTAACAGTGGTGAAACTTTTTCTATTCCAATTGTTTTGGGCGATGGACTGGACTATGCGGAAAAGATAATTAAAGGCGACGATTACCTGCTTTCCGGGCATGACAGTACCGAAGATGAAATTGATTTAACCGGAATGCAATGTAGGTGGGATAAAATTCAACCACCCGAAAATAGTGAGGAAGTGGTTACACTCATCGCAATTGCACAGGATAGCAAAAAGCAGGCTGAAGTTTTTAGTAAAATCATTCATTACCTCGATCAGATTTATGGCGCTGCAGAAATCCGAAAGCCAATCTCCATTCCAAAATTAATCTTCCAAACCAGTTTTAATAACCTCGGCAAGGAAATGAGACATCGTTTAGGTAAGATAAAAACCTTTGAACTGATTAAAAACTGGTTCGTAAATATGTATGCGTTTGTGTATTTCAGAACCGAAGGTGGTAAAAAATACTTGCAACAATTGGTTGAAATGTCTGATACGCTGGTGATTGATGGCCGGATAAATACTGTAATTACAGGGACTGAAAAGCAACGTCTGGCACTGCAGGAGGCGCTTAACCGCTTAGAAAACAATGGAGAAATTTCATATGGAATTTATGTGAGCGGTGAATCCGTAATGTCTTGTTACGTTCGCGATTTTGAAGATGAACACATTCATTTTGTTGATGGAGCCGATGGTGGATACACTAAGGCAGCAGGAGTTTTGAAACAGAAACTGAAAGCGATGCAGAATTAAGCGATCCTATTTTTGTAATTTAAGATTCATGATTGCGAAATAAAGAACACAAATTTTTAGACTTAAGTGTTCCTTATTTATGAGTATCTCATCAATCAATCCCGTTAATGGGGAAATTATTAAAGAATATCAGGAAGATAATCCTGAAACCGTAAATCAAAAAATTAATCTGGCACATCAAGCCTGGCAATCCTATCGGGAAACCGATTTTGAATACCGGGCACAATTCCTGCTTAAAATAGCAGATTTATTAAAGGACCGTCAAAATGAGCTGGCTAAACTCATGGCACTGGAGATGGGTAAACCATTAAAGGCCGGCGTAGCTGAAGTGCTAAAATGCGCATCAGTTTGCGAATATTATGCAAAAAACGGGGCAGCCTTTTTAGCCGATCAAACAGTAGAAACAGCGGCGAGTAAAAGCTTTATTAGTTTTCAGCCAATTGGTGAAGTACTCGCGATTATGCCATGGAATTTCCCTTTCTGGCAAGTGTTCAGATTCCTTGCACCGGCGCTCATGGCCGGTAATGTCGGCGTTTTGAAACATGCCTCCGGCGTAATGGGTTGCGCCCTTGCCATTGAAAAGATAGTAGAAGACGCAGGTTTTCATGCGAATGTATTCCGCACATTAGTAAGTGGCAGTAAAGCGATTGCCGAAGTAATCGAGCACCCGTTTGTAAAAGCAGTTACCCTAACAGGCAGTACGGAAGCAGGTAAAAAAGTTGCTGAACAGGCTGGTCGCCTAATCAAAAAAACAGTTTTAGAACTTGGCGGCAGTGATCCTTATCTAATTCTTGCTGATGCCGATCTGGCAGCTGCTGCTAAAACCTGCGCAGAAGCAAGATTGATTAATAATGGACAAAGCTGCATTGCTGCCAAACGCTTTATCGTTGTTAAGGAAGTTGAAGAAGAATTTACCAGGCATTTCAAGGCAGCAATGGCCTCGAAGAAAACCGGTAATCCACTGGATCACGACACCGAACTTGGTCCTATGGCCAGGGTAGAACTTCGGGATGAATTGCATGCGCAGGTTTTGAAAACCATCTCTCAGGGCGCAATTTGTATTCTTGGCGGTGAAATCCCAGCGTTTGACGGACATCATGCTTTTTATCAACCTACAATTCTAACGAATGTTAAAAAAGGAATGTTGGCTTATGATGAAGAAATATTTGGTCCGGTAGCGGCAATCATCTCGGCTAATGATACCCATGATGCGATCAATATTGCAAATGATACACCATTTGGTTTAGGTGCTGCGGTTTTCACGCAAGACCTCATTTTGGCCGAAGATATTGCCAGAAACAAATTGCAGGCTGGGTCTTGTTTTATTAATGAAGGGGTTAAATCAGATCCTGCATTGCCATTTGGCGGTATCAACCAATCTGGCTACGGCCGTGAACTCGGGATGTTCGGAATCCATGAATTTGTAAATATTAAAACAGTTTATATCAAATAATCATTGCCTATGAAAGCGATAAGAATCCACGAATTTGGCGGACCAGACGTGTTATCAATTGATGAAATTCCGGTGCCACAGCCAGGGAAAGATGAAGTATTAATTAAAGTGCATGCTACGAGTGTAAACCCGGTAGACTGGAAAATAAGAGCAGGATTACGTAAAGAAAAGTTTCCGTCAAAATTACCTTTAACTTTAGGCTGGGATGTTTCTGGGGTAATTGAAGAACTTGGCGAAAAGGTAAGCAATTTCCGAAAAGGAGATGAAGTTTACGGACGTCCTGATCCTACAAAAAATGGTGCTTATGCAGAATACATAGTAGTAAAAGCTAATTTATTGGCGATAAAACCAATGAGTATTGGCCATACCGAGGCCGCTGCTATTCCGCTTGCGGGCTTAACAGCCTGGCAAGGACTTTTTGATAAGGGCTTATTAAAAGAAGGACAAAAAGTTTTAATCCATGCGGCTGCAGGCGGTGTGGGCACTTATGCTGTGCAATTTGCAAAAAGCAAAGGCGCTTATGTTATTGGAACGGCTTCCGATCGGAATATAGATTTTCTAAAACGTTTAGGTGCTGATGAAGTAATCGATTATAACATGGAAAATTTTGAAACCGTGGTTAATGATATTGATCTGGTTCTCGATACGATTGGCGAAGATACCCAATTAAAATCTATAGATGTGTTGAAAACAGGAGGGAGGCTGATCAGTACCCTGGCAGCAGATTATGTTAAAGAAGCAAAAGAAAAAGGTGTTGTGTTAATCGACTTTATCGCACAATCGGTTCCTGATCAGTTAGCGGAAATTGCGCAACTGATCGATTCAGGAAAGGTTAAACCGATTATTGATCAGGTACTGCCATTTACCGATGCGAAGAAAGCGCATATGAGCATTGAACAAGGACATACCAGGGGGAAAATTGTACTTCAGGTAATCTAGTTTTCATTAATCTGAACCTTCTTCTTCAGCATTTGCTGAATGAAGGTTCAGCAATCTTTTAAGCTAGTGGACAAAATCCTAGCTTTTTTGCGTTACTGATTGAGGCTGAATGATCACAAACCTGATGATTGAATATTCAGCCTTAATCTTATCCCGCAACCGATCTATTGCCGCCGTTAAATCTTCTGTATCTAACTCGGCCTGAAAGGTCAAAATTAAAACCAGCAGCACTTCTTTAGGAGACTGATAAGTGGAAAGGATGCTTTTTACTTCAATTACATCGCTGTCACTTTCTATTAAAACCTTCAGCTTCTGTTGCGTTTCCGGACTTAATCCTTCACCCATTAACAAACTTCTGCTTTCCCGCGCTAAGATAAAGGAAACAAAAATGAGCAGCATCCCGACTAAAACAGAGGCTAAACCATCCAGAAAAGGCATGTTTAAACTGTGACTCAAGACCATCAGTACAAATACGATAAGTAAGCCCATTACAGCTGCACCATCTTCAAAAAGTACAAGAAATCCGGATGGATCTTTGCTTTTAATAATCGCTTTCCACCACGTTAAGCCATTTCTGGTTTGATTAAATTCTTTAATGGCAACCATCAGTGATGCGCTTTCAAATACAAATGACAAGGCCAAAACGGCATAATTCCAGCCTGGATTTACCAATTCTTCCGGATGACGCATATGCGTGATGCCTTGTGAGACCGATAATACACCACCAAGTCCAAAAATCATGATGGAAACAATGAACGACCAGAAGTAGAGTTCTTTTCCGTAACCAAACGGCCGGTATTGATCCGCAGGTTTAGTGCTTCGCTTTAAGCCATAAAGGAGCAATAATTGGTTACTGGTATCCACGGTAGAGTGAATTCCTTCGGCAATCATGGAAGAACTATTGGTAAATGCTCCGGCTATAAATTTCGTAACCGCAATAAGTAAATTGGCTGCGAGTGCACTATAAATGGATTTGTTGGCTTTAGCCATAAGGATTTCGTATTAATATACCTTAAACCAATTACCGCATTTTTAGTTTGCCCAATGTTACCGATTTCAGAAAACGCATACCAGTAGAAAACAAAGTGCTTGCTACTGGCATGATACAAATGCTTATTTAAGCCAGGATCTGGTCGATATTTTTAAGCTCCTCTTCGCTGAAAGTGGTATTGTCTAAAGCCAGTAAAGCATCTGTAATTTGTGCAGGTTTACTGGCGCCGATGAGCACAGTAGTAATGCGGTGATCTTTTAAAATCCAGGAAAGTGCCATATGTGATAATTTTTGTCCGCGTGATTTTGCAACTTCGTTCAACCTGGTAATTACGTCGATTTTTTCAGGAGTGATGCTACTTTCTTTTAAAAAGACGCCACTGGTCGCCACCCGCGAATCTGAAGGAATCCCGTGTAAATATTTATCAGTCAGCAAACCTTGTGCAAGCGGAGAAAAGGGGATGCAACCCACACCATTTGTTTCCAGCACATCAAGCAGGCCGCCTTCTACCCAACGCTCAAACATAGAGTATTTAGGTTGATGGATTAAACATGGTGTGCCGTTTTCCTTTAAAATTTGAATTGCTTTTTCGGCTTCTTCAGCTTTATAATTGGAAATGCCTACATATAATGCTTTGCCTTGCTGTACCATTAAACTTAAGGTATCCATGGTTTCTTCAAGCGGCGTTTCCGGATCAGGACGATGGTGATAAAATATATCAACGTAATCCAGTTTCATCCGTTTTAAGCTTTGATCAAGGCTGGAAACCAGGTATTTTTTTGATCCCCAGTCACCGTATGGTCCATCCCACATGGTATATCCGGCTTTGCTGGAAATGATCATTTCATCGCGATAACCCTGAAAGTATTCCCTTAATATTCTGCCAAAAACTTCTTCTGCAGATCCCGGAGGCGGACCATAATTGTTGGCTAAATCGAAATGGGTAATGCCATTGTTAAAAGCCGTATGGATGAGCTCCTTACTATTTTCATAGTCGTTTACGTGGCCGAAATTGTGCCAAAGTCCAAGTGAAATTGCCGGTAATTTTAAGCCACTGTTGCCACAGCGGTTATATTTCATTTTTTGATATCGATCCGCGGAAATATTATTGTTCATTTTGGTTAGGTTTGGTCTGCAAATTAGGAACATTTCGCATATTTCGTTTTAAATTTAATTCAAAATGAAATATTGGTGATTTAATACGATCAGTACTTAAAACAACTGATCTAAAGACGGATCGTTATAATCCTCAATAAATGCAATGATGTTATCATAGGCAGAAAACTCCTCAGCGGTATGCATGGTTGTTAAAGCAATGCACCTCATCCCAGCAAGCTGTGCAGCTTCTACACCTTTCGGTGCGTCTTCAAACACAATGCAATCTTCAGGAGAAATGCCCAGAATGCTTGCGCCTTTCGTAAAGGTTTCCGGATCTGGCTTGCTCTTTTCTACATCTTCAGCGCTTACAACTGTTTGGAAATAAGAATGTATAGCTAAGTTATCCAATACAAAATTGATATTAAAAGGAATAGCTGCAGAGCCAATTGCCATTAAGATATTTGCGTTTTTAGCTTTATCCAAAAACTTATCCAAGCCGGGGATTAGCGTTAAATGAGCTTTATAGGCGGCCTGGTAACGGTGTTCCTTCTCTATTGAAATCTGGTCTATTTTTTCCTGTGAAAAATGACCAACACCAAAAACACGTTCCAGAAGGTCCTGGTTTTTGCCGTACATTTCTTTTTTCACACCTTCGAAGCTAATGTTAGCACCCAAATCTTTTGTTAAAATATCATGCCATGCGTGATTGTGAAATTCCATATCATTGATCATGGTGCCATTTAGATCAAAGAGAAATGCTTTTGGTTTTTTATCCGTCATGGTGGCAAAAATATCAGATTTTTTTGAGCAATAGGTCAGTTTCTTCTCATACTTTATTTCTCCGGTAAAGTCCGATTAGCCAAAAAAATAGCAAATTATTGATTTTTTCCTGTTGGTTTATTCCTGAAATAGAAATAGCATAAAGGAAATAAACAAATGAGGCCCAGGAGCAAGCCGCCTACCGTATCTGTAAACCAGTGGGCGCCGAGGTAAATTCTGGAAGGGGCTATCATTACAACCAGAAACAGAGAAATTGAGGTAACGATATTCCTGGTGACTGTAGGGATGTTTTTCAGCGTTCTCATTAAAATAATTAAAAAGCCGAAAAAAAGGACATAAGAAAGCACGTGGCCACTGGGGAAACTTTGAAAACGGTTTACTTCTACCAACCTTACGTAAAACGTGGTGGGGCGTGGTCTGTTGATGATATTTTTAATGCCAAGGATAATCAGACCAGAAAATAAAATGAGTGTGATAAAAAGCGCTTCTCTCTTAAGTTTCTGCCAGTAAAAAATTGCAGCAACAATTAATACAGAAAGTAAAGAAAAAGGGAGTTCGCCAAAGAAGCTAACGGCCAGCATCATTTTATCCAGCCAGGCCGTCTGAAACTTTTGAATCAATAAAGAAACCTTAATATCAAACGGAAGTATGGGATGTTTTGCAATAAACACGCTCAACGTAGTGAAAGCAACAATCAGCAGAACGAGTATAGATAAAAGAATATTGGGTCTTAACCTCATTTAGGTATATGTTGAATATTCAAAACTATCAAATTATCACATAGGTCTATAGCTTATTACATAATTTATATTCATCCTGATTTGAAAAGAACTGTTTTTTCGCTTTTGAAAAGTTATCATACCTAAGGTTTCATCCCGGAAATAATCCTTTCAGTAAAGCAAATATGCACTTCTGTATAAAAAATTAGCAAATAAGTGCCAGATTCAATAAACTTGAACCGTAAAATTTATCAAAGTCATCTGCTTAATGATTAACGCCTTTTACAATTAATGCTCCAACCGAATTGGCCTTCCTTCTTTGGCGGGCTCAATTCGGTTATTTAAGTAAAGTACTGAAATAGAAAAGAGGTAGAATTATTTTACAACAATTTGTTTTGGCTCAGTAACCACAATTTGTTTTTTACCTTTAAAATCTGTTACAATCCCGGTTACGCAGATATTGTTGCCCAGAAACATGCTTTCAGGATCAGATGGAAATTTTGCTTCATCGGCCTTGTTAATCACAATGGTGATTAATTCTTTGGGATAAGCACCGCCAAGATTAATTAAGGTTAGCTTGTCTAATGATTTTGCAGTGTAAACAGAATCGCAAATGGTAACCGTTTTGCCTACATATTGTCCCGCGTCTTTGGCTAAAACCAGTGTCTGGCTTTTTGCAAAATAGAAAGAAAACATCATGGCAACTAAGAGTGCGTATTTTTTCATATTGGATGTGATCAAATAAACGAATAAGGATGATTTATCGTTTTAGTACCCACAAATATATCAATCAGCTGGGTATAAATCAATATCATTTTTGCAACTATTCAGGTGATTTTCCAAATTACTGTGCTTGGTTTAGCCGCCATCAGCGTTACTGTTCTGATTAAACAATTCGTGGCCTTCAATTGTATGTTATTAAACCTTATTGATCTCATCATAACCAAGAACCAAATGAACAAATTATTTTTAGGCATTTTCTTATTTTCTGCAACCGTTGCCAATGCACAATTAAAACCAGTTAGCTATACAGACGGCACGCAGAAACTTAATGGATTAGTTACTTCAAACGCCGGTAAAAAATTACCGGGAGTGTTAATTCTTCCGGCATGGAAAGGCATAGATGAGGAAGCGAAAACAGCCGCACTCGAACTTCAGAAGCAAGGCTACATTGCTTTTATCGCCGATATTTATGGAGAAGGAAACATCCCAAAAGACAATGCAGCAGCAGCCCAGATCGCCGGGAAGTATAAAAAGGATTATCAGGCTTACCAAAAAAGAATTTCACTGGCTTTAGCTGAGTTGAAGAAAGCAGGTGCATCAGCAGAAAAGTTGGCTGTTATTGGTTACTGCTTCGGTGGGGCCGGTGCTTTGGAAACTGCCAGGGCCGGTTTTCCTGTTTTAGGAGTTGTATCTATTCACGGGAGTTTAGGTAAGGCAGCCGACAGACCAAATATTGCGCTTAGTACAAAGATACTGATTGAAAACCCGGCTGATGATCAAAGCGTGACTCCAGAAGACATGGGCAATTTAATTAAGGAGATGAATGAAGGAAAAGCAGATTGGCAAATTATTACCTATGCAAACAGTAAACACACCTTCACCGATCCTAAATCTGCAGATTATAATGAATTAATGGCAAAAAGAGCCTGGAAACATACGCTATTATTTCTAAGTGAGATTTTAAAATAATTAAAAAAAATACTCCTTTTCTGTTTATGTCTTTGAAATGTCATCCAAAAACTTTAGCTTGGATTTACTAAACTATTTGAACCTATGGATGACAGAATTAATTTAATCATGGGAGTATTTTTAATACTCAGCTCACTGGGCGTATTTATTCAGATTTTTAGAGCGAAAAAAACCGATAGGCGATTCTAAAAGATAAAAAAGCTGATTATAACCATAATCAGCTTTTTTATGCACTCAGAATTTAGATCTGTTAAATTAAGGTATTAAATTTAGATTCGATATGTGCCTTTGCTTTCTTTTGGAATTCATCCGGCGTTTCTCCGGTTTGCTTTTTAAAGAAGCGGCTAAAATAAGGTCGGTCAGAGAAGCCTAAATCATATGCAATTTCCTTAATGGTTACTTCACTATGGATCATTCTTCTTTTGGCTTCCAGAATGATCCTGTCGTGGATAATTTGCGTTCCCGTTTTATCCAGCTTTTCCTTTAAAATCTGATTGAGCCGTTTAGAACTAATGCCTAACTTTCCGGCATAAAAATCAATATTGGTTACCGTTAAGAAGTTGCTTTCCAGAAGCATTAAAAACTCATATACCCGTTTCTGATGAACATCATGGCTGGTAAACTCATGCTCTTTCACACTGATCAGCTTCAATAAAAACACTTTTAGTAGCGCTTTGAGCATAATAAAATGATTGCCTTCCTGCTGATATTCATTTTCCATAATCTGGTAAATGGCACCAAGTTCTTTTGAAGATGCCTCATCCAATCTCAGACATGAAAATTCGCCCTGCACATTGAAAATTCGAAACAGATCCAGCAGAAAGTCTTTGTCTTCTTCCTCCAGCATGGATCTTTTGAAAGAAATTAATTCGCCATTTTTTCCAGCTTTATTTAATTGATGTACGCGATAAGGCGGAATCAGGTAAATCCAGTCGCCTTTAATATTAAAGGTTGGATCGGAAATGTTATGCAACGGATCTTCGTTCTTTAACCACACCACTTCAAAGAAATCCTTTCGTCCGGGATCGTTCAGGTAGCTTGGCGGGCAATTGTTAAGATTCCGGATATAAAGAAGTGATTGTTCGAGGTTGGTTGATGTTGCTGCATTCATATCATACAAAGATAGTCTCCCCGATTTTAATGCTTAGGATAATCGTCGCATTTTGGTGGACTATTCGGAAAAGCATTGATTTTAATGTCAGAAGTATGACTTTAACGAGACGATTTTAGCTGATAGTCCCACATTATGTGCCGATTGTATAACCGCTTGGCAAGGCCGCACGTCTACCTTTGATGCATTCGAATACAACAACATGGAAATGCAAAACATAGTAGAAGAATTGGATAATCAACAATTGGTTTGGGGTTTACAGCTGAATTTGGAACTGGTATTAAATGAAAATTTAAAGCTGGCGAAGAAAATGGATATGGAAAACGTAATTCCATTGATCACTCACATTCAGCAATCAAAGCGCATTTTTATGATTTCGGCAGGTAGATCTGGCTTTGCAATGCGCTCTGCGGCAATGCGGTTGATGCATTTAGGCTTGCAGGTATATGTAGTGGGTGATACGACTACGCCAGCCATTGGTCAAGATGATTTATTAATTGCAGCTTCGGGATCAGGAACAACCAGCAGCATTGTAAGAGCGGCAGAGAAGGCAACTTCAGTAGGGGCGAAGCTGGTGGCATTAACTGCAGATGCAGATGCTGCACTCGCAAAACTGGCAGATCATGTAGTCTTTATTCCAGCCGCCGGAAAGGAAGAACATGGAAGTGGGAAATCAGCACAATATGCAGGTAGCTTATTTGAACAGTTTTTATTGCTCTTAATGGATGCCGTTTTTCAATCACTTTGGAAGCTTGATGGTACACCTGCAGATGAATTATATAAACGGCATGCAAACCTCGAATAATCACATTTAACAATTAAATATAAATAAATACAATCATGGCAAAATTACAAGTAGCAATAGATTTATTAACAACAGAAGAAGCATTAGCATTGGCCGCAAAAGTGGCTCCATACGTAGATATCATTGAGTTAGGAACACCATTAATCAAAAATGTAGGTTCATCAGTAATCACTGCAATGAAAAATGCTCACCCTGATAAATTGGTTTTTGCAGATTTAAAAACGGCTGATGCCGGAGAACTGGAAGCAGATATTGCCTTCAAAGCAGGTGCAGATTTAGTAACGGTAATGGGTGCTGCAGGTAATGCAACCATTATTGGTGCAGTTAAAGCCGCAACAGCACATGGTAAAGGTATTGTGGTAGATACGATTGGTTATCCTGATAGGGTAAAGAGAGCACAGGAAGTAACTGAACTCGGTGTGAAATTCGTTGAATTACATGCTGGTTTAGATGAGCAATGGACAGATGGATATTCTATTCAGGTGTTAATTGACGAAGCGGCAAGAGTTGGCGTACCAGTATCTATTGCGGGTGGTGTAAATATCGATAACGTGGCTGCTGTAGTAAAATCGGGGGTGGAAGTGGTCGTGGCTGGTGCAGCTATTTATGGCGCAGAAGATCCTGCTGCTGCTGCAAAAGCATTACGCGAAGCAATTGACGCTGCAGTTTAATCTTGTTTATCGTGATCGGATGAAAATATGCATATCGCGTATTTTCATCCGTTGATGTTTAGGTCTGCAAATTAATAGTTTTCTCCTATTTAGATAACAGCGGGCCTACCCAATTTCTTAAGCATTTTATAATGCGACACCAGTGCAGCAGCAAACGTTGCATTTTCATGGTAAGGAATCCCGAATTCCAATGCCGTCTGTTTCACAATCACAGCAATTCTTCCATAATGAACATGGCAAACTTTTGGGAACAGGTGATGTTCAATCTGTCTGTTTAAACCCCCAAGAAAAAAAGCAGCCATCGGGCTTTGTGTTGCAAAATTAGCCGTGGTTTGCATTTGATGTTCGGCCCATGCTTCTTCCATATTTCCACTCGCATTCGGACTCGGAAAAGTTGTTCCTTCTACCACGTGCGCCAGTTGAAAAACCAAGCCCATGGTTACGCCCTGGGCTAAGTGCAACAAAATAAAACCGATTAATACCTGCCACCAGTGTAGATCCATCACCACCATCGGTAAAGCGATAAACAGGCCATAGTATAAAAATTTATAAAAGAACAGGTTGAAATATTCAATTTTAGGGTGAATGTTTGCTCTTGAACCAATGTTCTGCTGAAAGAATTTTTTAAAATCTTTTCGCAATACCCATGATAAAGAGGCGAGGCCATATAAAGGAAAAGCATACCAGTGCTGAAAGCGCTGATGCGGTTCCAACTTTTCTTCCGGACAAATGCGGATTAATCCTGGCGCAATTTCGATATCTTCATCATGCCCGGGGATATTGGTATAAGTATGGTGCACAATATTATGGGTAATGTTCCAAACATAAGGACTTGCGCCAACCAGGTGAAACAATAGGCTTAAGGATTTATTGATCCGTTTATTAGCTGAAAACGAACCATGAATGGCATCGTGACAGATATTAAAGCCAATAAATGCACAGACTACGCCAAGCATGAGGGTAAGGATTGTTAGTGTAATACCATTGAAACGGGAAAGCATGATGGTGAGATAAATGGTTGCAAAGAGGCTTAGGAAAATAAAAGTTTTAAACCACATCAGGCCGTTTGCATGGACACTTAAATTTCGGGAATCAAAATCGGAATTTACGCGTTGCCTTAATTCTGCATAAAAATGGGCACCTTTCGGCGCCGGGAACTTCGTTTTAACTTTCATATCTCTTTCTCTATCCACCCTATGTACAGGGGCGATACTCCGAGTTCATCAAGCTATTTAGCTGCCGGTTTGTTGGCAGTTAAAGATATGAACGTAATATGACATGTTTTGGTTTGTAATTAAGTATTTAAATTTTAAATAAAAAAGCTTATAAAATGAGAAAGCCCCATATTTCTATGAGGCTGAATTATTTTAGCTTTAAAAACATCCATCGTTAAAGCATAAACCAAACAAACTATATTAAAGACAAATGTCGGATCGAATTGTTTTGAAGTTTTTGAAAAAAAATAAAATATTTAATAAACACTATTTACCTGGTAAAACCATCAAGCAGTTCCATGGTTTTTACCGCTTCTTCACCGCTGCATGGGTTTTTGCCTTCGTTTAAAAAATACGCGACTACTTTTTCGATCATTGGTTGTTCTACATGGGTAAGCGGCAGAAAATCTAATCGTTCTTCCGTTCCATCTATAAACACTTTAATTTGGTGGCCAAACATGGGGAAACTGATTTTGCCCTTACTCCCATAGATTTCGCAGCTGTCTACCTGGTCTTCTTCTGCTACATTGAAACACCACGTACCATTAAATACCACTCCGTTCTTAAATAAAATGTGTCCGGTAACTAAATCATCTACCGGGTTCTGCCCGGTTTGGTTCAATGCGATACCATCGAATTTTTCTATCTCGCCAAAATAATAGCACATTAAATCGAGTTGGTGTGGTGCCAGATCATGAAAAAGGCCTCCTCCGGCAATCTCCGGATTGGCTCTCCAGTTTTCTTCAGCATTAGCAATAAGGTCGCTTTGCTGGGGCTGCAACATTTGTAGGTTTACAAAACGAATATCACCGATTGCCTTTTCTTCGAGCAGTGTTTTTATTTTCAGGAAAAGCGGTTGTTCTCTTCTGTAATGCGCTACCGAAAGTTTAACTCCGTATTGGTGAGCAGCGGCAACCATTCTTTTTGCAGCATCGCTATTTAAAGCCATTGGTTTTTCTACATAAACCGGCTTGCCGGCAGCCAATGCCTTAATTGTGAATTCTTCATGCTGTAGGGGAGGTGTTGCTATATAAATGGCATTTACTTCCGAATCGTTAATTAACTGATCGGCATCACTATACCATTTCGGAACCTGATGTCGCTTTGCATAATCTTCCGCCTTTGCGGCATTTCTCCGCATTACGGCAACCAGTGAAGAATTTGGTACCTTATTAAAAGCCGGACCGCTTTTTACTTCTGTAACATCGCCACAGCCAATTATTCCCCATTTAATTTCAGTCATAAGCATTCTTTTTTTCGCCGTTAAATTAAGTATGGCGATTTAAAGTAAAAGCCAGAAAAGGTATTTTTGTTTGAACCAGATGATGAAGATCCGTTTTTTAGTTAAAAGCGTTTCTAAAAGCACCTGGTGATAAATTTGTTTTCTTTTTAAATAGTGTACTAAAAGATTGTGCATGTTCGAAACCCAGTGCATAGGCAATCTCATTAACCGATAGCGTAGTGGTAGAGAGTTTTTCTTTTGCCTTGATAATTAACTTCTCATGAATATGCTGTTGTGTATTTTGCCCGGTATGGATCCGCAATAGATCACTCAGGTAATTGGGCGATAGGTTAAGTTTGCCAGCAATGTAATTCACCGTAAGTAAGCCATATTTCGCAGGATCTTCATTATTGAAATAATCTTCAATTACCTGTTCAAATTTGGCAAGTAATTGGTGGTTGCTGTTTTTTCGGGTAATAAACTGTCGCTCATAAAAGCGATTGGAATAGTTAAGGAGTAATTCAATCTGTGATAAAATAATCTCCTGTGTATGCCGGTCTATGTGCTGGTATTCTTTATCGATCTTACTTAGAATGGTAATGAGATCTTCCTCCTCCTCGGCCGATAAATGTAGCGCTTCATTTACGGCGTAAGAGAAAAATCCGTAACCATTTATAGTAGTTGCCAGGGGGTGTTTTAGTAAAAAATCGGGATGAAAAATGAGCAAATGACCAGAGCCGCAATCCATGTTCTCCAATTGCAGCGACTGTACCTGGTTGGGTGCAGTAAAGCTAAGTACTCCCTTATCATAGTCATAATGCTGCTGACCGTATTTAATCTTTCCGGTAGCCTCACGTTTCAAAGCAACGCAATAAAAGCGATTAATAAAACCCTTCCATACCTCATCTTCAATAAAAATACTATCTGCCAGGTCGATCACACTCACCATTGGATGGCGTGGTTCTGGAAGTGATAACAGCCGGTGAAAAGCCGAGATAGATGGAATGGAGTTCATCATGCTAATTTAAATATTAAAAGTTTTAAAAACAGCACGACTGTTATTTTATGACAGTCGTGCAAATAACTAATCAATCAGGCTCATGCTAAATTCATCATAGGCACTGCCCGTATCGGTACCAAGCGGAATGATGCTTTCCAGTTTCTGTAGATCAGCTTCACTTAATTCTATTTGCGTGGCCGCGATGTTTAGTTCCAGGTATTTCCTGCGTTTAGTGCCGGGAATCGGGACGATACCTTTGTTCATGATCCAGGCCAAACCAAGCTGTGTAGAAGTGATGTTTTTTTCGGCAGCCATCGCTTCGATCGCCTCTACCAGTTCTATGTTTTTGTGGAAATAAGCTTCCTGAAAGCGGGGAATTGCTCTTCTGAAATCGTTGGCAGGTAAATCTTCAATTGTACGGATTTGGCCAGAAAGAAAACCGCGGCCAAGTGGTGAGTAAGCCACAAAAGTAATTCCTGATTGATTAAGCGTTTTCAGGATTCCTCTTTCTTCTACGGTGCGTTCAAATAACGAATATTCACTTTGCACGGCAGTAATCGGATGGATGGCATGAGCCCTTTTAATGGTTTCTGATGATACTTCTGATAAACCAATATAGCCTATTTTACCTTCTTTAACCAGCTCACTCATCGCCTCCACAGTTTCTTCGATCGGCGTATTTTTGTCCAGGCGATGAAGATAATATAAATCAATGTAATCTGTTTTGAGGTTTTTCAGCGATCGCTCTATTGATTTTTTTACATACTCCTTTTTGCCGTTAATGGCCCAGGTCACCTTATTATCATCATCTATTTCCCACCCAAATTTGGTGGCGATAATGTAGTCGTTTCTTTGGTTTCCGATCGCCCTGGCAATCAGCTGTTCGTTTTTTAAAGGCCCGTACAAGTCTGCCGTATCCAGAAAGTTGATGCCCAGCTCCCTCGACCGGTGAATGGTAGCAATTGCTTCTTTTTCATCTGCTTCACCATACATATGGGCATCCTCAAAACCTGTCATACCCATACAGCCCAATCCCATTGTTGGAACAATTAACCCTTGATTTCCTAAATTTATTTTCTTGATTTCCATGATATTGATTTTATAAATCAAAATTGCGGAAGATTCATTGCCAGGTTGTATGCAAAGCCCTGAACGTTGTTTGCAAATCAACGACCTCGGATATTTTTGAATTATATCGGGATTGGTGGTATAAAAATCAGTCGTTCACTTAAATTCCATAGATGCCACCAGAAACGACAATTTTTTCTCCGGTAATCCAGGCGGCATCTTCACTGGCCAGGAATACGGCAACTTTTGCAATATCATTAGGTTGTCCGGTTCGTCCAAGTGGGGTATTGGCTACCAGTTTGGCTTCGAAATCGCTTCCTATAAAACCTGCGCTATGCGAACCTTCTGTTTCGACTACGCCTGGTAAAATAGAGTTGATGCGGATGTTTCTCCCGCTGAATTCTTTAGACAGGGCAATGGTGATTGCATCCAATGCTGCCTTGGTTGCAGAATACACGGAGCCCGTGGGCAGCGGCGTATTGCTGGCACCGGAACTAATGTTGATGATGTTCCCGCCCTTATCTCCGAATAACTTAATTGCTGCCTGTATGGCTAATATAGATCCTAAAACATTGATGTTGAAATGTTGGTGGAAGGTAGCAGGAGATACGGTTTCAATTGATTCGTATAAGTATACCCCGGCATTATTGACCAGGATATCCAGCTTGCCAAAAGCCAGTTGTGTTTCTTCAAATAAACGGTTGATATCAGCCTCTTTAGAAACATCTGCCTGTACAGCAATGGCAATGCCGCCATGATGAGTAATCTCGTTCACTACCTGATCTGCATCTGCTTTGCCGGAAGCATAATTCACTACCACTTTTGCACCTGCTGCGGCATAATGTTTAGCGATAGCAGCACCTATACCTTTCGAATCACCGGTTATAACTGCCACTTTGTTTTCTAATTTATTCATGATTCTTTTAATTTAATTGTGCAACAAAGCTACAGTGTGTTTATATAAATTTGTAACTTTGTATCTAAAAGTAACAGTAACCAGGAGGTAACAAAGTAACATATGGAGTGCATACCACTATCTCAGCAGGATAGAAAGAAAGAAATGATGGCCGTTCATGATGCTATGGACGTGCTAAATGGGAAATGGAAGATTAACATCATTTCCTCCATTTGCTATTACAACAAAAGAAGGTTTTCAGATATCCTGAATGATGTAACCGGGATCTCGAATAAGATGCTGAGTAAAGAATTAAAGGAACTGGAAGTAAATAAGCTGGTTGCGCGGACAGTGTTAAATACGCATCCGGTAACGATTCAATACGAATTGACCGAGCACGGCAAAACCTTAAAAACCATTATAAATAATTTAACCGATTGGGGAATCCAACACCGAAAGGAAGTTACCGGGAGAGATTAGTATTAGTGGTTTTGGAAGTAACCTTGTAAACCTTTCCGGTAAAGGAATGGTTAATCAAAACAGCTGTTAGTGTGTTTCCAACCGGAAAATCGCAAAACGGTCGGAGCACTATGCGTATAGCCCATATTTTTCCTTAAGATTAACTAACCTGAACTTGTTTAAAACGGCAGAACTATGCAAACACTTTTCCCCTTAGCGCCGATTTTACCAGATGGATTTTTATACCATGAAGATTTTATTTCTTTAGCAGAAGAGCAGCAATTACTGGCAGCAGTTGAAGCGCTTCAGCTTCACCCGATGATTTTCCAGGGTTTTGAAGCCAAAAGATTGGTAGAGAGTTTTGGCTACGCTTACCATTTCGATAGCCGCAGGCTGAGCACAGGCAAGCCCATTCCAGCGGCATTTTCTTTCCTGATTGATTTGGTAGCTGATTTCCTTTCCTGCAAGCCGGAAGACTTTCAGGAGTTGCTGGTTACCGCCTATCCGCCCGGCGCCCTGATTAACTGGCACCGGGATGCGCCACCTTTTGAAATGATTGCAGGCATTTCCTTATCAGCAGACTGTGTGTTTCGCTTACGGCCCTACGACAAGGCTAAACAAGGCAGAAAATCCATTCGCTCGCTTACCGTTCGCCCACGATCGCTCTACGTGCTGAGCGGCGTTGCCCGGGAAGAATGGGAACACAGTACCCTTCCCGTCACTACGACCAGATATTCAATTACGCTGAGAACCTTAAGGAAAACCTGATGCTCCGCCGAATGTAATCACACGCTGCCTAAGCAATCCCGTATTTAATCATGAAATTTTGCACGGCTTTAATGGTTTTTTCTGGGTATTCGATCAGGCTTTGGTGCCCGCCCTTAACAATCGCCAGTTCGCTGCGTTTGAGGTGTTGATGGAGGTATAGACCAGCAGCAGGAGCGATCAGGCGGTCTTCGGTGGCCGCTATCACCAAACAGGGTACGTCTATTTTATCCAGGTCTTTGCTTATATCGAACCGGAAGGTTGCCATCAGGCTCCTGGCCGCAGTTTCTGCGGTGGTTTTGGCTGCTGATCTGGCCATCTGCCGGAGTGTACTACTGCTTTGGCTTCCTTTAAATAACAACAGGCGGTAAAATAAACAGCTCAAACCAGAACTGTAAGCCAGGTAACCCATTGCAGTGAAGAATTTATTGTGCCGGGCAATATAACTCAGCGATGGATCGATCAGCCGCCACTGAATCAGGGGAGGGACAGACCCAAAGGGCATTGTTGCTAAGGGATTAGTATAACTGCAATGCTGCAAAATGATGGCTTTTGGTACCGGCAGGTAGTTTTGTCTACAATATTCCTTACAAATCATTCCACCGAGGCTGTGGCCATGTAAGACCGGATGCTGGATGTCCAACTGAATCAGGATGTGGTTCAGATCCATGGCCAGTGCCTTAATGGAAAAATCACGGCCTTCTGGTGATGATCCATGTCCCGGCAAATCAATGCAGATCAGCTGAAAATCGTTACAGAAATTTTGCTCCAGGTAATGCCATTGCTGCTTATTGGCATTTATGCCGTGGATAAATACAAGTGGCTGCGCTCCATGCCGGCCGGAACGCTTTACAAAAAGTACATTACCGGTAGGACTTTTGATGTGTTGCCCCTGAGTGTTGTTTTCTTTTTCTGGCCCCAGTTTATTTCGGTTCCGGCTGGATAACAGCCAGGAAACAGGGTATCTGCCGAAGAGTAAGACCAAGGCTGCAATGCCATAAGTCATTTTTTTAAGGTCAAGTTTCATAGTGTTACATCAACAGGCATCTTCAATTAAGTGAAATGGATTCAGGTTTCTGCTCATTCTGAATCCATTTCTGCCTATCTAACACCACTAATCAGCTGGTTGTTTTGAGATTATATAAGTAAGGGAAACTGTTAACACGCATTGACTGGTGTATCGGTAAGATTGCCTGCTTTTGCTTTGAAAGCTTATAATCGGCGGCATCCTTTCCTTTTTCTGAAAAGGATGCCGCTGGTTCTCATCGTGGATAGACTATTGCGCACCTGATTTGCTAATGGTTGTTTTACCCAAATCAGTTACTTGCTGTAGGTGTTTCCTAAGTGCAGGCAGATGTTTTAAAGCATAAGCTTTCACTTGCGGATCAGCGGATTTTGCTCCATTTTCATAAAGACTTATCGCTTTCACATGATCTCTAATCATCAGTTGCACATAGTTCTGATCAAATTCTTTGTTTGAGGAAGTCCTTAACCGTTCCATTTTTTCTGCAGGACTCATATTACCGCCGCCAGAAGTATTATCGGTTGTGCCGCCGGTACTTCCGGCCGTAGCGGAACCTGTAGTTGATGAGTTGGTGCCTCCGGTTCCCGAACCCGCTGTGCCTGCGCTTCCAGCGGTGTTGAGGTCACTGGTCGCATCTGCAATATCACTGCTGTCCGGAAGCGTGATATCCTTGGTTGATGCTAATGCTTTCAGTTCGGCATTTGCACCGCCATGATCCTTTACCATCATTGTAGCAAACGTTTTAACGCCACTGCTTTGTGCATTTTTCAAGGCAAGTTGGCTAAGCTGAACTTCAGACATTCCACTAATGGCTGCCTGCTGTATAAATTGAGCGGTTTCATCTGATGTAGCCCCGCCGGTTCCGGTGTTTCCAGTACCTGATGTTCCATTGGAAGTGGTATTGGCAGTGCCTGATGCTCCTGCCGTACCTGTAGCCGTATTCCCGGTTCCTATGTTAGTGCCTGTAGTTCCGTTGCCAGAACCGTTTGTCGTGTTGCCTGTAGTTCCACTGCCTGCACCCATTGTGCCTGTGCCCGAACCGGTTGTATTTCCGGCAGACGTGCCTGAAGCATCGCCGGTTGCAGGCGTGCCGGCGTTCGAAGTTGAAGTGGTGTCTGCCCTTTGGGTAGTTGATCTTGCACTTGAGCAGGCTTCAAAGGTTAAGGCCGCTATAACAAGTAGTGCTAGGTTTGCTAAATTTTTCATAATGTTATTGGATTGATGTATTTGTTTTTGTTCAAATAGTATGCTATTGATCCTTGATTTTATACCTGTTTCCAAGAATTTTTACCTTTTCAGATACGTGTTTTACTTATATTGAATTGTTTTCCAAATGGTTAACTTTCTGCTGCAAGGCTTATCCAGCAGTTCCTGCAGACAGGAAAATGCTTCCATTTTAAGCCTTCCTGGTTGTCCGCTGCTTTCAGGTTCATCCGGATGACTACCATCGCCTTTGTTTCTGCACCAGCTACGATTAACTATTTAGTTTCTGACCTGTTTGTAATTAAGCGAACTGCGAACAGTTAACAGTCCTGATAATATAGCGTAGAGTCCGGCAATGACATGCGGTAGGTAGATAGCGTCACTAAAGCCGAACAACCAGGGCGAGGCAATAAGCAATATTCCCAGCAAGATGTCCATATTTAAATGAACAGACATTGGTATGAATCGGGCAATGCCGCCTTCATAATTGGTCATGGCAGACATGATCGCGATGAGTATACCTGCACCCACAAGAATTTGCGTAGCAATCTTTAATTCATGAAAATTTAGTGCCCAGGGAATACCGATGAGCGCAATTGCGGATAAATAGTCAAGTACCGCATGAGTTTTTCGGGTTATAATATGCATAGCTATATTGTTTTATGCATTAATGAACCTATGATTATTTATAAAAGTTCAGTGGATTTATACGTCATTTTTATTTTAAATACCTACGGTTGAGGTATTCTCTTCAATATTTTTACCTGCGGTTACAACCGAATACAATGTTTTTCAGTGGGAGTTTTTGATCAGCGAAAAGTACTTTCACCAGGCATCGGTCGACATTTATGAATTCAGGTTTCTCGCTAATTGAAACTTCCACTAAAAATCAGAAGGTACCAATCGTGGCAGCGTATAAAGCCGCAAGAATATTTAAAGGTTTGCTGTCTTGGAATAACAATCTTCGATACAATTAATGACCATAATGGATTTAAGCTTGCTATATTTGAAGAAGTAATTATGATTACGAATACAAAAATACCTGTCTTTAGCCTTGAGGGATCTGGAAAAGATTTTTTCGAAATTCACCACGTTAATGATGACCTTGATTACAGTCGCATGAGGCTACCTCATCGAGATACAAATTTCATACTCGCTTTTCTTAAAACGGGAAGTTGCGAAATGGTTGTTGACTTTGAAAAGTTGAGAATTCAGGGGCCTTCCATATTCTGCATTTTACCAGGTCAGATCCACCAGGGCCTGAGCTTATCCGGTATTCAAGCATGGATTCTTGGTGTTGATGGTGCTCTTATTGATCCATTGATGCGTCAGGTGTTGATCGAAGAATCCATTCGTTCCAGGTTAGTAATATTACAGGAAAGAGAGGCTGATCTTTTAGAGAGAAGTTTCCGGTTGCTGCAAGAAATCGATATTGATCTAAGAAGTCAGTTTTCTGTTTTGGTGCAACGAAAAATGCTTGATACCTGTACTTCTCTTTTTACATCAATTTATCATGGGATATCAGCTATAGCTGGAGGATTGGAACTACGGCCGTCAGTTATTCACAGGGCCTTTTGGGCGCTGTTGCTAAGGAATTTCCGGACGATGAAGCGTCCGAAAGATTATGCATCAGCACTAAATATTTCCCTTACCTATTTGAACGAGGTTATAAAAGACCTTACTGGTTTTCCGGTAAGTTACTGGATTATACAAGAAATTACTATTGAAGCAAAGAGGCTGCTCTACTATACAGATATTACGGTTAAAGAGATTGGCCTAAGCCTTGGCTATGCCGATATCGCTTACTTCATCCGATTGTTCCGCAAAATTGTCGGACAGACGCCGCTAAAGTTCCGCCAGCTAAGTCGTCAACAACACACTCCGTTAAAATAAAGCCTTCTCATACAAGGGTTCAGATCAGAATAATATCAGTGCAACACTAATGTGAATTTTTAGCTGACTGCGTATGGGCAAATTAATCATCAGTCAAATCATCCCATCCTATCCTCAGGACAAATTCAAGTAACCTTACCGCGAATTGTCCTATTCTTCCCGTGCTTGCTCCATTGTTTTTAGGTTGGTCACTTCTTTTCTTTGTACCTGTAAAGATAAAAGTTTAAGCATGTAGAATATTACATTTTATACGCCATAACCCTGGTCACATTAAATAGTCAGTTCAGCATAAACCACCATTTAAAAATACGAATATGGTCAATCCAATAAAGAAAGTTTTTTTTGATTTTATAGATAAAACGATTACCCAGCAAGGCCAAATTAGATCGGTGAGCAAATGGGAATCTTCAGAAATGTACGAGATTCAGGTTTACCTTCCTGGTATAGATATGCAAAAATGGGATACGATCCCACGTATTAAGGTAAAAGTTGCTGAATATGAATATAGAGATTATAGTCCTGCCATTTGGAATACAGCAGAGAAAACCTGCTATTTGTTTATTCACGCCAGTCATAATGGGAGAGGCAGTAGTTGGGTAAAGCAACTAAAGGCGGGGCAAACGTTTTTGTTTGCTCCAGCTTCAGCGGCTTCGGTAACCAGGCAAAAAGGACCGGTTTTGTGTTTAGGGGATGAGACCGCCCTGGGTCATTTTCTGGCACTGGATCAACTAACGAAAATGGAAGAAAATCCTATTGATATCCAGTTATCCGTTAATCAGAATATTGTGCTACCAGGCCACATTTCGATGCACAATAAGTTAAGCTTTATTAAACGGGGAAATTCAGAATCACTTATTATCTTTCAACGCAGTCTTTCAAACTTCAACCTCTCCTCGTATAGAAGTATTTATCTGGCGGGGCACATACCTATGGTGCAAGGTTTAAGAAAGATTTTAAAATCAGACCAAAATGTAAATGCCCGCATTACATCAAATGGGTTCTGGTCATAGTTCATTTAAGTTAATTTTCAGTCAGCAAATAACAGGGTTAATATAACGGGCCCTTATTTTCAACTATAAACAATATGATGCGCGTAGAAATATTTAGAACATTTGTCAACAATGAGAAACAGGCCAGGAAGATATGTGAGATTCTTAATAGTCAACTTGAAAATACCAAAGTCAATTTCGACTTAGATGACTGCGACAAGGTACTTAGGGTTGAAAGCCCTGAAATCGATATTAATAAGATACGTTGGATCATGGAAAACCTGGGTTATTCATGTGATTTAATCCCTGGTAGCACATAGTATTCAACGGAGCATGCTGGCAGTACGGGGAAACTTTATGAGAAATGGAGGCAATTGAGTGGAGATGATTTTTCGCCTGAACTTTTTAAAGTTCAGTGATTTGCGACTGCCGTTAAAGGCTTGTTTATTTGTAATTATCCCCCAGATTCTTAAACACAAAGCATCGCAATTTCCCCCGGGTCCTACTGGGGTTCTATTGGAGTCCTGGTGCAGGATAGTTGCATTTTAAGGCATCTATAAAAAATAAGTCTGGAAAAATGTGCTGTGATAATGCCGGATTAATACACATGATTTGTCTGGTGTTTTTATTTTTTGCTCCGTTCAATGGAATTTATGTCTTAGCCATTTCCGCACGGGCTCATCATATAATTTTAAAGCTGCATAGGCCAGAACAATTGATCCTAATAAAATAAGCAAGGCATACGGCCAGGCTTGTATAATCGTCATGCCTTTGTTATTGCTGATCCAGGCGACGTAGAAATAAACTATTGGATAATGGATCATGTAAAGTGGATAAGATATATCGCCTAAGAATTTACATACTTTATTTTCCTTTTCAGATTTCATTACCCCACTTGCCCCCATGTAAACGATAAGTGGAAAAATAATGATTATACAGATGGAATCATAAATTCCGTTCATCCAAATATCTTGAATACTACCAATTCTCGGCATATAGAGCACAATCGCTATTAGAAGGCTGCACCACAGAAAGGCATTTTTTATTTTCGTTGGCTTTGTTAAACGTGAAAGCAATAAACCTGCAAAAAATGGATACATCACACGTGTAAAACCAATACGCACTTGTTCCACGTTTAATGTCCAGCCACCACTAACATCCCCGTTGGTAACCGCAAGTTGTATCAGTGCAAGAGCAGCAATCACTACCAAAATACTCAAAGCTGTTTTAGATAATTTCCTGATCCAGATAGCGTAAAGAATATTAGCAATATATTCAAAGAATAATGACCATCCTACACTATTTAATGGATGCATTTCTTGCCAACCACGTATATCCAGCGACAAAGGTACCGGAAGGATCGTGTAGCCGATGAGCATAACCAGTATCATTTTCCAAACAGGTACTGCATGAATGAATGGCCATAGCGTAGAATCTGTAAAATAAAATCCAAGCGCACCGAGGGTCATTCCTAAAACCACCATTGGTTGAAGCCGTTCAATGCGGCGTTTTAAAAACGTACTGATAGTCATTTTCTGCCAACGGTCATCATATGCATAGCCAACAACAAAACCAGATAATAGGAAGAAAAAGTCTACAGCCAGATAGCCATGATTAACGAATTTATCCAGGTTGCTTGTTGAAAAGGGCTCAGCAAGATGAAACGTCACAACTATTAGGGCTGCAACGCCACGAAGTCCATCTAATATCGGGTAGTGAGGTTTGGATTTTAGGGAACCCGCATCGTCGGCTTTCATATCATTGCAAATTAATAAAAATCTTTAGCAAAGGTCAAATAGCCTTCTTTTGTATTGAATAAGTTATAAACTTAGAGCCTACCATAACTTTTAAATGTCAGCGATTGATACAATTATATAGATTAGCTTTCTAACTTAATAATATGCGCAATATAGATTAGTTTTCTGAGCAGTTTTCTTCATATGTTGTGACTGGCCTTAAAAAATACTGCTAAAAGAAAACTGGAAATAGGGGCAGATACCTTAGTTTTTTGAGGCAAATTAATTCATATCCCTGAATTCCAAAGGAGTCTTTCCTGTTTTCTGCTTAAATAATTTATTAAAATACTGTGGATAATCAAAGCCTAAGCCATAAGCTATTTCACTAACCGATTTATTAGTACCGATTAGTGTACTTTTAGCTTTTTCTATGATATAAAAATGGATATGATCCTGAGCATTTTTACCACTCTCTTTTTTCAGTAGGTCGCTCAAGTAGTTGGGAGATAAATGTATTTGGTCTGATAAGTATTTCACCGTAGGCAAACCTCTTTCTTGTAAGCTATCACCTTCAAAATATGCAGACAAAATTTTCTCTATCTGTACAAGAACAGAAGTATTGACGGTTTTTCTTGTTATAAATTGCCGACCATAAAAGCGTGTACTATAATTTAGCAACAGTTCAATTGTGGAAACGATTATCGTTTGGCTATATACGTCAATATTCTCCTTTAACTCATTTTCAATTTTCCGCACGCATTCATTTAGAATCTGTTTCTCTTTATCTGATAAATGAAGCGCTTCGGATGTCTCGTATGAAAAAAAACTGTAATCTTTTATTTTATCATTTAAAGAAGTAGTCCTAATCAGGTCAGGGTGAAAGAACAATCCCCAACCATTAATGTTCTCTAAGGCTTGCTCATTCTTATCAATTTCGATGACCTGGTTGGGGGCCATACAGATTAAACTGCCATCCTGAAAATCAATGGGCTTCCTGCCATATTTAAATTTATTATTAGGATAATTTTTAAACATTATAGAGTAATAATCTGCCGATAGCTTAATATCATCGTGCGTTTGCCGACATATCTTGCTAAAATCTACCACACCAACTAACGGGTGATGAAGGTCATTACCCAGTCCAAAAAGGTTGAATATTTCAGAAATTGTTCGAAGATGAATGAATGCACTTTTCATAATGATAATGTGGTAAATATCAATATTATTGAAACCATTAACAATTAATGATTTCAATAACTATCAAAACTCTTTATATGTCAAATTGGGATTTGATACTGCTAATAAAAGATTGATCATCCTGCTGTTTATGAAAGGCCAGCATGGTCCTAGCATCTTCGCCAGCCGAATACCTAAGCTGATCCGTACCATCAATAGCAGCATTGAAAATCACATCCGCAATCATACTTGCGGGTGAGGCCTTTTGAAACAATGTCTGCATTGCCGACATGATCTTCCCGATAAAAGGTTGATATTCAATAAGCGATTCATCATTGCTGAAATCAAGGGATCGTCCTGTAAAGTCAGTATCAATTGCACCGGCTTCAATAATTTTTATTTTTACTCCAAATTCTGCCAGCTCATAGCTCAAAGATTCAGATATTCCCTCAACAGCAAATTTAGTCCCGTGATATAAAGCGCCTAAAGGAAAAGCCATTTTACCGCCAATTGAAGAAATGTTAATGATGATACCACTTTTATTTGCCCGAAAATGCGGCAAAAGTGATTTGGTCACATCCAAAAGACCAATGACATTTGTATTAAATTGACGCATGATTTTCTCTCTTGTAAAGGACTCCAGTGGCCCATAAGCGCCATAACCAGCATTATTCAGTAATACATCAATTTTTCCAAACCTTTGAATACCTGCGTTTACTGCACTTTCAATAGATTCTAATTCCAATACATCAAGTCTTGTAACCATTACATCTTCAAGTACGGATAATTCACGCCCTTCTTCCGTATTACGCATGGTAGCAATCACGTTCCAACCTCTTTGTTGAAACATTATAGCAGCTTGTTTTCCAAGGCCACTACTAGCACCTGTTATTAAAATTGTCTTTTTCATATCTTTATTTAATTGAGATATAAAGGTCGGGGCAATGGCTTACAGGAGATAACACGAATTCAGGAGATTTGTATTCTTTTTCCGGATTCTTATTCAATCTTCGTTTTTTCGAGGTTGTTTTATCGTTGTCGTAATGGGATGTAGGCATTTGGTACTGCAACCCTGAGAAAGGCGCCGGTAATTATTTTGCAGCGTATTTCACTGTCAAGGAGAATTCGTAATCTAGGTTTAGACCTCTTTGTAGTTAATGACAAGTACAATAATTATCGCCTCAATGTCGGTGCCTTATATTATCGTAGTCGTTAAACCCGATACCGTTAAGATACATGCGTCTCCATTGCCTGACAAATCCTCGCAAATATCAAGTTATGAATATCGCTTCCATCTATCCGGTAATACTCGCCATCCCGCTTCTGAATGTAGCCTTTAAAGGTTTTGTTAATCATCACCCTGAAAAGTAATGCATCACCTTTCACTCCGTCAATAGTGATCACATCACGGCCTATTTTAATTTGCTTTTGCGCTGTAGCGACTTTAATATTCATGTTTATTATTTTATTGCTAATTCCCTATATCATTCTTCCCACTGTTTTGATTACCCTTATAAAAGACGCGTCTGGTATCTCTATTGGCTATGGCTGTTGCCTGATATGCCTTCCAGGAATTACCTATTAATGTTAACTATTGCCATCCTGGAAGTGCCTGATGCGATCCTTATTTCAATGTTCAGGCTTTTATAATTTTTAATAATCTCACACGACAAATATTACTAATTTATTTAGCAAAAAAGAAATGAGTTTTAAACATTTGTCAACGATGTGTTGTAGCATAAGCTACCTGGGGAGTTGATTTTGAAAAGAAGCAATTATTGATCTGGAACCTGGAATAGGCAAGATCATTATCGGAAAAGATTGTCAATAATTGAACAGCTTGTTAATGAGGATGCAATTTCCTAAATATATAAAGGTGCCATTTTTCTCCAGTAATAGGGGCGGTGTGCCTCCTCTTCCCAAATGTAGAATTGGTTATTTATCCCTTTTTCCCACAGTAAATGGCTCAGGGATTTATTGCTTTCTAAAAAAGGATCTGCTTCTCCGACAACTAAAATAATTTCCATTGCATGGATGCTGTCGAGCTGTTTGTTGTCTTTGAGCTGCGGAAGAAATTGAATGGGCATATTATGGTAAACCAGATCGCTGCGAAATCCATTCATCAGATCATGAAAAGGATGAATGTGATGAGTAAGATCATATCTGCCACTTATTCCAACTGTTTTGCTAAACAAGTGAGGATGTTTCATTGCAATATTTACGGCATGATAGGCTCCCATGCTAAAGCCAACTGATTCCAGCCAGTTGCCATTGTTTTTCTGATAGATTAGTGGAATGACCTCATTGAGCAGGTAAGCTTCATATTGCAAATGCCTGTCTATGCGGACTGAAGGAAAAACAGATGTATTGTAAAAACTCTCACCATCGATACTATCCACACAAAAAAGCTGAATTTCTCCTCGTTCGATTTGGCTGGAAAGCGTGTGAATGATTCCCCAGTTTTCATAATCATAAAATCTGGCCATTCTGGTGGGGAACAAGAGTACGGCCCGTCCACCGGTTCCAAAAATTAACATTTCCATTTCACGACCGAGATGATCGCTGTGCCATTTATGATATTCCCTGTGCATGTCTGAATGTTTGAGGAAGTTATGAGCCTGGTATTAGTTAAATGTTAACAGAAGATGATGCTTGTCCTAATTTCTGAAGGATAGACAATTGCCATAATTGATAACCCAGGGGGCTTAAATGAAGCCCATCCTGTTCATAATATAAGGGGTCGGGTTTTCCGGTCTTATCAAGCATTTTGCTGAAAATGTCAATAAAATGCCAGTTAGCATTCCTTTTGATGATCTCACTTTCAATCAAATTATTGGTATACCTGAACTGATCGGCCATGTGCCATCTGGATAGGCTGGGTTTAAGAGAGATGAAATAACAAGGGATATCGCCAAAACGTGCTTCAGCCTTGACCATCAGCTGGAGGAAAAACAGGTAAACTTCTTCAGGATTCCGGCCGTCGCCCAAGTCGTTATCGCCCGCATAAAACACAAAGGCTTCCGGGGTATAGCCAACCATTATTCTCTCAAAAAACCAAACACATGCAGCCAGTGTAGCACCTCCAAATCCTAGATTTATGGGCGTTTTTAAAGGAAAATCTGCGCTTAAAGAATGCCATAAGCGGATTGAAGAGCTCCCATAAAAAAGGGTTAAATGTCCTTTTCTTCCTTGCTGCGGGATCGCTTCGAGATGTTTAACCTCATCTTCATACCAATACATAGTTAAAATATTTTTTATGTCACCTTATATGACATAGTATATTGATTTTTTGTTTTCGGCGGTCCATCATAATCATTAAATAGGAAATCAATTGATCATTATTTTTATTGCCACCAGGCAAGCGGAAATTTAATTTCATCGACTGAACTGGCAATCATATCTGGTTTGAACGCATAATGGCCAAGGGTGTCTTTGCTCGAGATTCCGGATAATACCAAAATTGTCTTGTATCCCATTTGCACCCCGCCTTGAATATCGGTTTCCATGGTATCGCCGATCACTGTGGTTTCGCTGGTCTCAAGGCCTAAGAATTTTCGGGCTGAACGCATCATCACCGGGCTCGGTTTTCCGGTTACAAAAGCCTTTCTTCCCGTAGCCTCTTCTATCATGGCCGTTGTGGCCGCAATTCCTAAATTGTTCCATCCTGGTTTTTTGGGTGAAGGATCTCTGTTTGTGGTGATGAATTTTGCACCGGCAAGAATCATATCAACGGCTCGCTGAACCATTTCCAAGGTAAAGTTTCTGCCTTCTCCCAGAACGACAAATTCTGGGTCGGTATTCACCAGGGTGATCCCGTGATCATGAAGACTGCTTAGCAATCCACCTTCTCCAAGTACATAAGCAGTACCCTTAGGACTCTGGTCACTTAAAAACTTTGCTGTGGCCATGGCGCTGGTGTATACATGGCTTTCGTCAACTTTTATGCCCAAACCTTTTAGCTTTCTAACTACTTCTAGGGCGGTTCGCTGGCTGTTATTGGTCATGAAGGCAAAGGGAATGTTTTCATCTATCAGGTGTTTTATAAATTTGTCAGCTCCGGTAATAAGTGCCTCGCCACTATATATTACCCCATCCATGTCGATCAGCAGTCCTTGTTTCATCATTCTTTTTTTAGGTTCTCTGCAAACTTAATGATTTAAATGTTTTCATAAAGATGCAGCTTGCTGTATTTAAATCCGAAAGTGGATTAACGATTAGAAAAGACAAGGCTATACTATCATTTGCGGTTTGCTAAGCCTTCAGCTGATGTTAATTAAACAATTCCTTATTGATTTGGTAACTTGTTTCCACAATTATCATTTCTTCGCTATTTATGTTTACATTACAAAGTAGGAGAGAACGAAATCCTACCTGTATCCCGATCTACATTTGTTGTATTTGAATAGACGGTTATCTTAAGTGTAAGATGATTCTAGTTTTGATTTTAAAGCACTTTATTCTCTTTTATTTTTTAATTTAGGACTTATTTATGAATTAATCTACCTCAACTAATTAATATGAGTGAAACCCATACCAGACAGCTGTCTGATTTTTTTGCAGGCTTTGGTAGCGCTGCTGAATTGTGGCGCGGTCTGGATTGGGGGCTGACACCTTTTGGAGATCCACAGGATTGGTCAGCGACTTTGAAACAGAGTATTACGCTTATATCAATGAGTCCGGTGCCGATGCTGCTTTGCTGGGGAAAAGATTTTCTGCAGCTGCCCAATGCTGCCTTTCTGGAGGTGTTTGGTAAGGACCGTGTTGGAGCTTCTCTGGGGAGGCCGGCTGGTGAAACTTTTTTTGAGGTATGGGCTACTCTTCATCCGCTGCTGGAGGCGGCGACTCGTGGTGAGCCCGGTATACAGGTGCTAGATTTGCCTTTTGGCTTTTCTCTCGCAGAGGGAGTTAAGCAGGTAGAATTTTCCTGCAGCCCGGTGCGTGACCTGGATGGTAGCGGGGTTGGCGTGCTGATCGTGTCGAGGGTGTTGGCTGAGCAGTCTGATGGAGAAAGCCTGAAGATGTATCAGCTGAATCTTCGCAAGATTATTTCTGGTGCCTCGGCGGGGATTTGTGTGTTGCGGGGGGAGGATTTGCGGGTAGAGGAAGTCAATGAAGAGTTTCTGAGAATAGTGGGCAGAAGCAGAAGGGCTTTTGTTGGAAAGGCACTCTGGAAAGTGCTCGCTGAGCTGGCGAAAGATGAAAGGCCGTTTACGGACCAGGTGTGGCAGTCGGGATTGCCTTATAAGGTGAAGGAGCATGAAATTAAAATTAACCGGCTGGGGCGACTGGAAAAGATTTACCTCGATCTGGTATATGAACCTGTTAAAGACCGCAGGGGCAAGGTAGAGGCGATTTTTGTGACGGCGATGGAGGTGACTGAAAAGGTTCTGGACCGTAAGGGATTGGAAGCTGCATTGGAAAAAATCCGGCTGTCTAAGGAGGCGGCGCAATTGGGTACTTTTGATATGGACCTTAAAAAGGGAACCATGGACTGGGACGAGCGGTGCCGGACCTTATTTGGAATTTCTCATCAGGCGGAGGTAACTTATGAAAAGGATTTTTTGATGGGTTTGCATCCTGAAGATAAAGACCGGATACTGGAGGTGATCAGCGGGGTATTTTTAAAATCGGTGAGCAATGGAGATTATGATGTGGAATACCGGACAGTTGGGGTGGATGATGGCCAGGTGAGGTGGGTCAGGGCGAAGGGTAAGGCTTATTTTAATGAGCAGGAGGAACCGGTAAGGTTTATTGGTTCGGTACTGGATATCACAGATCAAAAAACCGAGGAGATGCGTAAAAATGATTTTATAGGAATGGTGAGCCATGAGCTTAAAACCCCGCTTACTTCGCTGCTGGCTTATGTTCAGCTACTGGAACGTACCATAAGCGCGCAGGGACCGGCTGGCGAGGTGCTAAGGAAGTGCGAAATGCAGATTCGAAAAATGGGTAATATGATCACTGGGTTTTTAAATATCTCCCGGCTGGAAGCGGGGAAGTCTGAACTTAATTTGTCCCGCTTTGATCTTGCTGCTTTGCTTCATGAAACTGCTGTAGACATGCAAATGGTGAATCCGGCTTATCAGTTCGACTGCTCTGATGAAGGCGAGGCCTGGATCGAAGCTGACCAGGAAAAAATTTCTTCCGTGGTATCAAATCTTTTAAACAATGCAGTGAAATATTCTCCAAAAGGTAGTCTGGTCAAAGTAGATTACCTGATAAAAGATGAGCAGGTGGTCGTCATGGTAAAGGATTGGGGAATCGGGATTTCGCCGGATGAATCCGCGCACATCTTTGAACGCTTTTACCGCGTGAATAGTAAACAGACTCAAACCATGGCTGGCTTTGGTATTGGATTGTACTTAAGTGCAGAATTTATCCGGATGCATCAAGGAAAGATCTGGTTAGCGCGCCATGAAGAAGGCGGTTCGGTATTTTCTTTTAGTTTGCCGCATAGTGCGCTCACAGCTCATAGCCAGTGATCTGATTCTGGGTTTTTAAAATATCTTTTCGTATTAGTAAATACTCAGTAAAATGAATTTGAAGTATAGGCGCTGTCGGTAACAAGTATGTTGTTAAGCTTTACTTAATCTTAAGTTAATAACGGGCCATTATTTTTGATTCATTAAAATGATGCGCAAAACAAACGACAAAGAACTTTTAAATGCTATCCAATTAGGGGATATCCATGCATTCAGAACAATTTTCGATCGTTACTGGAAGCCCCTTTATTCACTTGTTTTAGCCATCACCCGGGATGATGAGGTAACGAAGGATATTCTTCAAAATACCTTTTCTTCTTTTTGGGAACGAAGAAAAACCTTTATCATCGAGGATTCACTTTTGCCATTGCTAAACCGGATGGCCAGAAATGATATTATCAATCAGGTTCGACGAAATAAAGTCAGACTGGCTTGGGAAGAAGAACTGGTTGATGAACTTAGATTCTCCATGGCGGCGGATGCCAATCTGATCGCCCTGGAACTTAGCGAGGAGATTGATTCAGCCATTGTAAGGATGCCAGTGAATATGAAGCACTGTTTTCAAATGAGCAGGCAAGAGGAAAAAACAATTAAAGAGATAGCCATCGAACTTCGTCTATCTGAACAAACCGTAAAAAATAATATTTCAGAAGCCCTCAGGCGTTTAAGAACACACATAAGGTTAATCGAAAGTTAACATTCTCTTAAAGTACTTTCTGCGGTTTCAAACGCTTTAATAGTGAATGAAACCAAACAGAAGGAAATTCCTAACAGATCAGTTAACCCGCTATCAATCCGGCAAGCTTGATGATAAACGCAAAGCGATTATCGATAAATGGTTTGATCGGGAGATGGAACATTGTTCAGCAAATCAAAAACCTGGCGAACCTGCGGGCGAGGAAATCTTTTCTTCCATTCTCAGCCGGATTTCGGTGGATAAACCAAAACACAAAAACTACCTGCAAATATTCTCAGCTGCGGCAGCCATTATGCTCTTCATTGGGATAGCCATAGTGATGCGGGATAGCCCGGTGGTGGGACAAGATTCTGTTGCTCAAGTTTCTTATACCACTTATCAGACGGCAAAAGGGCAAGAGAAAAAGATCAGGCTTCAGGACGGCACCTTGGTAAGCTTAAAACCTGGCAGTTCTTTCAGGGTTCCCTCAGATCTGGGCAAGGTTGCATTAAGAAAAGTGTATTTGGATCGTGGAGAGGCTTTCTTTTCAGTTAAGCGTGATACATTGCACCCTTTCAGCATCCGTTCCGGCAAGTATGTTACGACTGTTCTGGGAACTTCATTCAATATTACGGCCTATCCAGAACGAAAATCTTACAAGGTTATAGTAAAAACCGGAAAGGTGAGCGTGGAGCGGATAGATGGTAAAACTAAAAATCTGCTTAGCGCTTGCTTGACTAAAGGCATGGAATTAAATGACGATGGGATCAGCACATCGGTTTCCATATCCGGGACCTCAAATTTCCCAGCTAAAAAAATACCAAGCCAAGGTCATCATGTAAATTTACAACTGACCCTCACTCAAATTGGCCGGATCATCGCCAGGAAATACAACTTAACAGTAGAAGTAAAATCTCAGCAGACCTCGCGTAAATATGCGGTAAAGCTTGACTACCAAAGCCTTGAGCAAACCTTGAATGAGTTGGCGATGCAAACAGGCGTGCGTTATGAAATCGATGACAGATTAATCACTATAACCCCGGGAGAATGACCTAATTAATTAAACTAAAACCGGATTTCTACTGCAATAGAAACCCGGTTGAAAGATGTGTACTGTAGCAGCACCATCCACTTAAAATCAATTCAAAAATCAATTAAGTAAATAAATATGCGATATTATTACCATTTTTTAAACTTTTCAACAAGAAAAACTTTGTTTTTGGCACAGTTGCCAGTTCTTTTATTCCTCATACTAATCGTTTTCCAGGCCGGGGCTCAGTCAACAGATGCTTCTATCCGGGGACGGGTAACTGATGAAAAAGGTGCTCCCATTCTGGGCGCATCGATTGTGTTGCGAAACGAATCTACCGGCTTTAGAACGGTTACAGCAACGAATAAAGAGGGTGGATACGCGCTTATCCAGCTTCCGCTTGGCAGACCTTATAGTATAACAGTGAGTTATATTGGCTACCCAAAGCAGTCTAAGACCGATTTAGCACTAAACCAGGGCGATAACATCGTAGCTGATTTTCGACTAAACGAATCCAATACCCAGCTATCTGAAGTGAATGTGAGTGCAAATGGTTTAAGCAAACGCATCGACAGGCTCGGGTCAAGTACAGCAATAACGGCACAAAACATCCAGCAGCTGCCCACTCAAAACAGAAATTTCAATAACCTGTCTGCATTGGCTCCAACTACTAACGGTACCAATATTTCAGGCCAGCGTGCCTCCTCAACCAATTACCTGATTGATGGGGCGAGTGCACGGAATAACCTTACTTCTGGTGCGGTAGGAAGTGGTCCCTATTCGCTTTCGCTGGAGGCCATCAGAGAATTTGAAGTAGCAGCCAATGTGTATGATGTGAGTCGAGGCAGAGAGGGTGGAGGTACCGTTTCGGCTGTTACCAAATCCGGGACCAATGCCCTCACCGGATCGGCCTTTGACTATTACAGGTCTGACTTTCTGGCCAGTCCATACGATATCAGGGGAAATAAACGTGAACAGAAATTCACTACAAATCAGTACGGATTCAGTTTAGGCGGTCCAATTATTAAGGATAAACTTCATTTTTTCACGGCCCTGGATCGTCAGGATGAAACGATGCCTTTTTTTATTGCCGATATCAGGGACGACGCCGATCAAATCAACCTGGGGATCAGCAAAGGAGCGCTGGATAGTGTAATTAATATTGGCAGGGCAAAATACGGTCTTGGTTCGGGGCCACAAGTAGGAGAGTTTGAAAGAAAAACCCTTGCCAACACGTTTTTTGCCAGGATTGACTGGCAGATTAATGATAAACATCGCCTAACCATCCGCAACAACTACTCTGACTGGGTTAACCCTAATAGTAACAGTGACAATTCAAACATCAATTTTTTTGAGGTTTGGGGAGACTTTAAATCCAAGGAAAACAGTACGCTGCTGTCGCTCCGCTCTCAGTTTAGTCCATCTTTTCTGAACGAATTTAAAGTACAGTATCAAACAGCCAAACGGGATTATTTACCAAACAGTGAACTGCCCGCTGCTAATATTCCCAGGGCAATTGTAACCGTGCGTTCGACCCTGCCAAATGGAACCCTTGGCAACCGGACTGTTCAATTAGGGGGACAGCGTTATTTTCCAGAAAATAATCTGGAAAACCAGTTTCAGCTGATTAATACCTCTTATTACAATGTAGACAAGTATAAATTCACTTTCGGAACAGACAATACGCTAACCTATATGGATACTTATTTATCCAGTGAGCAGAACGGAAGGTTTATTTTCAATAGTCTTTCTGAGTTTGAAAATCTCAATCCTTCCCGGTACGTAAGGGAAGCGCCTATTGATGGGATCCCTGCGGTGCAACAATACCTGTTAAATCTTTCGCTGTTCGGTCAGGTAGAATTTGATCTGGCTAAAAATATCAATGCCATGTTTGGCGTTCGGTATGATGTAACCAGTTTTCTCACGCATGCTGATTATAATCCTGTTGTAGATCGTACACTGGGCTTGCGTACCGATAGCAGGATTACGGATGCCGGAAAAATCCAGCCAAGATTTCAGATCACCTGGGATGTTAACAATGAAAAGAAAGACATCATCAGATTAGGCGGCGGATTGTTCTCTTCTTACCCGGTGAATTATGCACAGGTTAACAATATCCAGAACAGTGGAACCAAAGTGTCATCAATTGATGTTTCAAGGCCTGCCGCTGGTCCAAACCTGGTACCCAAACCTGATTTTCCAGGCTATCGTCTTGATCCTTCTTCTGCTCCTGGGATTATCCCCGGGGTACCCTATGTATCCACTATTAATCTGAATGATCCGAACCTGAAAATGCCTTCAATTTTCAAAGCTAACCTAAGTTATAACAAGATCATAGGGGAGCGTTTAAGGCTGGGCATCAATTTGCTTTATTCTTATACGACAAATAACTATGTATATCTGGATAAGAATATGGCAGATGATCCATATTTCACGCTCGCCAATGAAGAAAACCGAGGCGTGTTTGTTCCTGCAGAAACCATAACAGCATCGGGGATTACCAATAATGTCCTGGGCAGAAAGACCAATGAGGTTGGCCGGGTGTTGATGTTGACAAACGGAGCCACCTTAACGCAAAAGGCAATGATCCTGGATGCGAGTTACCGCTATCTAAAAGATGGATATATTAATGTAAGCTATACCCTGAATGATGCCAGGGACAATTCATCCTACAACGGAAATGTTGCAAATACTTCCACCTTCCGCCCGGTTAAGTCAGATCCGAGAGACCTTTCACAAGTGGTATATTCCGATAATCAGTTTAGAAATAAACTGGTCGTATATGGCAGTACACCGAGTTGGAAGGGCTTTTCAATGGCAGCTACGTTCAGAGGGATTGGCGGAACGCGCTATTCGATGACGGTTGATGCAGATATTAATGGTGATTTCGTAGGAGGTCCCGGAACGGATAATGACCTGGCCTTTGTGTTTGATTCCAACAGCCCTTTGACCAGTGCGGCCAATAAAGTTTCTATGGAAAAGGTACTTAATAATCCCGATAACCGGGCAAAAGAATATATTCTAAAAAGCCTGGGTAAGATAGCCGACAGGAATGGAGGTGTTAATCCCTTTTCAGGAACTTTCGATCTCCGGGTACAAAAGGATTTTAAAACTTACAAAAACCAAAAACTAACGCTGAGTTTCGATGCGTTCAATTTTGCTAATATCCTTAATAAAAAGTGGGGTGTAAACTATAATCTGGGAGACCAGACCCTGCTAACGGTAACACGTTTTAACCAAACCACCAAACAATATGAATACAGGGTGAATGAGAATGTTGGCGTTACACAAGCTGCAGGATCACCTTATCAGATTCAGATTGGGGCGAGATACTCTTTTTAACTACAATATACATTAATGGATTCACGTAGAGATTTTATAAAAAAGGCAGCCCTCCTTTCAGGAGGGGCTGCCTTAGCCAGTGTACTACCGCCTGCTATTCAGCGGGCACTGGCCATTGACCCCGCTAAGGGAAGTACTTTTTATGATGCAGAGCACATTGTCTTTTTGATGCAGGAAAACCGCTCGTTTGATCATGCGTTTGGCATGATGCAGGGTGTTCGGGGCTTCAACGATCCAAGGGCTATTGATCTTCCCAACAGAAACAAGGTATGGCTGCAAACGAACAAGGAGGGTGATACTTATGCACCATGGCATATGGATATCAAAAACACTAAAATTGCCTGGATGGGTTCAACCCCGCACAACTGGACAGATCAGACTGATGCCAGGAATGGCGGTAAATATGATAAGTGGCTGGATGTGAAAAAACCATATAAGACTACTTATGCACACATGCCCTTAACTATAGGTTATTGCAAACGTGAGGATTTCCCTTTTTATTATGCACTGGCTGATGCCTTTACTGTTTGCGATCAGAACTTTTGTTCGGTTATTGCAGGTACACATCCGAACCGTTTTTACTGGATGACGGGTACGGTACGGGAAAGCAACACCCCGGAAGGCGTAGCACACTTGTGGAACAACAGCAATTATGATAAGCCTACCCTGAACTGGAAAACTTATCCGGAAAGGTTGGAAGAAAATGGAATTTCATGGAAGATTTATCAGAATGAGCTGACCATGGGTTTCGGTCTCAACGGAGAATCAAGCTCCTGGCTGAGCAATTTTGGCACTAATGTGATGGAATACTTTGAACAGTATCACGTCAGGCTGACGCCTACAGCAATTGCCAATTTGCAGTTGAAGAATGAAATGCTTCTAAAGCAAATTGCAGAGTCGGGAAAGGAAAACCTTTCGGTAGAAGAGCGCAGCAAGCTGGATGCCTTAAAAAAACTCCTGCTGAAAACCCAGGATGAACAAAAGAAATATACCCTGGAGCACCATGCGGCACTTTCTTCGAAGGCTAAAAATTTGAATAAAAAAGCCTTTTGTGTAAACGAAGGTGATCCGGATTATCACGAGCTGATCGCCATGAAATATGATGAAAAAGGCATCAGCCGGGAATTAAATGTGCCCAAAGGCGACATTCTTCATCAGTTTAGAAAAGATGTAGACCAGGGCACACTTCCAACTGTTTCCTGGTTAATGACTCCGGCAAATTTCTCTGATCATCCCGGTGTGCCATGGTTTGGTTCATGGTATGTAAGCGAGGTGATGGATATTCTGACTAAAAATCCGGAGCAATGGAAAAAGACGATTTTTATTATGACATATGATGAAAATGACGGCTATTTCGACCATGTGCCGCCATTTGTTCCTACTCATCCGTTCAAAAACCATGCAGGTAAAGTGTCTTCCGGGCTGGATACCAAAATGGATTATGCTGCAAAAAATCAGCAAACTAATCCTTCCACGCAGGAAGCAAATATCAGAGAAAGCCAGATTGGCTTGGGATATCGTGTGCCGATGGTGATTGTTTCGCCATGGAGCAGGGGTGGTTATGTCAACTCTGAAGTTTTTGATCATACCTCGTCGCTCCAGTTTCTGGAAAACTTCATCAGCAAGAAATTCGGTAAAAAAGTGATCGAAGAAAATATAACACCTTGGCGACGTACGGTTTGCGGGGACCTAAGTTCGGTTTTCCGGCCTTTTAACGGAGAACAGATTTCTTATCCAAAAGGACTTGAAAAAAAACCTTTTATGGAAACGATCTATTCCGCTAAGTTTAAGGATTTGCCTGACGGTTACAAAAAGCTGAGTGATAAAGAAATTGATCTCATCAATCACAGTCACGGCGATTCACCTATCTTCCCGCAACAGGAAAAAGGCATCCGTACGGCATGCGCGCTTCCTTATGAATTGTATCTGGATGGCAAGGTTTCCGGAGATCAATTTAGCTTAAGTTTTACTGCGGCAGATCAGGTGTTTGGGAAAAAATCTTCAGGCTCACCTTTTACGGTTTATGCAATGAATCCCTTCAAAGGTGAAGTACTTCGGGTATGGGATTATACGGTAAGCGCCGGAGATACCTTGCAGGATGATTGGTTAATCGATGATTTTGAAGATGGTAAATATCACCTTCGGGCTTACGGGCCAAATGGATTTTTCAGGGAATTCGCAGGGATGAAACACACTTCCGGCCTTTCTGTAAAATGCGCTTATGAAAAAGAGCGTGCTGGTTTATCATGGAGCGGAAATGTAATTTTGCATCTCCTTAATAACCGATCATCACCAATAACTGTCGTTGTGGAAGATATGGCCTACAAAACAGGTCGTCAATCGATAACCCTTGCGGGTGGTGGCAGTAAAGACCTGGTAATGAATCTAAGTAAAAGTTACAACTGGTATGATTTCAAGCTAAGTATTCAGGGGAATGAAGACTTTATGGAACGTTTCGCCGGGAGGGTGGAAACCGGGAAGGAGGGAAAAACTGATCCCTTGATGGGCGGAGTGATTTAGGTTCCCTTTGCCAGTCTGTTAAAAATTATCGAAATAGCCAGGAAATTTTTTCTGGCTATTTACTTTTCATCGCTTCAGCGGAAACACATTTCTGATAAGCAGTTGCAAAAGCAAGCTGATGAGCGTAGAACTGAGTAACACCGCACAGACCTGAGCGCTCTGGCCAAAGCGCTGGATATCAGTCAGGCTTTGTTGTACCGCTGGCGTTAAGGGTTTATGATAGGAATTGCCAGCGTGTTTGGTAATTCTATTTAAATTAAAGTGGAGAAATATGGATCACTATTTTACATGATTACTGTAATATACTAAAGAACAGCTATCCTAAGCTTATCCGTAGCTGATTTGGTGAAACCCCATACTTCTTTTTGAAAATAAACGAAAAATGGGACAGGTCTTCAAAGCCGGCTTCGAGGTAAACCTCTGTCGGTTTTTTCTTTTTTTCAGCTAAATGATAATACGCGAGCTCAAGTCTTTTGTCGATGAGCCACTTTTCAGGAGTGGTATTGAATAGCTTATTGAAGTCTCTGTTAAATGTAGATAAGCTACGACCGGTTAAGTAACCTAATTTCTCCAATGACATATTGAACATAAAATTCCGTTGCATGAAACTGATCAGGTCAATTTTGCCAGGTGCGTCAAAATTTCTCAGCACGCTATCAACTTCCGGATTAATCAGTCGTAGAATATTTATGGCCTCTGCTATTTTTAAAGAAGCTAGTTCGTCAGGAAACTCCCCATCCACATCAAAATAAGGTATTAATGAAGCCATACAGCTTTCTAGTAATGGATGATTACTGAAGGTAAATATTTTTTGTGTGGATTCAGACTTATTGTTTATCTCTATCTTTTCATAAAACTTTCTTAGCCGCTCAACCGATAAATGCATAACCACAGTTTTATGCGGAAGTCCATTTTTCGGATAATTAATAATCGTTGCCAACTGGTTTCTGGGAATAAGAAAAATATCCCCGGTCTTAAAGTTAAAGGTTGTGTCCCATTGGATAATTTTTGTTTCCCCGGAGATGAACCAAACCAGCATGTGGTCCTTAAACATCAGGTCAGACTTGAATAGTTTGTCTTCATAAGAAGAGAGTTTGATTTCTTTGGTTAAATACCTGGATATATGTTCCATTTTATAACGTAAATTTTCTTGGCTTCTATTAATTCAACCTGTAAAAAATCATGCTGCTGAAAGTTCAAATATAGTGATCTCGGGTGGCATCCCTATATGTCCAGGATACCCCAAACCATGATTCACATACAACTGCTGATCACCTTTTTCGATAGAGACCAGCCTATTGTTTAAAGGCCAGTAGCGATGGCGAGTACTCTACATTTATTGTCGTGTCTTTTTTTTAAGCCGCTGTCTTATAATGGTATGCTGAGCATGATCTCGATCATGATGACAAGGGAAAAGCATGCGGAATGTTAAATAACCTCGAAGGTTATTCCTGTCATCGCTTCGCTGAGATCCCAAAGTCTCCTGGCATTGTTTTCGTCTACTGAATACAGCTGAACACCTTGCGCTTCCATACCATTACCCTCTTCTATATTTCCACTTGCCAATTCTGCTACCTCCACATCCTGGCAGTACACACCGCCGATGCCATTTAGCAACGGACTTATCGCACACCACACCGTGGTGGCAGCCCCCTGGGGAATGGTTTTCAGGTTTGCAAGAATTTCAGGGCGTATATTTCCACTTTCATCGGCGAATCCAAGCTGTTTGAATAGTTCGATATCCGCATCTCTTCCCAGTTCCGTACCTGCAATTTCGCCAGGATGTAACGAATAGGCTCTTACATTAAAAGCTTTAGCGCGACTATCAAATTCAACGGTAAACAGATTGCTGGCCGTTTTTGACTGTCCATAGGACACCAGGGTGTTGTATTCGGTATGTTCGAAGTTAGGGTCATCAAAATTAAAAGATCCCATATGGTGGGCAGATGAAGATACATTCACAACCCTGGCACCATTGGCTTTTTTTAGTGCCAGCCATAATCTTGCAACAAGCTGAAACTGGCCCAGATAATTGGTGGCCAATTGTGATTCGATTCCACGAATATCTCTTTTTAATGGCACCCATGTCATACCAGCATTGTTAATGAGCAGATGAAGGGGGCGGCCTGAAGCGAGGAATCTTTCGGCAAACGCATCAATGGTATCAGGCTCACTCAAATCCATTGCCTGTATCTCCACATTAGGAATGTCTTTCAGATTTCTTTTTGCTTTTTCAATATCCCTGGCTGGGACAATCACTGTTGCGCCTGCCGCTGCAAGTACTTTAACTGTCTCCAGACCAATACCTGTATTACCACCTGTTACGATCGCGGTTTTTCCGGTTAGGTCAATGCTTTGAATAACTTCCGTTGCTGTTGATTTGGCGTTAAATCCTGATCCTACAGGATGTTGTAACACGCCTTGATAATTGTTCTTTTTCATTTTGTTTTTATTAAATGATATAGAACAAATTTAGGTAGATATGAAAGTGCGTGTTTTGTTCAGCGTGTCAATTAACTTTGTTGAAAATGTCAGCTGCTTTTCTGTTATATCATCAAATCCTATACACTTGCATCAAAAGTGATGCTTGAGGGTGCGGATGATTAAGCCGGTTCAGCTTTGATATTTTTACTGCTTTGCAAAAATAGATCAGAAATAATTGGCTTGTCTGGCATACACATTTTCATTGTAAAGTGTATGCTTTCTTTTATACTGTAAGTGACTGTGCTGGCAGAGAAAAATGAAGCATGATCGATACCAGTTCTTTTTAATAGGTGCAAAGTTTCATATGGTAATAGATTTATTGCAATGATGTTGTCATTTGATGATGAGAATTGTTTTATTGTTTCCGTGCAACTCGAAATAGTAATGCATTTCATCTAAGTGGTTTTTCTTTTCAATATTAGAAACTTTGCCGGAGTTTAAACCAGCATCAATATAATCGCCAATTTTAATGCTCTCCAGAATTAATGAAGAGGTAAATTTATTAATGCGCATGCCCCTAAGCTACGCTTAAATCTCATAGCCATTCGTAACATTCATAAGTAACTCCATGATAAAAATAAACTAAGCACTTACTATAAGTGTTCCACCTGTACCCAGCAGCTAAATATCAAAAGGGTATGTAAAATTGACGAAGCCTTGTTGTCAACCATTCTAAAGTTGATATATGACAGTTTTCTGTCCTATATAGTGTAAACAACGAAGTTTAGAAGCAGGCCTTTAATGATATGTTAACCGCTCAAAGGAAAAGAATGGGCGACCATAGGGCTTGCTGGCAATCTTATCATTTACTGCCAGGCGGCTCTGGATTTCCAGTCTAGGGTCTCTTTTTTTCTTCTTTTTTTTACACTGGTCAGTACCCCGACAATGCGTCCCTCTTCATTGATGAGCGGGCTATAAGAATAATCCCAAAAACGGGTCTCGGGGTAACCTTTTTTGCTGATGATTAGTTCATATTGCATTAAACAAATAGATTCGCCGTCCATAACCCTCTGGAAAAGGGGACCGATCTGTTCCCAAACTTCGGAATAGGAATCAATCATGGAATTCCCAAGGGCATGAGGGTGTTTCTTAGCGCCCAAAATAAGCTTATAACTGTCATTATAGAGCTGGATAAAATCTACACCCCAGGTGATGTGCATGGGTAATGGAGAAGCAAGTATCATGGCTATGATTGCTTTGAGTGCAGGTGACCATTCACCTGGGTTACCCAGGCAGGTAAGTTGCCAGTCTTTCGTGCGAAAAAGTTTTCCCATTTCGCCGCCCCCATTCATAAAAGCGTGTGTGTTGTTTAAGCAGAGTTGGATTGGCATATGATTCTTGAGCGATGTAAAGTTAGATATGGATTAGCTGGTTTGATACTGATTTAGCTCATGGTACTCAGGTTTTTGCTTATCTTTCAGTCTGATTGATCAATCAATAGTAGCTAATCTTTTATTATTAAACAAGTTATGTCGTTAGCAATCAGATTTCACCTGCTTTCTGGGAATATAAATGATCATTTTCTTTGTCCATCTTGTTGGAATAAGGTGAGCATATATATTTGACAGCTTTGCATTTACAGGATTGTTGTAAATGTTGCTTGAGTACAGGGAATCCCTGGAAAGGATATACTGACATCTGCAGTTTCTTATTGTTGCTGCATTACTTCACGGCCTTGGGAATCAAAGTTCAATTTTTTACTATTTAGGGCACACAAGGTGACTGTAAATCGCTTTTGCTTTAACTTGTTGATAAATATACGGTTATATAGCGAGTCTTCCCGAGTGAAACCGGGGATATGCCATTCTAATAGTCCATATTTACAAAAATCAAAATCCTAATCATGTCAAACCTAAAGGTTGATTTATCTAATTGTGATCGTGAACCTATACACATTCCTGGCAATATCCAGCCACATGGTTTTTTGATCGCCATCGACCGGTCAGGTACGATCTGCTATGCGAGTGAAAACATTTATGCACTTACGCGTATAGAGGCTAAGGTGCTGCTGGGAAAAAATCTTGCTGTTTTTTTAGCAGCTATTACCCAGGGTCACGCCGTATCGCCGGTTTTTGCAATTGTTTCGCTGTTTTTTGGCGGACATAATATCGACCAGCTGAATCCAACCGGACTTCACATTCTGGGGAGAGACTATAACCTGATTGTAACCGCTTCAGGAGATTATCTGGTACTGGAAATTGAACCGGCAATCCCCGAACGGCACGGCTTGCTTCAAAAAACTATAGGCTACAGTCTTTCAAAGATGCTCGTTGATAAAAATCTTGATCATCTCATTGCCAATACAGCGGAACAAGTCCGCTCGGTCATTAATTTCGACAGGGTTATGATTTATAAGTTTTCAGGCGAGGGGCATGGTGAGGTCATTGCTGAATCAAAAACTGAGGCTCTTGATTCCTGGGTAGGACAGCATTTTCCTGCTTCGGATATTCCGCTACAGGCAAGAGAACTGTATAAGAAAAATCTCACAAGGCTTATTGCCAATGTTGCTGATATTCCATCTGGCTTGCTCGGGATGCAGGGTCTTCCAGCCCTGGATCTTACTTTTTCCCAGCTGAGGGCAGTTTCACCCATTCATATACAATATTTGAAAAATATGGGCGTGGTGTCGAGCTTTAGTATCTCGCTGATTTACAAAACGGAGTTATGGGGCCTTATCGCCTGTCACCATTATAGTCCAAAGTTTATTGAATTCACTGCCCGTGATTCTGCAAAGCTCATCGGGCAGATCCTGTCTTCTGCATTGGAATTCCGGCAGGATGAATTAAACCATTTGGTCCACGATAATTACAATGCCCATCTTGATCAGTTGACCAAAAATATGCTCGCAGGGGCCGACCTGGTTGAAGCACTTACTGGCAGTGACACTAACTTGCTTTCCGTTGTCGAGGCCAGTGGGGTCGTTTTATCTTTTGATAAAACCATTACTACTTTGGGGACTGTGCCGGAAAGTGCAGCCCTTGAGTTGCTTTTAAGCTGGCTTAAGAATAAACTCGATCAACCTTTATATCACACCGATCACCTTGGATCGGTCTTTCCGGATTCAAAAGTTTATGCGGATATGCCCTGTGGGCTTTTACTGGTGAATATATCGAAGGAGCTTGGAGAGTTTGTGGTTTTCTTTAAGGGCGAACAGACCTCCACAATATCCTGGGCAGGCAATCCCGAAATTGAAGAACTGCGAAAGGCAGATCCTTTGCTTCAGATATCGCCGCGTAACTCTTTTGAGCTATGGGCAGAGACCGTCAATGGTAAATCGCTGCCCTGGTCCCGAGAAGAGATTCACTCAGCTACCAGACTTCAGCAGGAGATCATTTATGCTATTAACCTAAAGGCTAGTGCAGTCCGGGTTTTGAATGAAAAGCTTACCACCGCATATCAGGAACTTGATACCTTTAGTTATGGTATTTCACATGACCTGAAAAACCCGATCTCAACCATTAAAGTCTATGCACAACTATTGCTAAGAGATGAATCTATGTCTGAACGCTCCAGGCAAATATCTGCAAATATTGAATCAGGTGCTGAGAAAATGAATAGAATGGTGGAAGAAGTGCTCGAGTATTCACGTATTGGACGGCTTGAGCCAAAATACGCGCTTGTTGATATGGAGCTGATGATCAGCGAAATATGTTCGGAGCTCAAACTCATTTATCATCAGCACTGTCCGGTGATAACTTTGGGGAAACTGCATAAAATTTATGCAGATCCGGTAATGATAGTCAGGGTTTTTTCCAATCTGATAGGAAATGCAGCTAAATACAGTCAGCAACACGATGTACCGCAAATTCATATCCAGTCTGTTCTGGAGGGAACGAGAATAAATTTTAGCATAAGGGATAATGGTATAGGTATCCGGCCGATGGATATGCCTAAAATATTTGATTTGTTTTCCAGGATGTCAAACGTTGGCGATGTGGAAGGCTCGGGCGTAGGGTTGGCGATAGTAAAAGGAATTGTAGATCGCCACAAGGGTAGCGTGTGGGCGGAGAACGTAGAGGGCGGAGGAACTGTTTTTAAAGTAAGTTTTGAGATCCCGCCATTTCATGAACAATTATAATACATACAGATCGCATTATTTAAGTCTATATTTACATGGTTAGTAAGATAAAAAAATATGGAACAGGGAAAAGTTAAAATGTACAATGGCGAAAAAGGTTTTGGCTTTATCACCCCTGACGGTAATGGAGAGGATTTATTCGTTCATGTGACAGGGCTTTTAGTGAGAGAATTGAGGCCTGGTGATATCGTGGAATATGATACTGAACATGGAAAAAAAGGTTTGATCGCCGTTAACGTTAAAAAGTTATAATGTTGTATTCTTCCTGTTTAAATAAACTGAAAGCTTATGATATCATACGGTTTCCACAATCAACCTCATGGTTTTGAAGCTGGAATCCCGGTCGAAATTCATTTATATCTCTATCTACTTCCGCGAGTATGAAATTCGCTGATGAAATCACCTCACCATTTTCACATTCCCTAAGTTAAATTTTGAACACACAGGCAGTAGAAAACAATGATCGCTCGACTACAATAACCCTTACCTTTACTAATCCATCTTTGATCATGGCCAAGCGCATCGTAATCATCGAAGATGACCCCTACATCATGGAGCTTTTGATATACGTTTTTGAAAACGAAGGATATCAGGTCAGTTCTTTTAAAAATAGCCAGACAGCAGCAGATATAGGACTTCTTTTTCCTCACGTTGTTCTGCTCGATGTCAATCTAGCGGGTTCGCCCAGGCGCGGGGATCAGGTGTGTGCCGATCTTAAAAGTTATGCAGCAACGGCCAGCTTGCCGGTGATTCTGTTATCGGCAGAAGGGAACCTGGAATTGATTGCGGCCAAGTGCCATGCAGATGGCTTTATCGCAAAACCTTTTGATCTGGACGTGTTACTGAAGAAAGTTAGCGAAGCTGTTCTATAGTGCTCCAGGGTAAGCAAGCAGGGATCTTTAGAGGTTTTGCCAGCTTTTCCTATCTTTAACTGCAAAGTTATTATCTGTTTTCAAACTGCAGGAAAATTTCCAACAAAGCCCTCATTTTGGAAGTGGCGTGAAACTTATTTATTTCCACTTACTTGGTTTCCTTTTGAATGACAATGCCGGTAGCTGACGCTAACCGGCATGCATAAGATCTAATTTGGGCATAGAATGAGGTGCCAGGTACAGACGTATGGCACTGATTGAAAGTTATTTTCTTATTGTGAGTGATTCTATCAGTGATTTACAATGCCGCAACTGCAATTCCAGGCGGGCAATGATCTGACGTGAGCTTAAGATCAGTTCCTGGGAACTGTCAAGCATTTCTTTGCTTAGCAGATGGTCTGCAATTCCGAAGTGGCCCTATTTTTAGGCATTTTAAAACGTTAGAATAATGACGCTGCGGTGCCACTATAGATGAAAGAGCAGCGGTTCTCTGGAAGAAAGCAGGAAGAACCGTTGGTAAATATGAATGCTGTTCTTCAACTATAGCGATACGCGGATAGCGAATTTGGCAGTAGCACAGAACGAAACGTACCTGAATGTACGGATTCGAACTTTGTGTTATCTGGTAGCCCTTGTTGAAGAAAATGCAATAAGATAATCCGAGCCGGGAATAGGATCAATTGATGGGGGCACCAACTTCAGCCTTGGATGGGTAGCCAGATTTTCAAGCACACTTGTCGAAATGGCCTGCATGATCTCAGGATCCACCTTGATCAAGACCGTAGGATTGTAGTTCCTTTCTATTTCGTTTTTAGTGTTTTCACTAACTTGCCTCAATGTCCAGCATTCATCCTTTTTGATGCCGTTTTCGGTATTTGAATTGTTTAAATGGTATAGAAATACCTTTGCCTGTAAGGCTATGTTTTCATTTTGCATATACATGTGTTTTTTTTGATAAAATCTTTGAACGTATCTTAATTTTGCGAGCCGGTCTGGCCAGGTTTTTTTAGGTGGGTGAAAGGAGAGGTAAAGGCGCCAGCATATTCTTGTGCGCTAGATAAGCAATCTCAAGCTCCATGCACGTCTGTCGTACAAGCTCCTTTATCCTAGGATCATGCACATGGCTTATAAAGCTCAACCCTTTAAAAAAAAGCATTGGCCCACCATTTCGCGACTTTCCCGCACTGGTAAAATATTCGTTCACCTTTGGTTTTAGCGAGCGAAAGAAGGGAGTCGTAGTAGCCCCGAAGGATATCTTTAACATATATTTTGATTGAGCACCTGAAGGAATTTCAACAGGACGATTTCCTGTTGCGTGCTAAAACAAAAAGAACACCTGCTTAGCAGGTTACTAATATACTAAATAGTAAACGCATTATTAAAGCACTTATTGCCTTGTTCGAAATTAATGTTCAAGATCTTGCCTTGTTTCTGGCGTTGGCAACTTCCTTACTAAAATTCCGGCATGAGGGAAATTGAATTTCATCCTGTTTATCTTTTCGTAACCGAACTGTATGTGAGGCAAAAATGTAGTCGGGATGATGTTGCCAAACAAGTAGAAGCTAAATAGCATGCATTATGAATGAAGTTCAATCGCAGGTTGAGTAGGCGCTGATATTTTAATATTATTAATCCCTGATCAGAATTAACAAAGTGAGTCCCTCAGAATAATAACACTAATAAATGATGAAGCAGGTAGTTTACTGCCTTATTAAGTTTCATCAGGTTATAAAAGCTTCATAAAAACTTCATGATTGTGTTTGTAGCTTTATTCTAAACTAATAAAATTATACTCATATGAAAAACACATTACTGATATCTGCTGTTGCTTTATTACTTCTGGCAGCCTGCCAGAATGATAAAAACCATCAGGCGACTGAAGCCGATAAAAGGACTGTTTTTTTCGATGCTGCAGGGATGGATTCTTCGGTGAAACCGGGTGATAACTTTTTTCTTTATGCCAACGGCAAATGGATGAAAAACACACAGATTCCTAAAACGGAAATAGGATGGGGTTCAATTTACACCTTATTTAATGACAACCAGAAAAAAATAAAAACACTTTTAGAAAATGCTGCAAAAGGAGGGGGTAGTGAAAGCAGTAAGGAACAGAAGGTTGGGGATTTCTATGCCAGTGGAATGATGCTGTTACGATTGAAAAACTTGGTGTTGAACCAATAAAGCCCCTTTTAAAAAAGATTGATGCCATTAGAAATGACAAGGACTTAATTGATTTTGTGTCTGAAGGCTTCAAAGAAGGACAGGGTGATTTGTTGGATTTTACTATTGAACCTGATGATAAAATAAGCTCAAAAAATACGTTGATTTTCACTCAAGCTGGCCTGAAATTACCTGAGCGAAGTTATTATTTGGATCAGGATGATAAGGCAAAGAAAATTAGGTCAGCTTATATAACTTATATTGAAAAGATATTTCGCCTTGCCGGTGATTCGGCCAACAGTTCGAGATACGCTGAAAATATTTTGAAATTGGAAACTATGCTGGCTAAATCACACTCAACTCCTGTTGAGCTCCGAGATCCCCAGAAAAATTATCATAAATTATCTGTTGCTGATTTTCAAAAACAAATTCCAGATATTGATGTAAAGTTTGTTTTGAAGAATATTGGCGCTACAACAGATACACTAATTGTCAGGCAGCCAAAATATTATCAGGCACTATCTGCATTGCTTAAAAGTCAGTCGATCGAAATCTGGAAGCAAAAATTAAAATTCGATGCACTTGATAATGCGGCAGATGCATTGACTAACAGCTTCAGGACTGCTAAATTTGAGTTTTTTGGTAAAACTTTAAAAGGCCAGCCGGTGCAAACAGAAAGATGGGAATTAATGGTTAACAATACCGATACTTACCTAGGCGATTTACTTGGCCAGCTGTATGTCGAACGGTATTTCAAACCTGAAGCTAAAAAGCGGATGCTTGAATTGGTGAATAACCTTCAAAAAGTTTATGAAAACCGCATTATAAAGGTAGACTGGATGTCTGCGGAAACTAAAAAGAAAGCCTTGGAAAAACTTAACGCTTTTATCAAAAAAATCGGTTATCCAGACCATTGGAAAAAGTATGATGATGTGAAGGTATCCAGGGATAAATATTTTGCTAATCTTCAGTCGGCAAAGCAGCACCGTTATAAAGAGATGATGGCTAAGTTAGGTAAGGCTGTAGATAAGAATGAATGGTTCAAGACGCCATCAACAGCAGATGCTTATTACAACCCCTCGTTTAATGAAATTATATTCCCAGCTGGTATTTTGCAGTTTCCCTTCTTTGCGTTCAATGCCGATGATGCCATCAACTATGGTGCAATAGGGGCAGTAATCGGACATGAAATGACGCATGGTTTTGATGATCAGGGAAGACAATATGATGCCGCAGGTAATCTAAAGGAATGGTGGACTAAAGAAGATGCTGAAAAGTTTAAAAATAAAGCCAAGAAAGTAGTCGCTTTATACAATAAGTTTACATTACTAGACAATCGACATGTTAATGGAGAACTAACACTTAGTGAAAATTTAGCAGACATTGGAGGGTTAAATATTGCTTATGATGCTTTTAAATTGACTGATCAAGGGAAAGGTGATCAGAAAATCGATGGTTTTACACCAGATCAGCGTTTCTTTTTAGGCTTTGCTCAAGTTCTTAGGATGAAGAACAGAGATGAATCGATGCTGATGCGTTTAAAACTAGATCCACATAGTCCGGAGATTTTCCGTGTAAATGGTTCAGTGTATAATATGGAAGCCTTCTATAAAGCCTTTAATATTCCAACTACAGCAAAAATGTATTTGGCACCATCAAAAAGGTTAGGTGTTTGGTAGTTTGTACTGTTTTAATGGATAGAGCGCACATTATTTTTGAGTTTTGATTTTGCTTTTGATGAAGCGCAAGGCCATCTCTTAAACACTTAGTTGTGCTTAATTTGAGCGCAAAGGTTTATTTAATGAAAAATCTTTTTTATTTCTTTTTTATTGCTCAATTGACGCATCAATTGAGCAATAAAACCCAATTTTTGCATAGTTAGATTACGCTACCTTCAAGCCACTGCATGGCCTCTGACGCATCTGTGAAAAACAGTATCTCTGCCTGCTTTTTCTCATTTTCAACACTCTTCATAGCGGAGAGTTGGCTGAAGGCACTTTCGGATAATACCCAGGCGAAAAACTGTAAACCGGCGAGTTCCATTAATGGTAGCCAGATGTTGGCCGCCCAGTCTGATGCCTCGGACCAAGTCCCCGGAACAAGCCGGTTATCGTTGAAGACTTTGCTGCATTTATTGTTCTTTAAATATTCTATCATCAGAAACCCGCCATGTTTAACCGAGTGTATATCCTGATAGCCAGTCCAGTCCACATGCATAATATCGCTGCCCATCGGACACGAAATGGTCAAGTGGCGGTCTTTATAATAGTTACTTGTCTTAATATCTGCTTTAACAGGAGTATGCTGGTTCAATGGTAACTTAAAAGAAAAAACTGAACCTTGTCCAAGGGTACTTTCAATCCAGAAACTGCCACCGTGCCGTTTGATAATATCCGCGGAAATATAAAGCCCTAGCCCAAGACCATCGAAACGGGCAGCAGAGTTATCCGCACGATAATAACGATCAAACAGCCGTTTTAAGTGCTTCTGTTCAATGCCGATTCCATAATCGGTCACAGAGACAATTAAATTTTCATCTGCAATCTGACAATCTATTTCAACTTTATCCGAACCGGGAGAATATTTAACGGCATTTGAAATAAAGTTGTTAATCACCTGTTCAAGCCTATATTGATCACCTGTAATGATGATATCGTGTTTGTTCTTTAGTAGGAGTCGATGGCTAGGAAAAATTTGACCCATTTCTGCAATTACCTCTTCAAGCATGACCGAAAAGTCAAACGGTTCCGGATTTAGCACCATTCTTCCAGCATTGATCTTGCTCACATCGAGCAGATCGCCGATAAGCTTCTCCAGGCGGGCTAGCTGACTGGCGGACCGCTCCAGATAGTTTTTAATTTTGCCCTGCTCAACAATTCGAAGTAAAATCTGGACAAAGCCTTTTATCGTGGTAAGCGGAGTCTTGAGTTCGTGGCTGGCTATGGAAATGAATTCATCTTTTTTAGCTTCATTTATTTTTTGACTATGGATATTGGTATTGGTACCCACCCAGATGTCAGGCTTGCCTTTTTGTTTAACTATCCTGGCGATTGCCAGATGCCAGTAATAATTGCCATCGGTGAAGAGCAATCTGAATTCAGTAGTATATTCCTGCCCACTTTCAATTGATGCTTTCCATAGGGCTATACTATCTGGCAAATCATCCGGATGAACGAACGCTGTCCAGCTATAGTTTAAAATCGTTTCTGCATCAAGACCAAAGTCCCGGCATATAATTTCATTCACATAATCTATCTGGCCACTGGCATTAGCGGTCCAGACTTGTTGCGGTATGGCATTAAGCAATAATTTAGGTGAGGGCTGTTCAGTTTCAACATGCTCATGCCCGATACGATGATCAGTTTTTTCTTTGTTTCCCTCCTCCATGGATCGATTAGTATCAGGTTTCATTTCTCAAATTTATAAAAATCAGCTTAAAGAACCTTATTAGAATTTAAAAGCATAATTACGGTTTTCTTTCAAATAATACTTAATTTTATGATATGAGTAACCTTAACCCACATTCGCCATTTTGGGAACTATTGCCGTTGAAAGGCTTAGGGCCGATACGGTTTTTGACGGATAAATCAGCGCTACAGACCTATCATGATGAACTGGGTTCGATCACGGCAGAAAAAAACGAAAATTTTCAGCAGCAGCAACAGGAACTACATGCTATGGTTAAGCAGTTCAGCGAATTCTTCAGTCAGGAAGATTTAAATACTGTACTTGAAGGAATGCAGGTTATCGGAGATAGTCTGGATGATATTTCGACGGTGTACATGGACTCTGGAATATCCCTCCAATATAAAGCCAATCAATTGATGGAGGTTTTCGCTGACGACAGGGCGAAACGGCTGCATTTTAAGAGCATGCCCCTTTTTGCTTCACACCCGACGCAATTGATCATGTACATCAGCAAGCAATTAAATGAAATCCCTTGTATCAAGGATGAGGAAATTGCTTTCCCTGAGCATAATCTCTTTTTATATTCATTCCTGAGTGAGAAGCCAGGTGGGGCATACCAAGAGGGGAGAAAAAAGGGTAGAACTGTTAGCTGGCGGAATACAGCAAGGCCCTATGGTGAGGATTTATCTGGTTATCGTCCTTTAGAACTGATTTAAGATAAAGCATTCGGCACAAACAGAGCTGGGCTTCTTCAAAAAACAGGTGTTCTATCCCTTTGCGTGGTTAATACATCCACATCATTCGTTCAATTTTTCACTATTTTGGCATACTGCTCCGGGTCTACGAATTAAGGAACAAATTTTTTCCTTTTTGATCATCCTGAATATTCTCATAAATATAAAATAACCGATCTGAGTTGATACCCAAGCCTGCAGCTTATAACAAACCGATGTTTTGAACTTGCTGGAGACAGCTCATAGAAACGATGGGTTTGCTACATTAAAGTACTTTTAAAACCTAAAAGTCAAATTTAATTATTTCACTTGAATTCTCTTTTAATATTGTATATGTACTGGCTCCTTTAGCTTTTTTTATCACATCTCTAATCCGAACCCGAGCTTTGAATTCTTTCCTTAGTGGGGTAAGATGATATGAAATACCCTTTACAGTTACTGTTGCGATGTTTTTCTTATCATAAACAAACTTTTCAATTTTACCATTAAAAACAACATCTTCAAGTTCTCTTCTTCCATTAAAAAACAAAACAGCGGTAATAGCAAAAAAAATCCCAAAAAAGATAATTGGAAAAAGAGTCTTTATTTGCATTTTATTAAATTTATTATTTAGAAAAGCAATGATATTTGTTTCTTGACATTACAAATGTAAAGATCATATCGACAACAACAAAAGATTCAGTTTGACTATCCTGAAACAATTACCTATTCATTTTTCAGTACAGCAATAGGGGGATCTGAGCGTTTTTGCCAGTTAATTTTGATGCCATGTTGTATGCTCCTTCCAGAATCATAATGCCGTATTGCCCAAACTTAGCATCCATAAACATCATTTTTAGGATTATTATGGTGATTTATCTTTGTTGGAAGTGAAATCTATAGCGAATGATGCCGGTTAGCGTGCTATGAATATTTGATGTCTGTTTCGCAGCATCCAGGTTGATAGTATGGTTCTATTTTACTGATGCCAATAGTAAAACCCTTGGTCTTTTAAGGTAAGGGCCGGCAAGGCCGATTTCAAAGTAGCCTACTAAAAATGAATCCATTTGTATTCACTCATATCCTAACAAATTACTCATCTGGTGAAACTGACCTCGATCAGAAATGAAATCTTTCCTGCGGCAGGTAAACACTTTTATTTATTTATTTTTATTTAGTATGATTCTAAATAAATCTTATAGATTTGCGGAATTATTAAACAAACCACAAATTTCCTATGCTTAAAAATCTACAAAAGGGCCGTTTCACACAATGCTATTCCACAAATAAAAGGCCGCTCTTTTTATTGTTGCCTGTGTTTTTATTTTTATCATTTACTGCAGCGGCACAAAATGCCGCGCTAACGGGTGAGGTGAAAACCGCAGATAGGAAACCAGCCGATTTTGTAACGGTATCTATTCCGGCGCTAAGTAAAAGCACGCTGACCAATGAAAGAGGCGAGTTTTCTTTCAGCCGCTTACCAGTAGGTAGTTTTAAAGTTGTGGCTAAGGCCCTCACTTCCATGGCAATTGAGCAACAGGTTACCCTGACAGCAGGGAAAGGAAATAAGGTGAGTTTTACACTTTCTGAAACTTCAAGGCAATTGGAAGAGGTGCATATCCTTTCGAGTAAAACCAAGAAACTGGCCAGCAAGAAAACAGATTACGTAGCCAGAATGCCATTGGAAAATCTGGAAAATCCCCAGGTATATAGTGTAGTCAGTAAGGAGCTCTTGAGAGAACAGCTTACCGTTGATATTAAAAGTGCGGTTCAGAATACTCCGGGAGCAGTGGCCTATAACTATCCTGCCGGCGGTGTGGGTATTGCTTTCAGAGGTTTCATCAGCGGCGTGAATGCCAGAAATGGCATGGAGACTTCTGCTTCGCGGTCTTCACTCGATATTTCCAATGTGGAAAGGATCGAGGTACTGAAAGGTCCTTCGGGCACTTTATTCGGTTCTTCTGTTTCTTCATTTGGGGGAGTGGTAAACCTGGTTACCAAAAAGCCATTTGATACTGCTGCTGTAGAAATCGCCTATACAGGTGGAAGCTATAACCTGAACCGTCTGACTGCAGATGTGAATACACCACTTAACAAAGATAAATCTGTCCTTTTCAGGATGAATCTGGCGGTTAACAAAGAAGCCAGTTTCCTGAATTATGGTTTTAATAATACCTATACGATTGCGCCGACACTGACTTACAAGGTATCTGAGAGGCTTACTTTTAACCTAGATGCCGAGCTGTTCAATGCAAATACGACACGCCGTACCTATAATACTTATGCGGCCAGTTCGGGGATTAAGACCCCTGGTGAGGTATTATTGGATTATAAAACATCTATGTTCCATGATGACAATAGCGGAAAAACTTCTGCTTCCAAAATTTTCGCACAGGCTGCATACGAAATTTCAAACAACTGGAAATCGACAACGCTCTTTTCTTTTGTGGGCGAAGAAGTGGATTATAGCTACCAATCTTATGCCAACTGGACCTCGCCTAGCCAGGTAACCAGACAGGTTGGCTTATGGGGACCGATTTCAAATAATTATACCAATATCCAGGAAAATATAAATGGTCAGTTTTCTACAGGGAGTATCAAACATAAATTTCTCGGGGGGGTAAATTATAGGTTCTATGACGGTAGCCGCCGTGCGGGTGGAAATGTCCTTACGCTGGATAACATAGATGTAACCAAAACATTTTCACCAATCAGAAGAAAGGCTGTGGATGCCGGACTTGTATATTATACCTCTGCAATAGCAGATCAGGAAACCTGGAGTGCATATGCTTCTGACGTAGTTAATTTTACGGATAGGCTTTCGGCCATGTTAAGCTTGCGTCTGGATAGGTTTGAGCGCAGAAAAGTGGCCACCACAGAAGGATTCAAGCAGACCGCTTTATCGCCTAAGCTGGGTTTGGTTTACCAGCTTGTTAAAGATCAGGTATCCCTATTTGGTAATTATATGAACGGCTTTCAGAATCTTGCCCCTGTAACACAGCCTGATGGAAGTACACTGGTTCTTGATCCTATTTATGCTGTCCAATATGAAGGGGGTGTAAAAGCTGAACTTTTCAATAAAAAATTAAGTGCTACGGCAAGTTATTACAATATTGCCATCGACAATGCGACCAGGGTAGAGGCTAATTTCACGCTGCAGGATGGAAAGCAGAAAAGCAAAGGTATCGATCTTGAACTGATCGGAAATCCGATCGCAGGCTTGAGTATTGTTGCAGGATATGCTTATAATGATAACCGCATTGTGAAATCAAGCAATCCTGCTATAGAAGGCAACAAAGCGGTTTCTTCTCCTGAAAATGTAGCAAACTTTTGGGTAACCTATACACTACAGAATAAGTTGAAGGGATTGGGCCTGGGTTTCGGGGCTAATTATGTGGATGATAACTTTTTCACTGCAGATAACACTTTCTACATGCCATCTTATACGGTTTATGACGCTACCTTATTTTATGAGCAGCCTAAGTGGAGGCTTGGTTTAAAGATGAACAACATGAGCAATAGAAAATATTGGGACCTTGGTGGGAACTCCCAGGCGCCAAGAAACGCAATGGCCAGCTTGTCATTTAAATTTTAAGTAATCCAAGGAGAGGCCCAGGGCCTCTCTCCTTTAGAATATGCTAGCAGCTAAAACGAAAAACGCACCTAAATCTAAGAAATCCACATTCAGGCGAGTTGCCGAATGGCTGCACCTTTGGCTTGGACTGATCTCGGGGATCATTCTCTTTGTGGTCTGTTTTAATTATCCTCATCGCTATTCATACAATCACTGGAATTCTATTTTCAGGTAATCTTGTCTTAATATATGAAGCTGTAGGTAATCACTTTTCAATCTTTTCGCATTTGAGAAGGTATTCAACTTTAAAAGGATTATGTCTTTGAGAAGGTCATCTTGGGATGCTTTACTGATCAACCCTATATTTTTGCTGCTTTTTTATGGAAAAGCTTTGATCATTGCATCTCATCAAAAAACATTCTCATGGCTCCAAAATCCTTGTTATTAAAAATCGTAACATGTTTCATTGCAGGATTAACTTGCGCTGCTTTATTATTATTGCTCGGCAATAGCGGTACTGTTAGGTGGTTTCCCCCTCTAATTGTTTTTTCATTTGTTGGCATTTTATTGCTGTCAGCTATCGTCTTCCCTTTTATATGGCAGTATAATGAAAACAGAAGCAGGATTAACTCAGAGAAAGTGTATCGTATTTTGTATGCCTTAATACGGTATTGCATCGCATTCAATCTTGCCAGCTTCGGTTGGAAAAAAGTATTTGGCTTACAGTTTGTTGTTCCTGCGGAAATTGCCTCAAGACCCATGAATGAACAATCGGGGGAGTGGCTTACCTGGTATTACTTCGGATATTCAGCCACTTTTGGATTTATTATCGCCGCTTTGCAAATTGTATTTTCCTGGCTATTGCTTTTACAACGAACTATGCTCTTCGCCGGAATAGTGTTATTTTCTATGATGCTCCACCTCAGCCTTATTAACGTCTTTTATGGGATGAACGCAGGGGCTTTAGTGCAGTCATCGGTGACCACAATCGGAATTCTATTTTTGCTGCTATTGGAGTACAAAAAAATTGTAGCCTTTTTTTTCGAGACAGGTTCTCAAATGCCTTCCATTACTAATACGAAGTTGTTATCAAAAAAATTGGTGCATTTTTTGGTAATTATTCTTTCCCTATTGTTTACCATTTACTTAAAGGCATCATCAGATATTTAGCCTTTGCTGGTTGGTTTTGGAGGCCGTATGGCATATTTTATATTTTTTTGTCTGGTAATCTTGAAAAATCAAATCAATGTTAGCGGATGCGCGCCATTCGCGAAGCAATTGAAACTGATCTGCAGCTGACACTGGTTTCTAACGCTACTTTAAACCTGCTCTCAACCGTATTTCATCCCAGGTGATACGTACAAACTACTAAAAACTCTTTATTAACACGTGTTTTGATTTTATCAGCAACTTAAAATTACCGGACAGTGTTAAATTACTCAAAGATGGCCGAAGAATAGCGAACAGCGTAACAGTCATCATGAAAAATTCAAATTTTATTGAACAACATTAGATTAATTTTTTTGATTTATGGCAAAAGGAAAGAATGGGTTCATCGCTCCGAAGGGAAAACCCACAGGAAATGGAAAAGAAACGCATCCGCTAAAAGATGCATTTGCAGTAAATAGTTTGGAAACGGACAATGCATTGGCTGATAAATATACTAAAGATGGATCAGATGAGCTTGCTGATGGGGTACATGTTAGACACATCAACAGGAACTTACATAAAGGAGAAGATATGGCATCAGATGATTCAAATAATTAGCTAAAAAATGGATATCATTACAAAAAAAGACTTTAACGAACTTCTGCTTAAATCGCCGCCTTGCATCTCCATTTTTATGCCAACGCATCGTTTTGGACACGAAGTGAACGAAAAACAAGACTCTATTGTTTTAAAGAACCATTTACAGTCGCTGGAGAAGCAGCTTAAAGAAAAATCGTTAAGTAGTAAAGAAATAGAGCAATTACTAGCACCCGCATACGCGTTATACAAGGATGAAGCGTTTTGGAATTACCAAAATGATGGTCTGGCGATTTACATGACGAAAGACTTTATCAAAACCATTCAGTTGCCTTATGCAATAGAGGACGCGCTGTACGTAAATGATACCTTCAACATCGCTCCTTTGATTGAGGCAATTTCCAACAAAGAAAACTACTATGTGCTTACGCTGAGCAAACACGATGCGAAGTTTTATCAAGGAAATGCTTTTTCCTTATCTCGTTATGAGGTAGACGGATTGCCGAATGGGATGGATGATGTGGTTCAGTTCGAGGAAAAAGAAGGTAAGCAGCTCTTTAGGCAAGGGAGCAAGGGTAGTTCGGGAAGTGCGAACTTTCATGGACATGGAGAAGAAACATCAACTGACAAAGACGCTATCATTACGTATTTCCAAGAAGTAGACCGTACGCTTTGTGCAGAGGTGTTGCACGATAAAAATTTACCACTGTTATTGGCCGGGGTAGAATACCTTTTGCCTATTTACAAAAGCATAAGCAAATACGCCCATATTGTTGATGAGGTGTTGACCGGTAATCACGATTTTGATAAGGAACACCTATTATTCGAACAGGTAAAAGAATTGATCATCCCTCATGTTACCAAGTTAAAAATGGTGGCGCTAAAAAATTATCACAACCAAATTGCTACTTCGCTTACGGCATCGATGCCGGAAACCATTTTGCCGGCCAGTAGGTATGCGCGGGTTGCCACCTTATTTGTAAGCAAAGGACAACACATCTGGGGAAAATTTGACGAAACGGACGGAGGAATAGAAATACATAAGGAAAGACAACCTGGAGACGAATGCTTGATTAGCAGAGCAAGTGTAAATACGTTTCTGCATGGGGGAGAAGTATACTGTTTGCCGCAAGCGGAAATGCCATACGATAGTACAATAGCGGCAATTTTACGCTTTTAAAAGATTGAGTACTTTATAGCAGTTGCAGCAGCTTTTTTGGAGACTTGGTAGGCTTTGACGCCTAATTTATCTATATACGTAGAGAAAACTCCGGTCGGCGGAACTCGCGGCTAAGCGCTTAGGCTATTGCTATAGATTGAGGCAATAAATCTCTAATGGTTCATCAAACGTGCTGATATTATACGCTATTTGGTAATAAGTCAGTTGACTCCCGTTGTATTATTGATGGAGAGATGAGGATATGATTAATCTGATCATTGTGATCTGAGGTTTGTGTCATCTTTATAAAAAGCCGGGCGCAGGCATAGCCAACCTTTTCCGGGTGTTGATTTATAGAGGTTAAGCTGGGAGTAATATGCTCCGAAAATGCTTCGTTGGAACAGCCCATTACTGCGATTTTCCTGACCTGCTTCCCAAACTCTTCGATTTTTTTCATTACCCCAAGGGCGGTGAAATCATCGCCAGCAATAATTGCATCAGGGCATTTTCTATTTCTGAATAACTTGGAAGCTCCATATCTTCCATCTTTTATGGATAATTCTCCTGATATGATATGGTCCCTATTGAAGGGGATTTGGTGGTGATCTAGAGCAGATTTATATCCCAGAATCTGCTCATTTAAAGCCGCTGTTGTGGTGTGTTTAGTTAAAAACGCGATTGTTTTGCAACCTTTCAAAATCAGGTGTTCGGTAGCCATGAATCCGGCCTGATAGTAATTAATAGATACTGAGGAAGCTTGAATTTCAGGGTTAGTGCTGTTCAGGAGTATTAAGGGTTTATCCATTAAAATCACTTGCTTAACATGTAGCATCTCTTCGGTTTGTGGTAGAATAGAAGCGATAATGCCGTCTACCTGTGCTTCTAAAAACGTTTTAAAGCCATTTATTTCATTAGGCAGCGAACCTTTGGTTTGAATGGTTAGGATTTTAAATCCGTTAAGTTTAACCTCTCTTTCTATATGGTGCAGGATTGAAGCATAGAAATGGCTGTCCAGGCTGGGAATCAAGACACCGAGCATAAATGTTTTTTTCGTTTTTAATGCAGAAGCCAGTCGGTTAGGATGGTAATTGAGCTCCTTTGCTGCGGCTGTTATTTCCTCCCGTAGCTGATCTTTAATGAGTACTGAGCCATTTAGTGCACGCGATACTGTTGCTACCGGGATATTGAGGGCTCTTGCAATATCATAAATAGTTGTTCTGTTTCTCAAAATCTCAAAATTTATGATACGTTGATTGTCCACTGCGAAACCAGTTGGGTTTGCAGGCTAATCAATCCATGCTTGGATAGATCTTAAAAACTATCTGAAGTTAATCGTAGTCTTTGCTCTTCGTTATTTTTTTTAAGTCCTCCAATTCATGGACGGGGCGTTCAATATCAAATGGAATTTCTTTCTTGCTAAACTGCTGGAAATAGAGCAGACAGGCATCTTTCCAGATTTGCGCATCCCGGCTTTGGATTTTTAATTTTGATTGGACAGCCGAAAACCGTTCCTGGTCTATCAATCCATGCGTCCTATCCCAGGTTTTTTGAAAGGCCCTGACCTGTTGTACCCCTGTGTCGTAGCGATAGCAAAGGGCAGACCACAGGTCTTTTCCATCTTTGAGGCGATGGGACCAGGGTACATGGTGAAACCAAAGCAGATATTCCTCAGGGCATGTTGCGAGGTTATCGAACCTGCTGCGAAGGGGTTGAGCATACTGTTCTACTGCGTTGCTTCCGGTATAGCTACGGTTAAAGCCAATTCCTTCCAGATCTGCCTTATGGTAGTAAACAGAAGTCCAGTCTGCCCTGATTTTCGGATTTGTAAACCACGGTGCGGGTCCATAGTGGTGCCCTTCTGCAAAAATGTGGTGCAGTCCGAACGGCATCATGTAGTTTACTGCAGCTTCCCGGCTTTCCATCATCATTGCTTTCACGGGCTTGAGAAAAGTCTTGTTCCTCTCACCGGGTTTAAGAAAAGTCTGCCGGATCCATTCTTCTGCAAGATCTTCACTTTTTAGTTTATTATTCCATGCAAGTCTGCCAAATGCATACCAGTTTGCCTGGGCGAATAAGTGTCCTGTCCAGTTCCGGTCTGATCCGATGTTCGACACACCTGCAATAGCGGTGAGCCCATTGTTTGTTAATGTGCCATCCGTAACCGCTGCTACTGTACTTCCTTCTCCTCTCTGATAGGTGTCGCTTTTCAAACATTCTTCCCATAGCGGAGATAGAAATACGAGTTGTTTTGAGTCCCCAAGGTATTCCTGGGTAATCTGAAACTCGGCCATTACCGGCGTATTATTCATGCCCCCGAACAGTGGACTGAAAGGTTCTCGCGGCTGGAAATCAAGCGGGCCATTCTTTACCTGAAGGATGACATTTTGTTTGAATTTGCCATCGTAACGGACAAATTCTGCGTAAGCCTGTTTGGTGCGGTCTTGTTCGCTGGTTTGATAAACGAAAGCCCGCCACATGATAATGCCCCCAAACGGAGATACTGCATCGGCCATCATATTGGCGCCATCCACGTGTGTGCGGCCAAAATCCTGCGGACCTGGTTGCCCTTCGCTATTGGCCTTCACCAGAAAACCGCCGAAATCAGGAATCAGCTGGTAAATTTCTTTCGCCTTGTTTGCCCACCATTTTCTTACGAGTGGATCAAGCGGATCGGCAGTTTTCAGTTTTCCGATGGTAACTGGTGAGGAAAAATTAATAGAGAGGTAAACCTTTAAACCATATGGACGTAGAATTCCGGCAATGGCCTGAACTTTTTTCAGGTAGGGCGCTGTTAAAATTTTGGCCGAAGCATTCACATTGTTTAATACTGTTCCGTTTATGCCGATGGCAGCATTTGCCCTGCCGTATAATCGATAAATTTCTTCATCTGCTTTGCTGATGGTTAAATCCTGATCATTTCGCCAGAAGATGGATTGACCGGCATAACCCCGTTCTACCGATCCATCCAGATTATCCCAGTGGTTCAGTATCCTGCGGGAATAAGAGGGGTTGGAACTAAAGTTATCATCCGTTTTGCCCAGATATTGCCTTCTGAGCAGTTCATAGGTTCCGTAAAGAATACCGAGATCGGTTCTGGCCATAATTTTATCACGTTCCAGGCGAAAGCCATCACCTTTAATGGATGCATTCTGGCTAAATTCGAATTTCAGGTTGGCCTCATTTTTACCCAGCCATCCCGTTTTAAGCTCATTTATGGCAATATTCAAAACGGACGATTTTCTGGTGCTTTGTATCTGAACGTTTGCAGCAGATTTACTACGCAACCAAAGTTCGTGTCCGTCTTCTGCTTTTGCAAGATAGGCACAGGCGATAAAAGTCAGTACCAGGTATATGATTCTTTTCATTTTAGTTGATGTTGATCGTTTGGCTTAAAATATTTCCGCTGGTTTTCAAGGATTCATCGGGCTGACTGCCACCAACAGTAATGTCTATTTTGCCTGTTAGCGGTTGTTTTTGTCCATTTTGATTGATATAAGTGAGATCGCCGGCTTGCAGGTTAAAACTGATGAGCTGGCTTTTGCCAGGTGCCAGGCTTATCCTTTGGAAACCTTTAAGTGCTTTCCTGGCTGTTTTAATCTTCGGATCACTGTGCTTTACATATAATTGTACGACCTCGTCACCCTGCATTTTTCCGGTATTGGTGATTTTTACAGTGACTTTAGTGCCTTTACCAGCTTTAATTGTTGATGGTGAGTTAAAGCCTTCATAACGAAAAGTGGTGTAACTCAGTCCGTAGCCAAAACCAAAAAGCGGCTTGCCTTTAAAGTAGCGGTAGGTCCGGTTATCCATACTGTAATTATTAAAACTGGCCAGATCCTGATCGCTTTTATAGAAAGTAACCGGAAGTCTGCCAGATGGATTGTAATCGCCGAAGAGCAGGTCAGCAATGGCAGTACCAGCTGACTGTCCACCATACCAGGCGTTAACAATAGCTGGTATATTTTCTGCTTCCCATGGAATGGCAATGGCACTTCCTGTCATCATCACAAAAACCACTGGTTTACCGCTGTTTTTTAAGGCTTTCATTAATGCTGTTTGTGCTTCCGGAAGCATGATAGATGTCCGGTCGCCACCGCTAAAACCAGGAAGATCGACTTTCATTTCTTCTCCCTCCAGCTGAGGAGAGATGCCGCCTGCAAATATAAAAGCATCTGCATCCTGGTGCCGCTTTACTAAAGCATTAAAATCAGTACGCATAAATGTTCCTCCAGAGAAGCGGATTTTAGCGGTACCTTCTCCCTGCCAGTATTCAATAACCAGATGATAAGTGCTATCCTTAACGGTTTGCAGCTTATAGGTTTGTGCCCCCCAGCGGTTTCTGGTCCAGGCGTCCAATACTTTTTTCCCATTCACAAAAAAGCGGTAGCCGTCATCGCCTTCCAGTTCAAAAGTTATGCTGCCTGTTTGTGCGGCTTTAAAATCGGTAGTGTACCGTGCTGAAAAATGATTTGCGGCAAGGCCGCCTTCCATCTGCTGGCCTTCCTGCCAACTGTGATTAAGGTTTGCCTCCATTTGTGTAAGAATTGGTTTTCCTTCCAGTTTCTCCCCTTTAAAATATTCAGATTTAAATCCCTGCTTACCGTCGACGTTCAGTTGTTGGTTCAGATCAAGGTAATTTAAAAGGGTATCATTGGTAAATGATACGGCTTGTTCATACACCACCTGTGTATTTGGACCAACTTTGTTTTTGATGCCTTCCAGTACCGTGGTGATTTTGGATGGAGTACCATTATAATTACCGAGTACGGCAATAGCATTATCTGCATTCGGACCTAAAACCACCAGTTTTTTCAGGTTTTTTTTCAGCGGAAGGGTATTGGCCTCATTGCGGAGCAAAACCATTGATTCGCGTGCCATTTTCAGTGCATGTGCCTGATGATCCTTATTTTCCAATACGGTGATAGGGGTATTGGCATATTTAACCATCGCTGGCGGATCGAACATGCCCAGCCTGAAGCGGATCATAAACAAACGTTTTACGGAAACATCTATGTCCTTTTCGGTAATGATACCATTTTTAACTGCAGTAAGTAATGCTTTATAGGCATCTGTGCCACAATCGATATCTGTGCCGTGAAAAACAGCATCTGCAGAAGCTGCAGCAGCATCTTTATGGGTTTTATGGTTTTTAAAGAAATCATCTATAGCCCAGCAATCGGAGGTTACATAACCGGTAAACTTCCATTGCCTGCGCAGGATATCTGTCATGAGCAGATCGCTGGCACAGCAAGGCTGCCCCTGGAAAGCATTATAAGCGCACATTACACCAGCTACCTTAGACTGGGTAACCAGTTTTTCGAATGCAGGAAGATAGGTATCCCAAAGATCAAACTTACTTACATCGGCATTAAATACATGCCGCAGTGGTTCTGGTCCGCTATGTACAGCATAATGTTTGGCACAGGCGGCGGCCTTTAAATATTTAGGATCATCTCCCTGTAAGCCCCTCACAAAAGCATCACCCAAAGTGGCAGTGAGGTAAGGGTCTTCACCATAGGTTTCCTGACCCCGGCCCCAGCGTGGATCGCGAAAAATATTGATATTGGGCGTCCAGTAGGTTAAACCCAGGTAGCGCTCATTGGTTCTGCCCGATTCGAGTGCTTTGTTGTAGATGGCACGGCCTTCGAGTGCAGAATAATCAGCCATTTTAAATAAAGCATCCGAATCGAAGGTAGCGGCCATGGCAATGGCTTGCGGAAACACAGTTACCTTAAAAGGTGTGCGGGCCACGCCATGAAGGGTTTCGTTCCACCAGTCGTATGCCGGGATTTTTAATCTCGGAATGGCCGGGGCGGAGTTGAGCATCTGAAATACTTTTTCTTCCAGCGTAAGGCGTGAAACCAGGTCGTCAACTCTTCGCTCAAAAGGCAGTTTATAATCCTGAAAAGGGTATTGCTGCGCTTTTACGGAACTGAAACCCGTTAAAAGTAAAAAGGTGATGAAAATTTTTAAAGTTTGGGCTTTTCTCATAGGTTTTGGTTAGCTATCACCAAAGTTAATGGCGAATTAATCGTTTTAGCAGGTAGTTAATGTTTTTATAAGTTGGAAAATTGTGATCCAATATTAGATCTAAAACTTTGTCACTTCATAAAATGCTTTTTTTGGCTTTAGTTCAGTGTCAAATAAAAGGGGATAATTTTTCCTGCCCCGGACATCCAGCCAGGTATAACGGTCAGACAGGTTCCAGAAGGTTACGCCGGTAATGTTTTTTTTATATTTTCTTAATACTTCAAATATCATTTTATATTGTGCGAGTTGCCTGGATTCCATTTCCGGGGTGAATTCTGCCTTCGCTTTTTGTGCGGCATTTTGAATGAGCTGTCCGCCCTGGCTGCCATCGTAAACTGAAACATCCAGTTCGGTAATCTGCACATCCAGACCCAGGCCGGCAAATAACGCAATTGATTTCTCAAGTTCGGAACGGCTTGGGTTACTTACCGACCAATGTCCCTGCAAGCCGATTCCATGAATGGGTACGCCCCTGGCCAGTAAGGCTTTTAGCATTTTATAAATTTTATCCCGCTTTTTAGGTTGTTCTGTATTATAATCATTATAAAATAAACGGGCTTTGGGGTCGGCCTCATGTGCATAACGGAAAGCCATTTCTATAAAATCCTCACCTGCTATTTTATAAAATTGCGAATTGCGGAAATAGGTAGAATCGTCGGCAATAACTTCATTTACCACATCCCAGGCATAAATATCTTCTTTATAGTGATTGACTACAGTATGAATGTGTTCTTTTAATCGTTTCAATAATAAATCTTTTGATACGGTATTTCCCTGTTCATCTTTGAAGAACCATCGCGGCGTCTGTGTGTGCCATACCAGGCAATGCCCTCTCATTTTTAAGTTGTTTCTTCTGGCGAAAGCGGCAATCGAATCCCCGATTTTCCAGTTGTATTCATTTTCCAGTGGGTGAATCGGTCCCATTTTCATACTGTTTTCTGCTGTGACACTGTTGAATTGATGGATGATTAGTTCGCTGTTTTTACCATTAAGATCGGATTGAGTCAACGCAACGCCAATAGGAAAGAAGTCTTTATAATAATCTTTCAGACCCTTTGATTTCTCCACAAAAGGTTTAAAAGCGGATAACAATGCAAAAAAAGTAATCAGGAGCGTGAGGCTTGTGAGGATTACATGTCTTTTAATCATATTTGGTTCTTTAGCGTTCGCAAATTCGCCAGTTTTTTGTTTTTACTGGTGTTCATATCACTAAAAATCGAGTACAAATGTTCGCTCAGATCATCCCGAAGTCATGACTAATGTGCCCGGTTTTCAATGTCTCGTCTTCGGTTAAGGCTTTTCAGTAGGTAATTTGAACATTTGTTGCCACAATTTTCACATTTAACTTCATTTCCCTCAGATAATCATACTATTTTAGCAAAAGTTCCGAAGCCAAACCAGATATGAAGCTCGCGGAATTAGCCAGATATAACATTCTTCGCAATAAGGAACTTAGGTTCAATTGTTACAATAACCATGATATGAGCAACAACTTTTTAAGGCATCAGTGCGCAATTCCAGATGATAAATGTCTATCCCCCTTTTCAGCTTTATTGGTAACTGTGGCTCATTTATTTTTATTAGTTTGGACTTTTGCAATCAAAAGTTTATCAGCGAATACCGCTGAAGCTCGCTTAAATAAAACGACGGGAACCTTCCAAGCCGCTGGATTCTTTTGTTGCCGGATGTCAAACCAGCTGAGTCCCCTGAGGGCTTGTGTGCCAGGCATCTTAAAAATGCTGTGGTGTTTACTGATGCTGAATTTGACCTGTGCCGAATCCATTCATGCCCAACAGCAAGACCTGAATTTCACATCTCTACAGATAAAAGACGGCTTATCTTCCAATACGGTTAACGCGATAGTCAAAGATCACTTTGGTTTAATGTGGTTTGGTACTGAGGATGGACTGAATAAATACGACGGGAGTAATTTTACAGTTTATCGTTTTAAAGCCGATGATCCATCAGGTATACAGGCGAATGATATCAGGGCATTACACGAGGATAAGTCTGGAAATTTATGGATCGGCACATCCGGCGGTTCTTTAAGCTTGTTCGATCGCAAAAAGGATACCTTTATTACTTTTCCGGCAAACGTTCCTGGAGGCCTGAGCAATAATATCATTCTTTCGATAACCAGTGATTACAAAGGCAAAATTTGGGTAGCGACCTATAGTGGTGTCGATGAAATTGATCCTGAAACAAAAGAAATAAAAAATCATATTAAACTGTCTGCCGGCAAAGGGACCACCCCGATACTATCTTTTAATTGCTTGTTTGAAGACAGCAAACACCGCATGTGGATTGGTTCTACTGATGGCGTTTATTTATATAACAGAAATAGTCATAGCTTCAAAATCTACAGGCACAACCCGAAAGATCAATCCTCACTGAGTGAAAATCACATTTCAGCTATTTCGGAAGATCATTCCGGTAATTTATGGTTCGGTACAAATGACAATGGCTTGTGCAAAATGCTGCCTGGAGATAAAGGCTTCAAATTGTTTTCAAATGAAGTGGGGGATAATAGCAGTCTTACAAACAACAGTATAAAAAGCTTAGCGATAGATAAAAATAATCAATTGTGGGTGGGTACAGAAGATGGCTTAAATCTTATTGACGTTCAAAGTGAGTCCATTCGGCATTACAAACCAAATTCAAGAAGCAGTTATAGTCTGACCGGCAAGGCAATCAGCTGTATTTATATAGATGATCAAGGTATATACTGGCTTGGACCGTTTCATGGTGGCATAAGTAAGTATGATACAAACCTGAATCTTTTTAATCTTAAACAAAGTAATATATTGGATCACAATGGATTGAGTGCTTCGGTGGTTACCTCATTTGCAGCTTACAAAGGCAAGGTTTTTGTTGGTACTGATGGAGGCGGGCTCAATCTTTTTAATCCCCGTACAGCACTGGTGGAGCGATTTAATGCCACATTAGGTGGTGGCATGAGCCTAAATAATCTTTCCATCATGACGATGGCCGTCACCAGGAGCCAGAAGTTATACCTGGGTACGTATTCAAATGGTCTGGTCATCAAGGATTTGTCGGGTAATGGGCTGAGGCAAATCAAGAAAGGTGAAAAAGTGGACGATTTGAACTCCAACGATATTTTTTGTATCAAAGAAGATAGCAGGGGGCGGTTGTGGATCGGAACCAATGGTGGGGGGGTAAACCTGATGGATATCAATAACAAAGTGATGTTGCGATACCGTAAAAATCCTGTTGCTGCAAACGACAAGGACTTTCCAGGTAATAATTTTATCCGCTTTATTGAAGAAGACAACAGCGGAGAAATCTGGATAGGGACTTATGGATCCGGTATTTCTCTTTTTAATCCTTCAACCGATAAATTTACGGTGCTTAACAAAGCCAGGAACAAACTGCCCAGTGATTTAACGCTTTCAGTACTCAAAGATCATAAGGGGAATTTGTGGGTAGGTACATTTAGCGGCGGTTTAAGTTTGTTTGATCGCCAGAATAATAAATTTATAAATTTTTCAGAGCATGCAGGCTTAAACAATTCCACCGTCTATGCGATTGTGGAAGATGAACAAGGGCAGATCTGGGTGAGTACAAATAAAGGAATTAGTTCCTTCGACCAAAAGACGAAAAGATTTACCAATTATACGGTGTATAATGGTGTTCAAAATAATAATTTTATTCGCGGTGCGGGGATTAGAACAATGGAAGGAGAAATCTATTTCGGTGGTTCTGACGGTTTCAATTACTTTAACCCCAAATATTTTAAAAAGAACAAAAGTCTTCCTTCGGTATTGCTTACGGATTTGAAAATCTCCAATATTTCAGTAATTCCAAGTGCTGATGGTGCCATACACGAACAGATATCCATTGCAAAAGATATATATATCGATTTTAAACAGAACTTTACGTTGAGTTATGTAAGCGTTAATTTTACTTCTCCCGAAGACAATCAGTATGCCTACAAACTGGAAGGTTTTGATAAGGACTGGATCCATGTAGGTTCCGCGAAATCCGTATCCTATACGAATCTGGATCCCGGTGATTACATTTTCCGCGTAAAGGCAAATAATAATGACGGCGGACGAAAAGACTCGGAAACTTCTATCAGGATCCACGTGCGTCCGCCTTTCTGGCGAAGTATTTATGCTTATCTTTTTTACCTGGCCTCTGTGGTTGGTACAATCCTTTACCTGCGCCACCGTGGCATTCAGAAACTTAAAAGGAATTTTGCGCAGGTTCAGGATAAAATGCGGGCTGAACAGCTGCTGGAGCAACAACGCATTGAAGCGGAGCAGTTGAGGGCACTTGATAAGCTCAAAATTAAGTTTCTGACTAACCTCAGCCATGAATTCCGTACCCCACTTTCTTTAATCATTGGTCCGATTGACCGGCTTGTGACTGAACATAATGAGGAGCAGATTACCAGTCCTTTACTGATGATCAAAAGAAATACCCGGAGGTTACTCAATCTGGTCAACCAAATCCTGGATTTGCGAAAAATTGAGGATCAGGAACTAAAGTTGAATGCCATAGAAACAGATATTGTAGCATTTGTAAAAGAGGTGCTGGAATCATTCAATGATCTGAGTGAACGCAGGCAGATACAGCTGGTGTTCAAAAGTCAGTTTCGTTATTTTAAAGCAGCTTTTGATCAGGACAAGATCGAACGTGTGCTTTTCAACCTGTTGTCAAATGCCTTTAAGTTTACCCCAAGTGGAGGAAGTATTTCTGTTGAACTCGAAAGGATTGTGCCCCTGGCTCAACAAGATGGATCGGTATTGGTTATCAAAGTCGCCGATACTGGAATCGGAATATCAGAATCAGATCGCAAACATATTTTTAATCGCTTTTTCCAGGTAGATGGTATTGCGCCAATCCTGAATCAGGGAAGTGGAATTGGACTTTCCATCGCAAAGGAGTTCGTGAAACTTCACGGGGGGGAGATTTCAGTACGAAGCGAAGAGGGAAAAGGAAGCGTTTTCTGCATCACTATTCCCTTCGCTAATGTGGATTCCGGAGAGGAATTGCTGATTGATTTTTCCAGCGCTCCAGGTTATTCTCCCCCGGAAGATGTTGAGCTGTTGATGGATGATCAATCAAATACAGAAATTCCCACTATTTTACTCGTAGAGGACAACGAGGACTTCCGGACATATCTTAGAGATGGACTGCGCCCGGCTTACAAAGTCTACGAGGCCGCCAACGGGCAGGAGGGCTGGCAGAAAGCACTATCCAATCATCCCCAGATTATCGTAAGTGATATCAATATGCCCTACATGAGTGGAATTGAACTGTGTAAAAAAGTAAAGACTGATAAACGGACTAATCATATCCCAATCATCTTACTGACCGCCCTGACCGGCGAGGAAGCGCAACTAAAAGGTTTGGAAACCGGTGCCAGTGATTACCTGAGCAAGCCTTTTAATTTTGAGATCCTGAATGCCAAAATCAGAAACCTCCTGTCGCTCAACAAGCGTCTTCGCGATACCTACACCAAACAAATCAAGGTTCAGGCGCCGGAATTGCTTATTGAATCTCACAGTGACAGGTTATTGAATAAAATTGTATTTTACATCGATGAGAACCTCAATAATCCTAAGCTATCGGTAGAAGATCTTAGCCGCCATGTGGGCATGAGCCGGGGGTCACTATACCACAAAATTCTTCAATTAACGGGATTATCTCCGGTAGAATACATCCGCTCTATTAAACTGGACAAAGCTAAAGTGCTTCTGGAGAAGAGCGACCTCAACGTATCTCAAATTGCATACATGGTGGGCTTTGCCACACCAAATTATTTTGCCAAATCATTCAAGTCAAAGTTCAATATGCAACCCTCAGAATACATCAATCTTAAAAGGAAGGTGGATGTCCGATAATCCGCAAACAGAAGTATGAAACTAAAGGTAGTCTGCCTTTTGAATATTTTTAGTGCTATTTTATCCAAGTCTGCATATTCTTCGGCGTCTAAGGAGATAGATTGTATCGAAACCGTTACCTCAGGCGCTAAACCCTAAACAAATTTTCCATAATAATCATCAAAACTTCCCGCCTGGAACAGAGGTATCTGCTAGTTTTATCCCATGGCTTTTTGGAATAAATGATCATGCCAGTTCAATATTAATATTATGAATTGCAAAACACTTCTAACCAATGTTTTATTATTCAACGGTTTAAAAGCCATTAGTTTAACTGCTGTGTTTATCTTTTTAAGTTCAGTTGTGTCGCTTGCACAAGACCCGAATTTCCATATTTACCTTTGCCTGGGTCAGTCAAATATGGAAGGAAATGCCCGTTTTGAGGCACAGGATACCGTTCAGGTTGATCCTCGTTTCCAGGTTTTGCAGGCGGTCAATTGTCCGGATTTAAAGCGGGAAATAAATCAATGGTACACCGCCGTTCCGCCTTTAACCCGTTGCAATACCGGCTTAACACCTATTGATTATTTTGGGCGTAAAATGGTCGCTGAACTACCTAAAAAAGTACGCGTTGGGGTCGTTATAGTAGCTGTCGGCGGATGCAAAATTGAATTATTTGATAAAGACAATTATTCATCTTATACAGCCACTGCACCAGAATGGATGAAAGGTATGCTTCAGCAATATGATGGCAATCCTTATGGCCGTTTGTTAAGCCTTGCAAAAGAAGCACAGAAAAAAGGCGTAATAAAAGGAATATTGCTCCATCAGGGAGAATCCAATACCGGCGATAGTTTATGGGTGAATAAAGTGAAAGGTGTTTATGATCACCTGCTTAAGGATCTTAATCTGAAACCTGGTCAGGTACCCTTACTTGCCGGCGAGGTGGTGAACGCAGATCAGGGTGGCGTTTGCGCCAGCATGAACAACATTATCGCCAAGCTGCCTCAAACCATTCCAGGCGCACATGTTATTTCCTCAAAAGGTTGTACTGTAGCGGCTGATAAACTCCATTTTAATGCAGCAGGCTACCGGGAACTGGGCAAAAGATATGCAGCAAAAATGCTTTCGCTATTAAAAAGGTAAGGCTAAAGCCTTGTAGCTTAATTATTAAACTAACCGAATACTAAATATATGAAATCCCGTAACCTGATTGCCTTAATGGTGCTCATTTGTTCCATACAAACCAGCTTAAAGGCACAGAATCCCGTTATTAGAAATATTTTTACGGCCGATCCGGCGCCAATCGTATATAAAAACACCGTTTATCTTTATGCCGGGCATGATACCGCTACAGTAAAAGATACCAATTATAAAATGCCCGACTGGCATGTGTTTTCTTCTCAGAATATGGTTGATTGGAAAGACCATGGTACTTTGCTTTCACCCAAAACATTTTCATGGGCAGGTGGAGATGCTTATGCTGCACAATGTATTTTCCGTGACGGTAAGTTTTACTGGTATGTATCAACAGGACATCAGAAAAATGCGGAAAGTGGAGGCGGAATGGCGATTGGCGTCGCTGTAGCAGATAGTCCGACAGGACCATTTAAGGATGCGATTGGAAAGGCGTTGATCACCAATGAAATGACTAAAGATAAAAAACATGGATGGGACGATATCGATCCTACTGTATTTATTGACGATGATGGTCAGGCCTATCTTTTCTGGGGAAATGGCAGTTGCAAAAGTGTAAAACTTAAAAAAAATATGACGGAGCTGGATGGCCCGATTACGGTATTGGATATTAAAAATTATATAGAAGGACCGTGGGTTTATAAAAGGAAGGGAAATTATTACATGGTTTATGCTGGCGCAGGCACCAAGCCTGAAATGATTGAATATTGTATGGCTAAAAGTCCGCAGGGCCCTTGGGTGTACAAAGGGATTATCCAGGAAAACGTACCCAATAGTTTTACTACGCACCCGGGAATTGTAGATTTCAAGGGTAAATCGTATTTCTTTTATCACAACGGTGCATTGCCAATCGGCGGAAGTTACAGAAGATCAATTTGCATCGATTATATGCAGTATAATCCGGATGGTACGATTCAGAAAATCATTCAAACAACTGAAGGCGTCGCTGCCATCGGTAAACGCTAACCGGCCATTTAATCATTACAACAGCACAGATAGAATTGCCCTGCGCAATAACCTTAATTAACCTAACCAAATATGCTTAAACTGATTAGACCATCACAATTTCATATCGCCTTGCTCTTTGGCATCTCAGTGCTATTTAACTTTCCTGCTTTCTCACAGGGCATTGTAACACCCGGCCCGCCTGAATTTGATGTAGAAAAACCAAATATTCCCCATGGGAAAATCGATACCCTCACTTATGCATCCAAAACCGTTGGTAACAATCGCCGGGCTTTGGTCTACACGCCACCGGGCTATGCTAAAAATAAAAAATATCCTGTTTTATACCTGTTGCATGGCATCGGAGGTGATGAAAAAGAATGGTTCAGGGGTGGAAAACCACAGGTCATTCTTGATAATCTGTATGCAGACAGGAAAATTGAACCTATGGTGGTGGTAATGCCTAATGGAAGAGCCATGAAAGATGACCGTGCAACGGGTAACATCATGGCGAAAGACAAGGTAGAAGCCTTTGCCAACTTTGAAAAAGACTTGCTGAATGATCTTATTCCATACATAGAAAAGAAGTTAAGTGTGTATAAAGACCGCGGGCACAGGGCAATAGCTGGCTTATCAATGGGCGGAGGCCAGTCGCTCAACTTTGGCCTGGGGAATCTTAATAAGTTTGCATGGGTGGGCGGGTTCTCGTCTGCACCCAATACGAAGTTGCCACAGGAGCTGGTGCCTGATCCTAAAAAGGCAAAAGAGATGCTGAAACTGCTTTTTATTTCCTGTGGAGCAAGCGATAACCTGATCAGTTTCAGCAAACGCACACATAATTATCTACAAAAAAATGATGTGCCGCATATTTATTTTATTGAGCCAGGTGTACATGATTTTAAGGTATGGAAAGATGGTTTATATATGTTTTCGCAGCTGATTTTCAAACCTGTAGATACCACCACATTTTCTAAATATCCGGTAACAGGTGCGCCGGCCTCAACCAATATCGGATCGAACAAATATCCGCAGATTCTGGATGACCACCGGGTGATGTTTAGTATTGCTGCGCCAGAAGCCCAAAAGGTCCAGGTAGATTTAGGGAAAAAATATGATATGATAAAGGACAGCCAGGGGAAATGGACAGCCATCACTGATTCTATTGGCGAAGGTTTTCACTACTATTCGCTCATTATTGATGGTATTCCGGTAGCCGATCCGGCCAGTAAAACCTATTATGGAATGGGCAGGATGGCCAGTGGTATCGAAATACCATTTACCGGCGGTGGCTATTATGCTTTGAAAGATGTACCGCATGGCGATATCCGATTGAAGAAGTATTTTTCTAAAGTCACCAATTCCTGGAGACAGTTTTATGTGTACACTCCACCGGGTTATGATGCCGGTACCAATGAAAAATATCCCGTGCTTTATATTCTTCACGGAGGAGGTGAAGATGAAACGGGATGGGCAAACCAGGGGAAAACAGATCTGATTCTGGATAACCTGATCGCTGCACAAAAGGCCAAGCCCATGCTCATTGTCATGCCTGATGCCAATGTGGGTGGTTCGGCTTTCGCTGAAAGCGGGTTAAAAACATTTGAATCCGAACTCAGGGAAGTGATTATCCCACTGGTGGAAAAAACGTACCGTACCAAAACCGATGCTGCAAACCGTGCTTTGGCAGGTTTATCAATGGGCGGAATGCATACCCTGTATACCGGAATCAAAAATACAGCTGATTTTGCGTATCTGGGCGTTTTCAGCTCCGGCTGGATCGTTGGTCGTCAGAATGAGGTAGCCGATGCCCAATACGATTTTATGAAAAACAACCGTGAAAAAATCAATGCCAACCTGAAACAGTTCTGGATTGCCATGGGTGGCAAGGAAGATATTGCCTATAAAAACTGTCAGGTCATGATGGATAAGCTGAAAAATTTAAACATCAATTACACTTATCAGGAGTACCCCGGCGGCCATACCTGGCCGGTATGGCGCAATAATCTTTACCAGTTTTCTGCTTTGCTTTTTAAATAAAATGCTATAAATATATCATGATGAAGATGCTATGGAAGTTTCCAGCCGCTAAAACTATTTTACCGCAATGCTGCTTTGCTGCTTTACTGATGACAAGCATTTGCCAAACGGTGATTGCACAGGATAAACTGTATCCCAATACCTTTTCACTTCAACAGGTCACATTGCTTAAAGGGCCATTTGGCCATGCCCGCGACCTCAATATTCAAACCTTACTGAGTTATGATGTGGATAAATTACTCTATCCTTACCTGAAGGAAGCCCAGTTGCCCGTTGTTAAAAGTGGCTATAAAAACTGGGATGGTCTTGACGGGCATGTTGGCGGACATTACCTTTCTGCGCTGGCTTTTAATTATGCTTCTACCAATAACCCGGAGTGTAAAAGCCGCATGGATAAAATGGTTGAGGTGTTGCAAGAATGCCAGCGCAAAAATACGGGGGGGCAACCAGACTGGGGAAAAGGCTATGCAGGTGGAGTACCAAACAGTCGTGAGGTGTGGACGAAACTTAAAACCGGAGACTTCAAGGCTTATAAGGCGGCCTGGGTGCCCTGGTATAACTTACACAAAACATTTGCCGGTTTACGTGATGCCTGGGTATACGGAAAAAGTGAGAAAGCGAAAGATGTTTTTCTGAAATTCTGCGACTGGGCCATTGACATCACATCAGGCCTTTCCGAACAGCAAATGCAGGATATGCTGGATACAGAGCATGGAGGAATGAATGAGGTGCTGGCCGATGCCTATCAGCTTACCGGCAACCAAAAATACCTGAATGCGGCAATGCGCTTTTCGCATCAAATGTTACTCAAACCAATGTCAAACGATCAGGATAACCTCGATAACAAACACGCCAATACACAGGTGCCGAAAGCCATTGGTTTTCAGCGGATCGGCGAATTAAACCACAATAGTGCTTATGAAGAATCGGGGCATTTTTTCTGGGAAACCGTTACCGGAAAACGCAGTCTGGCCTTTGGTGGAAATAGCCGGAGGGAGTTTTTTCCAAGTGCTACCGCCAGTGCTGATTTTGTAAATGATGTGGAAGGCCCTGAAACCTGTAATACCTATAATATGCTTAAGCTCACCGAGGGATTGTTCAGGGAGAAACCAGATGCGAAATATGCCGATTATTACGAGCGGGCACTCTACAACCACATTCTTTCTACGCAGCATCCGCAACATGGCGGATATGTTTATTTTACACCGGCCAGGCCAAGGCACTACCGGGTTTATTCAGCACCGAATGAAGCCATGTGGTGCTGTGTAGGCAGTGGCATGGAAAACCATAGCAAATACAACGGATTTATTTATACACACCAGAAAGATTCTTTATACCTGAATCTGTTTATCGCTTCTGAACTGGATTGGAAAGAAAAAAATATTAAACTAAAGCAAGAAACGCTGTTTCCTGATGAAGCCCGCACCCGGCTCACCGTAACAAATGGTTCTGCGGCGTTTACCCTTCTGCTCAGACACCCTTCATGGGTGAAAAAGGATAGTATGGGAGTGAAAATCAATGGAAAAAGAATAAGCTATACTTTATCTCCTTCATTCTATATCGCTATTCAACGTAAATGGAAAAAAGGAGATGTGGTCGAACTTGACATGCCGATGGAATCAACCATTGAGCGTCTGCCCAACCTTCCGGAATATGTGGCCATTATGCACGGGCCAATTTTGCTGGGTGCCAAAACCAAAACGGAGCACCTTAACGGACTTGTCGCAAATGATAGTCGTTGGGGGCATATTGCCAGTGGTCCGAAATTAGCCATTGATAAGGCACCAATTTTAATTGATCAGGATATCACTAAAATCTCCGGCAAGCTCGTTCCGGTTGCTGGTCATCCGATGCAGTTTTCTTTTGCCAATGAACAAATTATTAATCCCGAACCCCTAACGCTTGAACCATTTTACCGCATTCATGATTCCAGGTATATGATGTATTGGATGGCTTTAACGCCAGGTCAATATAAAGATTACCTGAATGAGGTAAAGCAATCAGAGGCGGAAAAAATGGCGCTTTCAGCACGTACGGTTGATTTTGTAGCTCCGGGTGAGCAGCAGCCTGAAGTGGATCATCAGCTAAAGAGCGAACGTTCCCAAAGTGGATTTTACCTGGATGAATTCTGGCGGGATGCCAGCAACGGCGGATATTTTAGTTATCAGTTAAGTACCGGAGGTTCAGACGCATTGTTACTTCATGTCCGTTATCATACTGCAGGAAATGCCAATGGTCAGTTTGATATTTTGATTGACGACCAAAAATTATTAACCGTTGATCCTGTTGCCGTGCAGCATAAACAAGGCTTTTACAATCAGGAATATAAAATTCCCGCAAGCATGCTTAAAGGCAAACAAAATATCCGGGTGAAATTTTTATCCCTTGATAAGAAAGCTACAGGCAGGGTTTATTATGTCCGTTTGGTAAAGCCTGAGTAAATGATATCTTTCTCAATACAATAAAACCTTTCAATGAACCCAAGCAAACACATCAGGGTACTGACATTCATATTCTTATTTTCAGCCGCTTTTAGTTCTTTTTTAAAAGCCCAGCAAGCTGATGACTCCAGATTAAAACTCTGGTATAATCAGCCTGCCGGAAAAGTGTGGGAAAATGCACTGCCCGTGGGGAATGGCATGCTTGGTGCCATGGTGTACGGAAATGTGGAACGGGAAATCCTTAAACTCAATGAACATACGCTTTGGAGCGGAGGTCCGTACCAGAATGATGTTCCGGAAACCATCAATTATTTAGCAGAAATCAGACAGTTGATTTTTGAGGGGAAACACAAAGCGGCAGAAGACCTGGCCAATAAAGTAATGTTTGGAAAAAAATCTTCCGGACAGATTTTCCAGCCGGCAGGAAATCTTGAACTCAGTTTTCCAGGTCAGGAAGTTTATCAAAACTATCGCCGGGAACTAGATCTGGATAAGGCTGTCGCGAAAACCAGCTATACCGTAGCCGGGGTAAGCTATACCAGGACTACATTTGCTGCCTTTGGTAACCGTGTGATTATGATGCGGCTTACAGCCAGTAAGCCTGGCAAAATTTCTTTTTCAGCAGCTTATACTACGCCACATAAAAATGTGGTTATCCGGTCTTCGGAAGCAAAAGACCTGATGATGGAAGGCATTTCGAGTGACCATGAAGGGGTAAAAGGAAAAGTGAAATATCAGGTTATCAGTCGATTTAAGAATGAAGGGGGTACTGCCAGTGCTTCTGACAGCAGCATTACGGTAAAAGGTGCAGATGCAGTTACGGTTTATATTTCCATTGCCACCAATTTCAATAATTATCTTGATGTAAGTGGCGATGCTACAGCCCGTGCTTCTGCATACCTGGAAAAGGCCACGGCAAGGTCTTATGCCAGGTTGTATAATACCCATGTGGCGGAATATCAAAAATATTTTAACCGGGTGCAGCTGGATCTGGGAACAACTCCTGCTGCTGCATTACCAACCGATCAGCGGCTGGCAAATTTCAGAAATGTAGATGATCCGGCTTTTGTCGCGCTCTATTATCAATTCGGGCGTTATCTGCTGATCAGTTCTTCGCAGCCCGGGGGGCAGCCGGCAAACTTACAGGGCATCTGGAATGATAAGCTTTATCCGGCCTGGGACAGTAAATATACCATCAATATCAACGCACAGATGAATTACTGGCCGGCAGAACCTACCAATCTTGCTGAATTGCACGAGCCTTTTCTGAAAATGGTCAAAGAAATGGCTGAAACCGGCACCGTCACTGCCAGGAACATGTATGGTGCAAGGGGATGGGTCGCCCATCATAACACAGATATCTGGAGAAGTACAGGCCCTGTGGATGGGGCATTCTGGGGGATCTGGAATGCCGGTGGCGGGTGGACGAGTCAGCACCTCTGGCAGCATTACCTCTACAATGGCGACAAAAATTACCTGAAAACAGTTTATCCCATTTTGAAGGGTGCAGCACTTTTTTACAAAGATTTCCTGGTGGTTCACCCGAAATATAAATGGCTGGTAGTTAACCCCGGAACCTCTCCTGAAAATGCACCGAAAGCACACGGCGGCGCTTCCATTGATGCCGGCACCACCATGGATAACCAGATCGTGTTTGATGTTTTCTCTTCGGTGATCCAAGCCGCAAAAATCCTGAATATTGATCAGAATTTCACCGATAGCCTGGTGAAGATGCGTGCCCAATTACCACCCATGCACATTGGGAAATACGGTCAGTTGCAGGAATGGCTGGATGATATCGACAGTCCGAATGACAAACACCGCCATATTTCGCACCTTTATGGACTCTTCCCTTCCAATAAGATTTCTCCATATCGTACACCCTTGCTTTTTTCGGCAGCTAAAAATACGTTATTGCAGCGTGGAGATGTTTCAACCGGCTGGAGCATGGGCTGGAAAATTAACTGGTGGGCAAGAATGCAGGATGGGAATCATGCTTATCATTTGATCCTGAACCAGTTGACGCCCTTAGGGGTGAATCCGGGCGGGGGAGGCACCTACAACAATCTTTTTGATGCGCATCCGCCTTTTCAGATTGACGGAAATTTTGGTTGTACATCCGGCATTACTGAGATGCTGATGCAAAGCGCTGATGAAGCCCTGCAGCTCCTGCCGGCACTTCCTGATGTATGGAAGAAAGAAGGAATGATAAAAGGACTGCGTGCCAGGGGAGGTTTTGAAGTAAAGGAAATGGGCTGGGTAGCAGGTAAATTAAGTACGGTGGTCATTAGATCAACCATTGGTGGTAACCTGCGTCTTCGTGTGCCCGATCAGCTAAAAGGCCAGGGATTTGTGCTGCAACCCGCCAAGGGCGGCAACCCAAATGTATTTTATACCGTAGCTAAAACACCTGATGCGCTGCTGTCTGAAAATGCAATAACTGCTGAACCGGTTTTGCGGGAAACTTTCTTATATGATATTCTTACAGAAGCAGGAAAATCTTACACACTTATATTAAAATGATCTTTACAGTAAAAACAATACATAAAATGAAGAGGAGAAAATTACTGGCCTGTCTGTTGTTTATTGCCATGTTAAACTTGCAGGCATTTGCTCAGCAACAGGCAAAAAATCCGGTCATTTTCGCCGATGTACCTGATCTTTCCATGATCCGCGTAGGCGATACCTATTACATGAGCAGCACCACGATGCACATGAGTCCGGGTTTGCCCATCATGAAATCAAAAGACCTGGTGAACTGGCAAATGGTCGGTTATGCTTATGATACCTTGGCCAATGTAGATGCACTGAATCTGGTTGATGGTAAAAGTGCCTATGGAAAAGGTACCTGGGCGAGCAGTTTGCGCTACCATGATGGTGTTTTTTATGTGAGCACCTTCGCTCAAACTACCGGCAAGACTACAATCTTCAGCACTAAAAATATCGAAAAAGGAAACTGGAAAAGGATAGATTTCAGGCCCAGCCTTCACGATCATTCTTTATTTTTTGATCAGGGAAAAGCCTACATGATATATGGTAGCGGGAAAATTAAATTGGTTGAGCTGAAGGCAGATCTCAGCGGAATCAATACCGATGTGCCTGAACGTATTTTAATTGAGGATGCCGGACTTCCTTCGGGTAATGCAGGCGGTTTACCTGCCGAAGGCTCACAATTATTTAAGGTGAACGGAAAATACTACCTGTTCAACATTACCTGGCCAAGAGGAGGAATGCGTACCGTAGTGATCCACCGATCTGATCATTTATCAGGCCCTTATGAAGGAAAAGTAGCTTTACAGGATAAGGGTGTGGCGCAGGGCGGTATGATTGATACACCAGATGGAAACTGGTTTGCCTATTTATTTCGGGACAATGGCGCCGTTGGACGGATTCCTTACCTGGTGCCAATCAAATGGGAAAATGACTGGCCCATTTTAGGAATTGACGGTAAAGTGCCCGAATCACTTCATTTACCAAAAAGTAAAGGAATGATTCCGGCGATTGCTGCCTCAGATGAATTTACCCGCGAAAAGGGAGAACGTGATCTGCCGCTGGTTTGGCAATGGAACCACAATCCTGATGTTCAATATTGGTCGGTTCACCAAAGAAAAGGTTATCTGCGGTTAACTACCGGACGTATTGATACCAGTTTTCTCACTGCCCGGAACACGCTTACGCAACGAACCATCGGGCCATTTTCATCAGCCACTACGGCTTTGGATCTTTCCAAGATGAAAAACGGCGATTTTGCAGGCCTGGGGGTTTTACAGAAAAATTATGGACAAATCGGTGTAAAAATCGAAAACGGGAATAAGTCGATCGTTTTCGTCAATGCTACTGGTGGAAATGCCAAATTATCATCAGCAATTCCCATTCAGCAAAATAAAATATTCTTCAGGGTTGATTGCGATTTTGCTGAAAGAAAAGATCTGGCCACATTCTTTTATAGCCTGGATGGCAAGGACTGGAAAAGTATTGGCGATCCGGTAAAAATGAGCTATACCATTCCGCACTTTATGGGTTATCGCTTTGCACTTTTTAACTACGCAGAAAAAGAATCAGGGGGCTATGTTGATTTTGATTATTTCCATTTGTCAGAAAAGCCATCAATTCAGGGTAAAGAATAAAAATACAAGCCTGTTTATACCAAAATTGAACAATAATGCTAATAATTTGGTCAATAGTTCAACGCTGCGGTACCTGATAGGTCTATCTTCGAAATTAATTCAGGGTAATGAATGTGCGGTGATAATGGCCAATATTCATCTGAAATAACCAATATAAACTAATCTATGAACAAATCATTTGAAAACATTTTTCTGAAAATGAAAAATCTGGACAAACCATATTTTTCCTTCAAACTTATACTTGCAGGCGCATTAACCTGTTTTACCTTGTTTTTATTCAGCGCTTTTACGCAGCATGCTGATGGCCTTAAACCGGTGCCATCAGCCATTCCTTTATTTAGTAATTACGTTTACCAGGGTGACGATGATATTTATAAAAAATACCCCTTAAAAGCCGATGAGTTTTATACACCCATCCTTCAGGGGTGTTATCCAGATCCAAGCATTACCAAAAAAGGAGATGATTATTACCTGGTAGTTTCCTCTTTTGCATTCTTTCCGGGGGTTCCTATTTTTCATTCTAAAGATTTAGTAAACTGGAAACAACTCGGGCACGTGTTAGACCGTACTTCGCAACTAAAAGTAGCACGTTCGGGAATGAGCGCCGGCATTTATGCACCAGCCATCTTATACAACAAGCTTAACGATACCTTCTATATGATTACCACGCAGATTGCAGGCGGAATGGGAAACATGGTGGTGAAAACGAAAGATCCGGCCAAAGGATGGAGTGAGCCTTTTAAACTAAAATTTGATGGCATCGATCCATCATTATTTTTTGACGATAACGGAAAAGCCTACGTGGTGCACAATGATGCGCCTGAAAAGGAATTGTATACCGGTCATAGGGCCATTAAAATCTGGGAGTATGATTTGGTAAATGACCAGATTATTCCGGGTACGGATAAAATTATTGTGAATGGGGGGGTAGACCTGAGCAAGCGCCCGATATGGATTGAAGCGCCTCACATTTATAAAAAGAACAATAAATATTACCTGATGTGTGCCGAAGGTGGTACCGGCGGCGCGCACAGTGAGGTAGTTTTTGTGAGCGATAACGTTAAAGGACCATATGTTCCTTCAGCAAAAAATCCAATTTTAAGTCAGCGCCATCTTCCGGCTAAAAGGATAGATAAAATAGACTGGGCAGGTCATGCTGATCTGGTAGAAGGTCCGAACGGAAAGTATTATGGCGTGTTCCTCGGCATCAGGCCGAATGAAAAAGACCGTGTAAATATTGGTCGCGAAACGTATATTCTTCCGGTAAACTGGGATGGAGCATTTCCTGTTTTTGAAGGTGGCTTGGAGCCTTTGAAAACAAAACTGAAAATGCCTGCAGGTGTTAAAAATAACACGGACAAACCCGGTTTTTTCCCGAATGGAAACTTTACTTTCCGGGATAACTTTTCTGCAGGAAAGCTGGATTACCGCTGGATTGGATTAAGAGGGCCAAGAGAAGAATTTGCTGTAGTAACCGCTAACGGTTTACAGATTAAGCCTTTTGCTAAAGATGTAAAAGCTGTTGAACCCATTTCTGCATTGTTTCAGCGCCAGCAGCATAATAATTTTTCTGCTACTGTAACGATGAATTATAAACCAGACTCGGATAATGACCTGGCCGGAATTGTTTGTCTGCAGAAGGAAAGCTATCACTATGTTTTTGGTGTAACTAAAAAAGATAATGATTATTATCTTTTATTGCAACGTACGGAAGACAATGCATCGAGCATATTGGCAAAGGTAAAAATTGATATTAACCGGCCTATCGATTTGAAGGTATCTGCAAAGGGTGATGATTATACTTTCAGCTATGCTTCAGGAGACAAGAAATTTACCAATCTTGGTGGTACCGTTTCAGGCGATATCCTTTCCACAAATGTGGCAAAAGGATTCACAGGTGCCTTAATCGGACTTTATGCTACGTCAACAAGCGAGGTTAAATTGTAAGCGGTTATTATAAAAAAATTAAATTTTAAAGTATGCGCCCTGGTTTGTGGAAACACGACCAGGGCTTTGCATTTATACCCCGGTTTTAACGTTTAGGCGCTCTCCATTATCGGATCAATATGACTAATACATCATACATAACTTTATTCATTTCGTTATTTTTTACTGGTTTGGTGTTTTGTTATCATGCTAAAACACTTCCATTGTTAATCCTCATGCAGACCTTTCAGGTCTTTTGTGGTTAAAATACACTAAGTCTGGAAAATATTATTCGGGAGGATAGATAAATGAAAATAATTTTTCATTATAACTGCTTCTTAGTGCATTTAAATGCAGTTTTTTAGCTGCTTTTACCTGTGCTGAACATGAATCCTATAAATTTAAACAATTGTGCTATCTATAAATTACACACGATCCTACATTTATCTCAACCAAATATAAGATGCATCTTAACTGAGTTGCAGTGCTAACCAAATAACTAATGAACCTAAATCTTAAACAAGCTTAATTTTTTTTGTTAAGCGCATTTTTAATTAATTATAGGCCTTTCCAAAAGCAGATAAGCTTACAAGGCTATGGTATTTATTGCGCTTGATTACTGGATTAAACTCAATGGATGATTTTAAATCATGATCCATTAAATACAAATAAACCAAATATTGCCCATATGAGACCGCCTACCTAACCTGCTGAATCTGCAATGTCTTTAATCAGGCCTGCAATAATTTCCAGCATTTTATTCTAACCAAATCCTAACCAATGTATGATGAAGAAATCCAACTTCAAAGCCATAGAAAATGAGCCTTCTATGCACAACCGAACAAATCAAATGCTGCATTTTCTAAATCAATTTATATGATGGACAATTACACAATTATAAGTGGTAATGGCCAGCATATGCATCAGAAATTTAGCGCATTATTACTCAGAATAACTTTTATTATACTCACCTTCTTGTTAATTGCCAATGCAGTTATGGCTCAGCAAAAAAGGGTATTGAGAGGTACCGTTGTAGATGAGCAAAATGATCCGCTCACGGGCGTAACCATTACATTAAAGGGCACAAATACACGTGTGGTATCTAACGGTGAAGGCAAATTTTCAATGGAAATCCCGACAGAGAAAAGCACGCTTTTATTTAATTATATCGGGATGAGTCAAAAAGAAATCACCCTTACTGATAAAAATGATATCGTGGTATCTATGAACAATGATAACAAAGTGCTTAACGAGGTTATTGTGGTGGGATACGGACAGCAAAAGAAAGCCAGTGTGGTGGGTGCCATTAGCCAAACCAGTGGAAAGGTGTTAGAACGTAGCGGTGGGGTAACCAATCTGGGAATGGCCTTAACCGGAAATCTTCCTGGCGTGGTGACTACAGCATCATCCGGTATGCCGGGTGGAGAAGATCCACAAATTCTTATCCGTGGACAAAGCTCCTGGAACAACAGCTCTCCATTAATTTTAATTGATGGTATTGAACGTTCTATCAGTTCTATTGATATCTCATCCGTAGAAAGTGTATCTGTACTTAAAGATGCTTCGGCCACTGCAGTTTATGGTGTAAGAGGGGCAAACGGTGTAATTCTGGTTACCACTAAACAAGGCGTTGAAGGAAGGGCACAAGTACAGGTGCGGTCGAACTTAACGGCTAAAGTTGCTTCTAGGCTGCCTGAAAAATATGATTCATATGATGCCCTGATGATTAAAAACAGGATTATTGAACGTGAATCTGTTGTAGATCAAAACGCATGGTCTGGTTATACTGCGATGCAAATGATTGATAAGTACCGGAATCCGCTAAATGCAAGCGAATGGGACAGGTATCCTAATGTAGACTGGGAAAAAGAACTTTTTAAAGACAGGGCCATGTCTTACAATACCTCAGCCAATGTTTCTGGGGGGTCTAAATTTGTTACCTACTTTGCTGGTCTGGATCTGACGCGTGAAGGCGATTTATTTAAAACATTTCCAAATCAGCGTGGCTATGAGTCAAATTTTGGCTATAACCGTACTAACGTGAGGAGTAATCTCGATTTCAACTTAACGAAGACAACTAAATTTTCAACCAAATTATTCGGATCAAATGGCGTACGTCAGTTGCCTTATGACATGGCTGATGGCGACCAGTCTTTCTGGTCATCTGCTTATCGTACAGCACCTGATTCGTTTCGCCCCATTTATACTGATGGTACCTATGGTTTTTTTCCAACAGCTACACAGGATCAACCCAATGCGGCTTTCTGGCTGGCTTATTCAGGCGTTGAAAAAAGGACAAGTACGCAGTTGACAACGGATTTCATTCTTCAGCAAAAACTTGATATGCTCACCAAAGGATTAAGTTTGAGAGGTAGCTTATCGCTGGATAATACTTTTCTGGAAAGAAAACGGGGTGTTAACGATCAATTCAATGCTGCGCAGCGAAAATATGTTAATCCGCTAACAGGTATTATCTCATTTGAACAACAAAGGAATACCGGAACCCAGTTTGACTTTACTGATGCCATTCAATGGTCTACAGCCGCTGGTGAAGTAGATAAAAATGCTACATTCCGGAACATGAATTACCAGTTCCAGGTGAATTACGACCGTACATTCGGTGCACATGCTATAACTGGAATGGGTTTGGTACAACGTCAGCGAACAGCCAGGGGTAGTGCTTTTCCTACATTTCGTGAAGACTGGGTATTCCGAACCACTTATAACTATAAATCAAAATACTTATTTGAAGCAAACGGTGCCTACAATGGGTCTGAGCAATTTGGCCCGGATTATCGCTTCGCATTTTTTCCTTCGGTTTCTGCCGGCTGGGCCATTAGTAACGAGGAATTCATGAAGTCTTTAAAGTTTCTCGATTTATTAAAAGTACGCGCATCATGGGGAAGAATTGGTGATGACGCTTTAGGAGGACCGAGATGGCCTTTCCGCGATTCCTATCTGTATGGCAATAATACGCCAATGGGCAGTCCCGCTATTGCTACACCTTATACCATTTACCGGATCGGGACAATGGGAAATCCAAACCTGTCCTGGGAAACTGTAGAAAAACAAAATCTGGGTATTGAGTATAGTTTTTTTAAAGGTGATATTTCCGGAAACGTAGATATATTCAGAGATCACAGAAAAGATATTATGATTGGTGGGGGCTCCCGGGCCATTCCGTCCTATTATGGATTTGGCGGGAGTGCGCCAAGAGCGAACCTGGGTGAAGTAAGCAGCAGAGGTTATGAAATTGAACTGCGCTTAACACACTCATTTGGACAAGGCATCAGGGCTTGGGCAAATCTGGCCTTAACACATGCTACCAATAAAACCAATTTCAGAGATGATCCGGAACTCACACCTGGGTATCAAAAACAGGAAGGTTATGCTATTGGTCAAACCCGTTCCTATCTGGACAATGGTTTTCTCAAAAGCTGGGATGATTTATACGGCAGCACGGTGCGCTTATCAAATAATCAAAATAAACTTCCGGGAGATTACAACATCATTGATTTTAATGCAGACGGGGTGATTGATGATAAAGACAGGGCACCTCATGGTTACACGGCAAGCCCTCAAAACACCTATAATGCCAGTATCGGCTTTGAATGGAAACGTTTTAACCTGTTCTTTCAATTTTATGCAGTAAACAATGTTACCCGTGAAATTGAATTTCCGAATTACCAGGGCAAAAGCAATGTGGTATTTGTGGAACGCCCTTTCTGGTATCTTCAGGATGGAGGAGGAGAAGTTCCGCCGCCACGCTGGAGCGTTCTTGATGCTTTTGGTGGCAGCGGAACCCGCTATTATTACGATGCCTCTTACATCCGTTTAAAAAACGCAGAACTGGGCTATACCCTTTCCGGAAAATCAATCAGCAAACTGGGAATAAGATCCTGCAGGTTTTATGTGAACGGCAACAACTTGTTTCTTTGGACAAACATGCCGGATGACCGGGAATCCAACTTCAGCGGAGTTTCCGGAGGTGGGGCATATCCAACAGTTAAACGTTTCAATTTTGGTATTGACATCACTTTATAAATGATTTGAAGATGAAAAATCTCTTTAAGAATATTTTGTTCCCCGCGATTATCCTTGTGGGCACATTAACATTAAATTCATGTAAAAAGTATCTGGAAAGGTCTCCTTTAGCCGATATTCAGGAAAACGATCCTTACAAAAATTTCAGGAATTTTCAGGGCTTTACTGAAGAACTTTATAACTGTATCCCGCTGTTAAGTGTTGTGGAAGCCCATAACAGTTTCAATCTCGGTGAAGAGGAATTCTGGGAAGTAGGTGAAACCCGTCTGCTTTCCTATCATATTGATCAGGGTAACTACATGGCCTGGACCAATACTTTTTATAATTTTTTAGGCACAGGAGGTGATCCTGCCAACGGAATCCTTAACGATCCGAACAGATCGAAAGGAAAACTTTGGGGCCTTTCCTGGTATGCGATTAGAAAAGCAAATGTTGGATTAGCTAACCTGGATAAATTAACCGATGCCACCCAGGAAGAAAAAGACCTGATTGCAGGCCAGCTTTATTTTTTCAGGGGCTACTTTCATTTTGTACTCATGGAATACTGGGGCGGATTGCCTTACATTGACCAGGTATTGCCAAGTGATGAGGTCATAAAAATTCCAAGGCTCAGCTATCAGGCGAGTGCCAATAAAGTGGCCGAAGACTTAAAGCGTGCTGCAGACTTGCTTCCGGTAGACTGGGATCAGACACTTGTGGGCAAACAAACTTCTGGTAACAACAACACCCGGATCAATAAAATTATGGCCCTGTGTTTTATGGGTAAAAATTACTTGTGGGCTGGAAGTCCGCTGATGAACAGAGCGTCAACCGGAAACACCAGCTACAATACTGAGTTTTGTAAAAAAGCCGCTGATGTGCTGGCAGAAGCTTTAAAAATTACGGAAAGTACAAACCGCTATGAACTGGCTCCTTTTTCACAGTATCGTGATTTGTTTTACACCTTTAATCAAAACGGCAAAATTCCAGGATTAAAAGAATCTATTTTTCTGGAAAATTTAGCAAACGCTGCCGGGCGCTGGCGGTGGAACCAGGTGAATGATTATCGACCTTTAGTCATCCATCAAACCGGAATTAAGGTTTATCCAACAGCCAATTATGCCGATTACTATGGTATGGCGAATGGTTTACCCATTGCGGATGCAGAAAAAAAGGATACAGAAAGTGGTTACGATCCGGAATATCCATGGAAAAACAGAGACCCTCGTTTTTATAACGACATTCTAATCGATGGCGAGAAATGCGTACTTACTGCACAAAGCGTAGGTAACAATGAATTTCGCCAGTATGCCAGTCTATACACCAACGGACTTTATAGAACTGCCGACGGAAATAAAAAAGTATGGACAGGATACCTGAATTCCAAATTTGTATCCAAACTGATGAACGAATATGACGGATACCGCGAGAACAATACGTTTGTACTTAGTTTAATGCGTTTGGCAGATGTATACCTGCTTTATGCAGAAGCCACAGCAACAGGATATGGCAGCCCTCAAAGTACGGCGGCAGGTTATTCGCTTAATGCGGTTGAGGCTGTGAATAAAATCAGAAAGCGGGCAGGTGTTACAGGCATTGCCAATAAATTTCTGGGCTCAACTACCGATTTTCTTGGGGAATTGAGACGCGAACGGGCCGTAGAATTAGCTTTTGAAGGACATCGTTTCAATGACTTAAGAAGATGGTTACTGCTTACAGAGCGTCCTTATACCTTAAAAAAAGCAGTTGAGTTTGATCGGGCAATACCGAACGCTCAGGTTTACGCAGATCCTAAAAATGCAAGGGTAAGAAATTTCAGGGAAACGGTATTGTTTGAAAGACAGCTCAGTCAACGCCATTATTGGCTGCCTTTCCGCGTAGAGGATGTAAACATGTATAAAGAATTCAAGCAGAATCCAGGTTGGTAATTTTAAGGGAGAAAAGATGAACACAAAAAATATAAATGCTTACTGCTTTTGGCTCCTGATCTGCCTTTTCAGTTTCAATGGAGCCTATGCACAAGAAACCAAAGACACTTTGGTAAATGTTGCCTTTGATAAGGTCGCAAAAAAAGATCTTCTCGGAGGGGTGTCTGTAGTAAACGTTTCAGATTTACTGAATAAAAGTTACGGCACCTATAGTCTGGATAATCTTCAGAGTTTTGTTGGTGGTTATACCGGAAACATTTGGGGCCAGGCGCCATTAATATTGGTTGATGGCGTTCCACGTCGTGCTACAGATGTACGTTTGGTGGAAGTAGCATCTATCACGGTTTTAAAAGGTGCCAGTGCAGTGGTATTATACGGGAGTACCGCCGCCAAAGGGGCAATTCTGATTACCACCAAACGCGGAAGTGAAAATCCGTTAAAAATTAAAGTGAGGCTTAATTCAGGAGTTTTCGTGCCTAAAAGTTTTCCCAGCTATTTAAAATCAGCTGATTACATGACTTTGTACAATGAAGCCTTAACTAACGATGGAATTGCCACTTCAGGAGCAGGATATACGCAGCAGGATATTGACAATACCAGGTCTGGCGTAAATCCTTATAAGTATCCTGATGTAGATTTTTTCAGCTCGGATTATTTAAGGAAAGCCTATTCCCGTTCGGATGTAACCACTGAGGTTTCTGGTGGCAATAGCTTTGCACGCTATTATACTAATATTGGCCTTTCCTATAACAACAGTCTGGTAAAATATGGGGAACAGAAAAACAATAGCGACCTCGCATTTAATGTGAGGGGAAATGTAGATATGAACATTGCCAAATGGCTCACCGCATCAGCCGATGCAGTAGCCATCTCTAACAGCAATTACACGGGCAGGGGAAATTTCTGGGGTTCAAGTTCTACTGTTGCACCTAATTTTAACAGGTTTTCGCCGCTTATACCGATTTATATGCTCGATCCCAACAATACGGCTTTGCAAACGATTGTTAAAAACAGCAATCATATTCTTGATGGAAAATTCTTACTGGGTGGACAAAGTACCAACCCTACAAACGTATTTTCTGATATGCTTGCCGCAGGATATATTCGGACCAAATCCAATACTTTTCTCTATAACCTGAACCTGAAAGCAGATTTAAATTCGATAACAGAGGGGTTGAGTTTTAAAACCGGAACCAGTATGGATTATTCTTCGCTGTATTCTGAAGCTTATCTGTTGCCTTATGCTACTTACCGGCCAACCTGGTCAACCGTTAATGGTAAAGATGTGATCACCGCATTAGAGAGATTTGGAGAAGATAAAAACGCTACTAATGAATATGTTGGCCGTTCTACTTACACCCAAACCATGTCATTCAGATCGCAGTTTAATTACAACCGAACTTTTGCTCAAGACCATACGGTTTCTGCAAACGTTTTAGGCTGGTGGTATAAAACACAGTTTTCAAGTGATATCGACAATGAAGGTGGCAGTGATTATCAGCCAGTTCTCAACACGAATCTTGGTTTTCAGGCATCTTATAACTTCAGGAGTAAATATTATTTCGATTTTTCAGCAGCATTGATTCATTCAGCGAAACTGCCTCCAGGAGAGAGAAACGGAATTTCTCCTGCCGTTACAGTGGGCTGGCGCATGTCTAATGAATCATTTTTCAAAGATAATTTGTCTTTTATTGACGATCTGAAACTATCAGCATCATATGCTTCTATTAAACAAGATCTGGATATTACAGGCTACAGGGCCAATAATGTAAATGAACCGGTAGATTATTATTTATACCAGGGTTACTACAGTAACAATGCAATCCTTGGCGGATATTACCAGTGGAGAGACAATGTTGCGGGTGGCAGAACCACCTTATCCGGACAAGCAGAAAATCCTGATTTAACTTTTGTTAAAAGAAATGAGTTTCGTTTGGGCCTGGATGGTGCAATATTTAATAACCTCCTGACTTTTGATTTTAATTATTTCTCACAAAACACCAAAGGATTACTTGCCCGAGGCCTCACCATTTATCCTTCTTATTTTTCTGGTTCAGGAGATTTCCGCCCCTGGATCAATTTTAATGAAGATAAACGTACTGGATTTGATTTTGCTCTGAATCTGAACAAACAAGCCGGACAGTTATTTTATTCGCTTGGTGTATCAGGAATGTTCTATAATAGTAAGGCAGTTCAAAGAGATGAAATCATTGATCAGGCTTATCTGGCCAGGGCGGGGCGGCCCTTAGATGCTTATTACGGATACATCAGCGAAGGTCTTTTTCAAAATCAGGCAGAAATTGATGCTTACGCCAAACAAACCTTTGGTGCAGTGAAACCGGGAGATATCAAATACAAGGATTTAAATAATGATGGCTTAATTGATAACAGGGATCAGCGGGATCTGGGCCATACAGGCTGGGCCGCTTCACCTTTTAGTTTTGGGTTAAACCTTACCTTAAAGTATAAGCACTTCACCTTATTTGCCTTAGCATCAGGTACAAGAGGAGCTGTTGGATTTAAAAACAGTGCTTATTATTGGGTTGGCGGAGGTGGCAAATATTCAGAAGCCGTGTTAGATCGATGGACTGAACAAACCAAAGCAACGGCAACCTATCCGCGTTTAACCACCAATAGCAATAATAACTTCCGAAATTCTACCTTCTGGATGTATAAAACCAATCGTTTCGATCTTAACAGGGTACAGTTAACTTATGATTTCGATAAGGAAATTTTTAACAATTCATTTGTGCAAGGACTAAGCTTATACATACAGGGAGATAATTTACTGGTGATTTCATCAGAACGGAAACTGATGGAAACCAATATTGGAACAGCACCACAAACGCGGTTCTTTAACCTGGGTGCCAGGGTATCTTTTTAATGACCTATAATTTTTAATGATATGAAATTCAAAATATTTATTTTAGGGTTGGCAGTGCTTTCTTTCGCAGGCTGCAAAAAAATTCTGGAACCTGAACCAGAAAATCTGAAGACGATCGATCAGATGTATACAGATGCAAATTTTGCACAGGGTTTTTTAATTAATGCATACCGAACCATTCCGGCCTATTACGATAACTCTGAATATGCTACAGATGATGCCGTAACCAACCAGCTTACCAATGGTTATTTGCAGGCTGCTGCGGGTTCATGGACATCAACCAATAATCCTGCATCGGTTTGGAACCAGTCTTATGAAGCCATGCAATACATCAATCTTTTCCTGGAAAATTCACCGAAAGTGAAGTGGGCAACAGATGCAGAAAGTTCCAGACTTTTTAACCTGAGATTGAGGGGAGAGGCTTTTGGTCTTCGTGGATTGTATCTCTATTTTCTGTTACGCAACCATGGCGGTATTGCAACCAATGGACAGCTGATGGGCGTACCCATTGTAACAGCCTATCAAACACCAAAAACAGATTTTAATATTCCGCGGGCTACTTTTGATGCCTGTATTAAACAAATTTACAAAGACCTGGATAGTGCAGAAGCTTATTTACCGGTGGAGTATAATGATATTTCAGCTGCAAGCCAGATACCCGACCGCTTTAAAGCTTTTACCGGAAATGTGGAAACCTATAACCGGGTAATGGGACAATATGCAAGTCAGTTGTTTAATGGGTTAATTGCAAGATCGTTTAGAACAAGAGCAGCACTTCTGGCTGCAAGTCCGGCATTTCAAAATAGCGCAAATACAACTACCTGGGCTAATGCTGCTGAATATGCTGGCCGCGTGATCGATTATAAAGGCGGGGCAAATGCCCTCCCGGCAAATGGAGGCACTTATTATGCCAACAACTCAGAGGTTGATGGGTTAGGTGGTGGCAGTAATCCTTCTGAAATCATCTGGCGTGAAAACATCATCACCAACGACGGTACCCAGGAGGGACAACATTTTCCGCCATCTTTATTCGGAAATGGATTAATGAATCCCACACAAAACCTGGTAGAGGCATTTCCTACTTCAAACGGTTATCCGATTAATCACCCAAACGCGAATTTTAACGCCACTACACCTTATGCTTCAAGAGACCCGAGATTTGCAAAATATATTATTTTTGACGGGGCAACTGCCGGTGTAACCAATGCCGTGATCAGAACAGGGAGTGCTTCTGGTACAGATAACGGTATTAATGTTCGTGCAACTTCTACCCGTACAGGTTATTACATGAAAAAGCGTTTAAGGATGGATGTTAACCGTAACCCAATCTCTTTAAGTGGTAAAACACATTATAATCCACGGATCCGTTATACGGAGATTTACCTCGATTATGCTGAAGCAGCCAATGAGGCATGGGGCCCAACCGCCACCGGAACCAGAACCTATTCTGCATATGACATCATAAAAGCCATTCGTAAACGGGCTTTCGGATTCAATAATGATCCTTATCTGGAAGAATGTAAAACTGATATAGCCAAAATGCGTGACCTGATCAGGAATGAACGCAGATTGGAGCTTTCCTTTGAAGGTTTTAGGTTTTGGGACCTCAGACGCTGGAAAGTTGATCTGTCAAAACTTAATGAAACGGCCAGAGGCTTAGATGTAAATGGTGGTGTTTATAAGCCATTTGATGCAGAAGCGAGGGCCTTTCAGCAGTATATGATTTATGGCCCTATTCCAAACTCAGAAATCCTGAAGTATAATCAACTGCTGCAAAATCTAGGTTGGAAATAAGTAACACTTAATTAATCATTTAGACAATATGAAAATTAACAATATATATATATCGCTCGCATTAGCACTTAGCCTGATGTCTTCCTGTAAAAATGAGAAGATTGCTTTTTCGGAATTTGAGTATAAAACGGTTTATTTTGCCAGTCAATATCCTTTACGAACGGTGGTTCTAGGAGAAGATTTACTCGTAGACAATTCAATGGATAAAAACCACATGGTTTCCATTAAAGCTACCCTTGGCGGAGGTTATGAAAATAATAACGATGTGGTAATCGATATACAAAAAGCAGAAACATTACTCAACGGGCTTAAATTTAATAATGGCGGTGGACAGGTTTTACCAATGCCGGCAGAATACTATCGTTTAATGTCTAACCAAATCAGAATTAATGCCGGTGATGTTTTAGGTGGGGTAGATGTACAATTAACAGATGCATTTTTTGCTGATCCCAAAGCCTTGAGCCGAAACTATGTGATCCCATTGCTGATGACCAAGGTTACCGGTGCCGATTCTATTTTAAAAGGTATTCCTGCAGTATCGAATCCTTCAAAGGTAAACCCGTTGCACTGGGCAACCAGACCAAAAGATTATATACTTTATGGTGTTAAATATGTTAATCCATGGCATGCCAACTATTTACGTAAAGGCACGGACCAGATTACCCAGGCCAACGGCTCCATGAATACCGTTTCCCGCCATACAGCCTATGTAGAAAGCAATGAGCTGGTGAACATGAGCACGGTATCACTTAAAACTGCAAGTTTACCCCTTACTGTTAAAAATAGTGCGGGTACAAACGTACCTTTTACGCTCCTGTTAAATTTTGCCGATGACAATACCTGTACCTTAACCAGTAATACGGCCAATATAGAAGTTGCAGGAAGTGGTAGGTTTGTATCCAATGGCGAAAAAAACAGCATCGGTGGCAGCAGCAGAAGCGCGATATACATAGATTATACGGTAAACTTTAAAAACCTGAATGTAAAATATGCAACAAAAGATACGCTGATTGTTCGCGACAGGGGAATTAAAGCTGAATATTTTGATGTGACCAATTAGTCATATTGTTCAGTAATTCAGGAGCTAGAAAATATGCTAAAATCAGCTAATTAAAGACTCCTGAATATTTAACTATTATCTACTCAAAAATGGGACAGGTTAAGCAAGCCTGTCCCTAAATTTCATATACAAAAAGGTTGAAAAATGTTTCCCATAATGCCTGAAATGTATGATTAAATAGCCTGATTACTTCCCGTTGTTAAGCTTTTTTTTATTGATAATTAGGGTAAAAATTTAGAAAATAATAAAATACAATCGATTGCATTTTGGATGATGCATTTTTGGGCCTGATTAAAAAATATTGCCTGAAACGCTGTATTTGATAAAAAACGAAATTTCCTTGCACATTTCTACCATAAAAATGTACAATTGAATCATTGTTGAAAGGTTGATCTAAATACCTTTACCTCCATACAGGCTCAACAGTATTCGGTAGTAATTTTTGTTCAGCATTTTTTATGTCTTTAGTGACATTCTCTTGCAATTCAATTGACGATTGATCATCTGTCAAAGTCTGTTTCTTTTAACCATTATAAACTGTTTTTATGAGAATTGAAATTTTACGATTTATTGTAAGACCTCATTGGAGATTTTCTATAAGTCTCCCCAAAATTGCACTTGCAGCAATTTTAATGATCTTCACGCTGGCCGCACAGGCACAGACTCAAATTAAGGGGCGTGTATTAGACGATCAGGGAAAACCCCTTCCGGGCGTAAGCATTTTAGTGAAGGGAACATCCACGAGTACAACTGCATCCAACACCGGTAACTTCAGCATTTCAGTACCTTCAGCCAGTTCGGTATTGGTGTTCACTTATATTGGTTTTACCAGTAAAGAAATTCCGGTACGCAACCAAACGGAAATCAATGTAACTTTATTACCAAGTGCAGCAGAACTTGAACAGGTGGTAGTAGTGGGTTATGGTACACAGCGTAAAGAAGCCGTAACCGGATCAGTAGCCAATTTATCAGGCGAGAAGGTTCGCGAGGTTCCGGCTCCAAATATTGCACAGGCCATTCAGGGGCGTATAGCTGGCGTTAATATTTCCCAAACTTCAACTAAACCTGGTGCTACCATGCAGATTCTGATTCGTGGTGCACGGTCACTTTCTGCCAGTAATGATCCATTGGTGGTGTTGGATGGAATTCCTTTCCCGGGCTCCATTGGCGATATTAATCCAAACGATATTAAAAGTATAGATATTCTTAAAGATGCATCCGCAACGGCGATTTATGGATCAAGGGGTGCGAATGGTGTAATCTTGTTAACCACAAACCGTGGACAACAAGGCGCACCTGCTCAGGTTAGTTATAATTCCTATACGGGTTTACAAACACTTTTTGCAAAATTTCCGATGATGAATTCGCAGGAATTAATCGCACTGCGTAAAGCAGCAGGTTTGTTTACAACTAATGGGGTAGATGAATCTAATGATACCGATACGGATTGGCAGGATTTATTCTATAACAAATCGGCTGTGGTAACCAGTCATGACGTCGGTGTATCAGGTGGTTCTGCTACAGGTAACTATAGCTTTGGCGGTGGTTACTACAAGAATCAAAGTTTGATCCCTACGCAGCAATACACCAGGTATTCGATGAAAGCATCTTTAGATCAGCAAATTGGTAAGCTTTTCCGGATTGGTTTCACCAGTAACAATAACTACAACCTAAGTGAAGGCAATCAGTTAGGTGTTTACGGTGTGCTTAGCAATACGCCAATGTCAAATCCTTATAATGCGGATGGAAGTTTAAAAAGAACCATCAGAATGCCGCAGGATGAATCGTGGATTTACACCAATCAATCTACTAAAGACCTTCATGATAAATGGTTAAATGAAACACGTGGTTTTGCTACTTATAACTCATTTTATGGAGAGGTTAAAATTCCAGGGATAGAAGGATTAAAATACAGGGCCAACCTGGGACTTGATTTTATTCAGACTAATAACGGTAATTATACAGGTGTTGGAATTGGAAGCGCTACTTCTACTACAGTTTCTACCGCAGGTGTAAGCAACTCACAAACTTATCACTGGACACTTGAAAATTTATTAACATACGACCGTACCTTTTCAGAAAAACACAATATTAACGTAGTGGCATTATATTCTGCAGAACAGAATAAATATAATAACTCTTCCATGTCGGCACGTGATATTCCATCGGATGCTTTTCAGTTTTATAACCTGGGTCAGGCCAATGGCGAATTGACCATAGGAAATGGAAATTACAACTTAAGCGGATTAATGTCATACATGGGAAGGGTAATGTATTCATATGATAACCGGTATTTAATCAGTGCCACCCTCAGGTCTGATGGTTCATCACGCCTGGCACCAGGACACAAATGGAATACTTATCCAGCTGTTTCAGTAGGGTGGAACCTGATGAACGAACCTTTCATGAAAGGTATTACAGCTATTGACAGGTTAAAAATCCGGATAGGTTACGGACAAACATCAAACCAGTCGGTAAATCCTTACCAAACACTAGGTTTATTAAATACAAGGCCTTATAATTTTGGCGATACGAACTATGCTATCGGTTACTATGTATCACAACTTCCGAGTCCGAGTTTAGGATGGGAATATTCACAAACCTGGAATTATGGTTTAGATTTCTCTGTATTGAAAAATAGAATCAACGGTACATTTGAATATTATGTAACCAATACCAATGATATTTTATTGGGTATTGCTTTGCCTCCAACTTCAGGTGTGGGAAGTTATACGGCTAACATCGGACAAACACAGAATAAAGGTTGGGAATTAAGCGTGAACGGCAACATTTTCAATAATAAAGATGGCTGGTCATGGGATGTAGGTTTTAACCTTTCTGCAAACCGCAACAAATTGGTTTCACTGGCTTCCGGACAAACCAGAGATGAAGGAAATGCCTGGTTTGTAGGTTATAACATCAATGCCATTTATGATTACGAGAAAATAGGATTATGGCAGGCTGGAGATCCTAACCTGAATGTTTTGGAACCAGGAGGTAACGTGGGGATGATCAAGGTAAAATATACTGGTGATTATGATGCTACAGGCAAGCCTACAAGGCCAATTGGAGCTGCTGACAGGCAGATTATGAATGTAGATCCAAAATTATCAGGAGGTTTTAATACCAGAGTAGCCTACAAAGGCTTTGACCTGAATGTGGTAGGATTATTCAAAGATGGCGGCATCCTGATCAGTACTTTATATGGTTCTTCAGGTTACCTGAATCTTTTATCAGGAAGAAGAAATAACGTAAAGGTAGATTACTGGACTCCGGAAAACACAGGGGCGAAATATCCGAAACCAGGTGGTATTGCAAGTAGTGATAATCCTAAATACGGCAGTACACTAGGTTATTTCGATGCGTCATTTTTAAAAATCCGTACCATTTCATTGGGATACGATTTTAACCGCGACTTAATTAAGGATTCGAAGGTGAGACTTAGAATGTACTTAACCGTTCAAAATCCGTTTGTCATGTTCTCACCATATCACAGAGAATCAGGTATGGATCCGGAAACCAATTCATATGGCGATGAAAATGCTGCGGTAACTTCATACCAGAGAAGGTTTTTAACTGTAGGTACCAATACGCCTTCTACGCGTAATTATGTGGCCGGCCTTAACTTAACTTTTTAATATACCAATATGAAACGTATACACTTTAATATAACTTTAGGGGTTTGGCTGGGAATGGTCATGTTCTCCGGCTGTAAAAAAATTCTTGAGGAAGAACCACGCAGTATTTTTACTCCAGATTATTTTAAAACCGTAACAGGTGTAAATGGGGGACTTACCGCAATGTATGGTCACTTACGTAACATTTACGGACAGGCCTATTATTATAATTCACTGATTACAGGTACAGATGAAGCCACCTGGGGTAAAGATGCTGATGGTAACTTTAAAGACATGGATTGTTCAGGTGTAGGATCTATTCTTTCTACCAGTTATCCTAGCAGCGTATTGTGGAGCGAAGCCTTTCCAAATATCAATACCGCCAGTGGCGTGATAGAAAATGCCAGTGCTGCGGGCATCTCCGGTGCATTGGTGGCAGAAGCAAGGTTTTTCCGTGCATTTGATTATTTCATGCTGGTACAAACCTTTGGAGGTGTACCACTTGATTTAGGTGGAGGTGAACTTAAGTTTAACATTAATCCGGTGAGAACTTCTACCCGGAATACTGTGCCAGTGGTTTATACAAAAGCTGTATTTCCAGACCTGTTGCAGGCTATTGCCGATTTGCCTGCTACTCCAAGGGTTATCGGAGGCGTAACCAAAACTACAGCAAGACTCTTTTTATCTAAAGCATACCTTACTTACGGATGGTGGTTACAAAACCCAAATAACATTCCTACATACCCGGCAGCTAACAGAACTGACCCTGACGGACATGATGCCGCCTGGTATTTTCAGCAGGCTTATGATGTTGCTACCGCAGGTATAGAAAACCCTGGCGCTAACGGATTGGTTGATACTTACTATGATGTTAATCTGGGTCCAAATGACCGAAATAAAGAAATGTTGCTTTATGCCGATCACACTCAAAACAGTGAGCGGTTTAATGGTGGTAGTTTAACTTCCGGAAGCGGTGGTGCACCAGATAATTTCTCTGGATGGATGATGACCTGGAATTACACCAACCTGAGAAGTGGTGGCATCAGTTCAGTTCAACGCGAAGCAGAACAACATCTTGGTCGCCCGTGGAACCGTATGGCCCCAACCATCGAAGTGTTTAAAAATACTTTTGCAGATAAAACCCTTGATTCCCGTTACGACGGAACGTTTACTACCGTATATCGTGGTAACTGGCCCAAAGGTTATAATCCGCCAGAATCTGCACCTGCTTCATTGGTTAATGCAAACGGCATATCAATTGTTCCAGGCAATGCAGTATTGAGCTTTTTAGATACAGAAGTTAGTGGAATTAATTACCCGACTGGTGCCGGAACCAGCAACGTTGGTGCCGGGACTTTGCCTGGAAGAGCTGATTATGTGATTGCACCAAGTGGCATCAGCAGAATCGTTTATCCGGGGCTTTGGAAACTGGGTCCTTACCGTACGGATAATGGAACCGGACTGGGTCAGCCAAATGCCGGCAGTACACGTCCGTATCCAATTGCCAAATTCTCTGAACTGTATTTTGTTGCGGCAGAAGCTGCCGTAAAAGGTGCTAGTGTAAAGGCTGGCAAAAGTGCCCGCGAATTAATTAATGTGATCCGTGCACGCGCCGGAAAATGGCGTTGGGATAATAATGGGAATGTAGCTAAAGTGCAGGATAACAGTGCAGCGATGGTTGCGGCCACACCAGCCACTATTGATATCAATTACATTCTCGCAGAACGCTCCCGCGAATATTATGCGGAGGGATATAGAAGATTTGATTTAATCAGAACTCAAAAGTGGGCTGAACTATCAACTACTTATAGCATTGCCGGTATCAATTATGGTGACCATACACCAGTAACGGTAACCAGAACCATTACACCAGCTTTATATTTGCGTCCGATTCCTCAGGATCAGATTGACAAAATGCAAATGTCAGATGCTGATAAAAAGGCTTATCAGAATCCAGGATATTAACCTTTAAAAAAAGGCAGATTGTTCTACGGAATAATCTGCCTTTTTTTATATCTGTTTTTGTGAAGAAACAGGTTCAATTCATGCTACCATAAAAATACATTCCCTATAGGGACATGAGGTAAAATAATTTTAAGAAAACCAATGAAACAATTTATTTTAAGCCTGATGCTATGCGTGGTTTTTTATCTTCCACTCAGTGTTGTAGCGCAAAATCCCATTGTACAAACCCATTATACGGCTGATCCCGCACCTTTGGTTTATAACGGAAAACTTTATTTATACACCAGCCACGATGAGGATAACTCCACCTGGTTTGTCATGAATGACTGGAAATTATACACCACAGAAGATATGGTCAACTGGACAGATCATGGAGCAGTGGCATCATATGAAACATTCGATTGGGCCATCGGCGATGCCTGGGCCATTCAGGTGGTAGAAAGAAAAGGTAAATTTTATTTATATGCACCGGTTAAATCCAGGGATAAAAGACGTTCGGCAATCGGTGTTGCAGTGGCAGATAATCCACATGGACCATTTTATGATCCACTGGGGAAACCTTTAATTAGTGTTAGTGATGGCGATATTGACCCTACAGTATTTATCGATGCGGATGGAAAAGCCTATCTCTATTGGGGAAATCCAGATTGCTATTATGCTGAGCTTAATGATGATATGATCTCGCTCAAAGGCGATGCAGTTCGTGTGCCCATGACGGTGGCGTCTTTTGGCAAACGTGAAGCCAACGAGCGCCGCCCGACATTATATGAAGAAGGACCATGGTTATATAAGCGAAACCCTTTATACTACCTCTTTTGGGCGGGTGGCCCCATACCGGAACACCTCGGCTATTCTACCAGTACAAGTCCGAAAGGCCCCTGGAAATACAACGGTACGCTAATGTCTCCCGAAGGCAGAAGCTTTACCAACCATCCAGGTGTAGTAGATTATAAGGGAAAAACATATCTCTTTTACCATTCGGGTGCCTTGCCTGGCGGGAATGGTTTTAACCGCTCTGTTGCCGTACAGGAAATGAACTTTAAAAAAGATGGCAGCATATCACCTATGAAAATGACTGATGGCATTGCTGAACCCCTTCAAAATTTAAATCCTTATCAAAAAGTGGAGGCCGAAACCATTGCCTGGTCTGAAAACATAAAAGCTTCTGAAAATAAAAATGTAGGTGTGTTTGTTACCGCGAAAAAAAATCTGGCCTATACCAAAGTTAAATCTGTAGACTTTGAGGCTTTGGGTGCCTCAAAATTTACCACCAGGATAGGCACCACGCATAATGCTGATGTAACGATGGAAGTTCATGCTGATGGTTTGAACGGCGCATTACTCAGTACTATCAAAATCCCTTTGACTGGCGGCAATAATCGTTGGGCTGTTATTTCAACGGCAGTAAGCAAAATCACAGGCATCCACGATCTATACTTTGTTTTCAAGGGCAAAGCAGAAACAGATATCGCCTTTTTCGATTACTGGATGTTTACAAAATAATCTAAAAACACTTCGCTTAGCTGAATACTGCTGAACTTTCTATATGAATAACTCATTATACTAAAATCTACGCTCATCATGAACATCATAAAATTATTTGTCATCTCCATTTTAACATTCATTTCTGTTGGAAGTTGCTGGGCGCAAACATCCACTCATGAAGAGACCATATGGCTTGATATGCTGGATTTAACATCAGCTACCCAGGGAAATGGTATACCTCAGAAAAACAAATCCGTTGATGGTAAAACCATGACCATTGCAGGTACAACTTTCGATCGTGGATTTGGAACACATGCCGAAAGTTCCCTGTTGATTTTACTAAACGGAAAGGCAAATTCATTTTCAGCACAGGTGGGTATAGATGATGAAATAACAGGGCATGAACCTGCTGCTGAGTTTATACTGGTGGCAGATGGTAAAAAAATCTGGTCGAGCGGAATAATGCACCTGGGCGATAAAGCAAAACCTTGTGAAGCTTCACTCAAAGGCATACAAAAACTGGAATTAGTTGTGGCAGATGGGGGTAACGGAAATTATTATGATCATGCAAATTGGGCAAATGCAGCATTCAAAGCAACTGGTGTCAGCACCTTTGCTACCCTTAATCCAATTCCAGGTATACCTTATATCCTCACACCCAAAACATCTTTGTTACCAAAAATCAATAGTGCCGGCGTTTTCGGCGTAAGGCCCGGTTCGCCGTTTCTGTTTATCGTGGCAGCTACCGGAGAAAGGCCAATGAAATTCTCAGCAGCCGGATTGCCCGTCGGATTAAAATTAGACGCAAATACAGGCATCATTACAGGGCGCCTGAAGGAAAAGGGCACATTTTCAGTGAGCCTGGGCGCGATGAACGCTAAAGGCAAAGCCAAAAAAACATTACGTATTATTTGTGGCGATCAGATTGCGCTTACGCCACCCATGGGCTGGAACAGCTGGAATTGTTTTGCTGATCAGGTATCTGCTGATAAAGTGAAGCGTGCTGCAAATGCGATGATCAAAAGCGGATTAGTGAATCATGGCTGGACTTACATCAATATTGATGATTTCTGGCAGAATAATAAAGACGCTAAAGACCCTTCTATCAGGGGCGAACTTCGTGATCAGGCAGGTAACATTGTAACCAATTCACGTTTTGAGGACATGAAAGGGCTTGCAGATGACGTTCATGCCATGGGCCTCAAAATTGGGTTATATTCTAGTCCTGGCCCCTGGACTTGTGGCAGTTGCACCGGAAGTTATGGGTATGAAAAACTGGATGCAGACACCTATGCGAATTGGGGTTTCGATTACCTGAAATATGATTGGTGCAGTTACGGTCATGTAATTAATGGCATGCCAAATAATGATCCGTATAAAATCGGTGCCTTGTCATATAAAGGTGGAAACGACCTGGCTACCGCGATGAAACCGTTTCAGTTAATGGGCGATGCACTTAAAACACAGCCACGGGATATTATTTTCAGTCTCTGTCAGTACGGAATGTCTGATGTTTGGAAATGGGGCAATTCTGTTGGAGGCACATCCTGGCGTACAACCAATGATATTACCGACACTTGGACAAGTGTAAAAAATATTGCTTTACAACAAGATCAGGCAGCTGCATGGGCCAAACCTGGCAACTGGAATGATCCGGATATGCTGGTAGTGGGCACCGTAGGATGGGGGAATCCGCATCCCAGTAAACTCAGACCAGATGAACAATACCTTCACTTTAGTTTATGGTGCCTTTTCTCTGCACCATTACTGATTGGATGTGATATGGAGAAACTGGATGATTTTACAATGAATCTGCTCACCAACGATGAAGTAATTGCCATCAACCAGGATCCGCTTGGTAAACAGGCAACTTGCGTACAAACCATTGGTGATGTCCGCATTTATGTAAAGGCCTTAGAAGATGGAAGCCATGCAGTAGGATTTGCCAATTTTGGGCAGGAGAAGGCAGAATTAAATTATAGTGATTTTAAAAAGCTGGGCCTTAAAGGCAATTTAAAAGTTCGTGATCTATGGCGGCAAAAAGATCTTTCCAGTGTCGATATCTTAAAGGATAAACTTTCAGTGACCATACCTGCCCACGGGATAATGCTTTATAAGTTTACTGCGAAATAGCAGAAAGATGGATCTCAATTGTAAAGTGAAACGCTAAACGCAGGTATATGGAAGTACCATATATCTGCATTTCAAAAATCAATAGGGTTTGGTCATTATCGTTGTCAGTGTTCGATCATACTTTGCTTATGCTATGTATCACATTTATTATGGCATTAAACATTATTGCTATAAAAATGATCATTCGCGGTATAAGATATATTCTGTTGTGAATAGCTTTATTCATTAAACCATTATCTAACCAAAAAATCCTATGAAAAAAAGATTAATTACAGTTGCGGCATTCGCCCTGATTTTAGCTGGCTGTTCAAAAAACGAGGTTGAGCAAGTAAATCCTCAAACATTACATGATAAAAATATTGTAGTTCAGGATTCAAGTCATCAGTCACTGAAAGCTACAGTAGAAGGTACAGCGTCGATAGACGCTGCTACAATACAGCAAACAATCAAAGGGTTTGGAGGAGCGAACATCGTAGCCTGGACGGGTGATTTAACAAGTTCACAAAGAACCACTGCATTTTCTCCTACAAATGGGATCGGATTAAGTATTGTGCGTGTCCGCGTACCAAATTCAAGCGCAGAGTTTGCCGCAGAAAAAGCTACTATAGATGCTTGCAAGTCATTTGGAGGATCAGCAATAGCATCTGCATGGTCAGCCCCGGCAGCCATGAAAACCAATAATAGTGTGGTAGGCGGGAAGTTAAATACCGGCTCGTATAGCGCTTATGCAGCTCACCTTAGCTCGTTTAATTCCGCAGTTGGTGGACTTGCAGCCATTAGTCCTACAAATGAACCAGACTATAAAGTGAATTATGAGTCTATGGAACTCACTGCGCCTGAAGTGGCAGATTTTGTAGCCGCACAGGGAAGCAATTGTGGTGCACCGATTATGGCACCGGAGCCATTCCAGATGAATCAGAGTTATATTAATACTTATCTCAGCAATGCAAATGCGAAGTCTAAAACAAGTTTTATTTGCGGTCATATCTACGGTAAAACTCCTTACAATTTAGGGAATGTCGGAAAGCCGGTTTGGATGACCGAACATTATACCAATTCCAGCATCAGTGGTGATGACTGGGCAAACGCCATGACTGCTGCTAAAGAAATCCATGACTGCATGAACGCCGGATGGAGTGCATATGTTTGGTGGTATATCAGAAGGAGTTACGGACCAATTAGTGAAAGTGGAAGTATTCAAAAAGTAGGTTATGTAATGGCGCACTTCGCCCGGTATGTTCGCCCTGGCTACAATAAAGTCTCCTGTACGGCAAATCCAACTCCAGGCGTTTACCTCACGGCATACAAAAGCGGATCTAAACTGGTCATGGTGATTGTAAACCAGAATACCACGGCGACATATCAGCCATTTAATTATAGCGGCATAACTGTTAGCGGGTTTAATCGCTATGTCACTACAAGCTATTCAAATCTTGTAAATAGCAGTTTTGCTGTTTCTGGTGGAAGTTTTGGAATCAATCTTGCAGGATCCAGTGTGACAACTTTAGTGTCAAATTAATAGTTGAAGTATAGTGGAAAGCGAGTCTATCGCTTTCCTTTATTTAATATTACTAATTTTCTTTCAGTGGTATTGTGAATTTCACTTAGATAAGCATAAAGAGGCAGTGGGTGATTGTATGTTTTTGCTATGAGCTAACAAGTGAGATATCTCTTTGTTATTACATTTAGGACCTTGACAGCTATATTGAATGAGTCTGTTGCTTGAGCGCGTCGAGTTGTAATGAAGCTTGAGTGGATATTGAAAGTGAGTGATCATAGTAATAACTTCATTTTAATGATCAGAGATGGTGTTTTCGTTTATACAAATTGCTGTCCTTAACAAAGAACCACTAAACTTAGAGAACTGCTTTTAAATGAAGATTGAAAGCAGGGGACTACAGTCTAATGAAATTTGAGATGAAAAATGATTGATGCCTTGTTAAAAATAATTCTGAGTACCCTAAGCAACCGGTTTCTTTTCACAGGAATTTATAGATGGTATTTATCCGCAAAAATTAGTGTTCGATGATGTGGCTTATCGAACACCTGAAACGAATCCGGGAGCGTCCCTTATTAGCTTCATAACAGAAAGTTAGCTAAAAACAAAAATGGGAAAGAACTAGATTTTTCTAGTCTTTCCCATCAAGTGATCCCGCTGGGATTCGAACCCAGGACCACTACATTAAAAGTGTAATGCTCTACCAGCTGAGCTACGGAATCTACTTTGCTTAAAACGTTGCCGTTTTCTTTAAAGTGATGCAAATATAGGGTTCAATTCCCTCTGATGCAAATAAAAAAAATGGAAAAGTGCTACTCTATTGATTTATAAGGGGATTAATTATAGATGCGCTATTTTTTAAAGAAATTTAATAAATTTAGCCCACTGCCTTGCCTTATGAATACATTGAAAATTTTCCGCTATTTACCTCTTGTTGCCTTAATTGCTTGCTGTAACAACCAAAAAACAGAAGAAGCCAGCAAACGAAAACAAGATTCATTGGCTTCTTGTGATAAAAATCTACCCAGTCGCTTCGGTGCAGCGAAAGATACTTCCAGCTTCGCAGCAAATCAGGCCACTTACGATGGAATGGTGCTGATCCCTGCAGGGACTTTTGAAATGGGTGCATCAGATCAGGAAGGCCGGGAAGATGAATATCCAAAACATCAGGTGAAATTGAATTCATTTTGGATGGATGAAGCGGAAGTCACCAACGCCCGCTTCGCCAAATTTGTAGCGGCCACCGGCTATGTGACTACTGCAGAACGGAAGCCAGACTGGGAGGAGATAGCAAAGCAACTTCTCCCGGGAACGCCAAAACCTCCAGATAGCGTGCTCGTTGCCGCATCGCTGATTTTTCATCAACCAAAAAAAATCCACAGTTTAAATGATGCTTCGCAATGGTGGCGCTGGGCAAAAGGAGCAAGCTGGAGACATCCGAAAGGCCTGAGCAGTGGTATTAAAGAAAAGGACAATGAACCTGTGGTACAGGTATCGTGGGATGATGCCATGGCCTATTGCAAATGGGCGGGAAAGCGATTGCCAACGGAGGCTGAATGGGAATATGCGGCAAGAGGCGGACTGAAGAATGCAAAATATCCCTGGGGAAATGAGGAGGTGGAATCAGCCAGGCCGAAAGCAAATACCTGGCAGGGAAGTTTTCCAATCACAAATACAGTATGGGATAAGTTCGCCGGACTAGCAACGGTGAAAAATTTTAAACCCAATGGCTATGGCTTATATGACATGGCGGGCAATGTTTGGGAATGGTGTAGCGATTGGTACCGTCGAGATTATTATCGTGGACAAAAAGGACTCGCCTCGAATCCCAAAGGACCAGGAGACAGCTATGATCCGATGGAGCCAACGATTGCCAAAAAAGTAGTTCGAGGCGGTTCATTTATGTGCAACGCATCTTATTGTAAAGGGTATAGAGTAACGTCGCGAATGAAAACCTCAGTTGATACAGGTTTAGAACATACTGGTTTTCGATGTGTGGCTGATAATTAAGTTGTTTTTTTTAGAAATGTGAATTTAAGTTTGCGTTTTGTTAATATTATACTGTAATTCGATTTCTAAATCAGGAAAATAATTGGTTATTTTGGATGAACCATTCAAATTCACTAACCAAAACCATGTCAGATCCTCAAAAATCGCAAAATTATACGTTTGCATTATTCGTTATCGGTGTTCTCTTTTTTATTTTTGGTTTTATTACCTGGGCGAATAGCCAACTTATTCCTTATTTAAAGATTGCTTGTCAACTTTCGAGCACGGAATCATATTATGTAGCCTCTGCATTTTTTGCTGCTTACTTTGTGATGTCGATTCCTTCTTCCTTCGTATTAAAATTCACTGGATTTAAGAAAGGCATGTCGGTTGGTTTGTTCGCCATGGCAGTTGGCGCTGCAATATTTATTCCTGCGGCTTACGCCAGGAGTTTCCCTACATTCTTAATCGGCTTGTTTGTTATCGGCAGTGGTTTGGCCTTACTGCAAACAGCATCCAACCCTTATGCAGCAGCAATAGGTCCGAAAGAAAGTGCTGCAAAACGCATTAGTATTTTAGGGATCTGTAATAAAATTGCCGGCATTTTGGCGGTTTACGTATTGGGAAGCATCATTCTTAAAGATAGTGATGCTTTTGAAGCCAGCCTGAAAACAATGGATGAAGTGGCTAAAAACACTGCTTTGGATGCTCTTGCACAAAAAGTGATATTGCCTTATGTGTTTATAGCTGCGTCATTTGCGATTGTAGGAATCTTGTTGTTTTTTGTTCAACTTCCTGAAGTGGAGGAGGAGCAGGATATTTTAGATCCTGCTACTTTGCCTCAAAATGCACAGGTAGCGGCTGGTGATAAAAACGTATTCAATTTCCCTCATTTAATTATCGGGGTTTTTGCTTTATTTTTTTACGTAGGTATGGAAGTAATCAGTTACGATACTTTTGCCGGCCTCGGAACTCATCTTGGTTACAAACTGGATATCTCAAAAAGCTTTGCCACCTACACAGGTTATGGCTTGTTGCTCGGTTATACCATTGGCATTATCTCTATTCCTCGTTTTATTTCCCAGCGAAATGCCTTAATTGTATCCTGCCTGTTGAGCATAGCGCTGGTTATTTTAGTCGTGTTTATCAAAGCAAACCCAGGTTTAACCACTGTTCACTTATTCAGTAGCGAATTCAATTTACCTACCCATCCGGCTGTATGGATTTTTGCCCTTTTGGGTTTTTCAAACTCAGTAATGTGGCCTGCTATCTTCCCCATGGCGATAGATGGACTTGGTAAATTCACGAAAATGGGGTCGGCATTGCTGATCATGGCGATTGTTGGCGGCGCCATTCTTCCTCCAGTTTATGGCTACATTTCTGAAACCATTGGCAACGGACAAACTGCATACCTCATGATGATCCCGGCTTACTTATTCATCCTGTATTTTGCCGTGAGTGGCTACCGTTTAGGGAAAAAGTAAACTCCATTGCAGTAAGTCAATAAATTATGGACTAAAACATAGCTGATCCTGCAGGCAGACTTAAACTTTCTTATGCCATAAATTTTGCCTTATTTTGATGTTTCAATTTACGGATAACTTAATTCGTAATTTTAAGTTTCAAATATTAAATTCCCAATGAATAAAGCCATTTTTCTAGATCGTGATGGTGTTCTTAATCACGAAATATACGATTACATCTGCCGTGTGGAAGACTTCAAAATCCTCGACTACCAAATTCCGGTATTGAAGAAATTTTATGATGAGGGTTACCTCCTCATTGTGATTACCAATCAGGGCGGCATTGCTTTAAAGAGATATACTGAGCAGGAACTCGCCATCATGCACCAAATGCTAAGAAATGCTTTTGTAGCCAAAGGTGCCGATATTGCTGGCTTTTATTACTGTCCACATCACCCAACCGTAGGAGGCGAATGTAAATGTCGTAAGCCAGCTTCAGGAATGATTCTTGACGCCATTGATATGTATGACATTGATCCGGCCCAATCTGTAATGATCGGTGATAAACCCCGTGATGTTGAAGCCGCCAATGGGGCAGGAGTGAAGGGCATTCTAATCGCACCCGATGAACAGATCGTTTACGAGAAAGTGAAAGAAGTTTTGATGGGTTGATGCTTTCCTTTTTAGTCTGGAGTCGGTAGTCTTGATTATGGAGTCTTGGGTGGAGAATTGATTCTTGCTTTCCTTTTTAGTCGGTAGTCTTGAGTCGGGAGTCTTGGGTTGAGAGTGATTCTTGCTTTCCTTTTTAGTCTGGAATCGGTAGTCTTGAGTCGGGAGTCTTGGGTTGAGAGTGATTCTTACTTTCCTTATCTCTATCGGTCGGTGTCTCACCGACAGAAAATATATACAATAACGATCATATTATTAATTGACTAACGTTTGAGAAAAGCTATTGATTATTAATGGTTTTATAGAATACAATCTGTACCCATGAAATACAGACTATAGGGCAATAAAAAGTCCTAAGTTTAAAGCAGAATCTCTGCTTTAAACTTAGGACTTTTATTTTATATGCTCTATGCTATAGCAGTACTTTAACTCCAGACTTAAGACTGCTGACTAAAGACTCCAAGCTCCAAGCTTACTTCCCTGCTGCCTTAGCGTGGTCTGCTAAGAAAGTGGCTAAGCCAGAATCAGTTAATGGGTGTTTTAATAAGCCAGCAATTGCAGCCAGAGGAGCAGTGATTACATCAGCACCTAATTTAGCACAGTTAACAATATGTAACGGACCACGGATAGATGCGGCTAAGATTTGAGTTTCGTAACCGTAGTTATCAAAGATGGTTCTGATGTCTTCGATTAAAACTAAACCATCGCTAGAGATATCATCTAAACGGCCTAAAAACGGAGAAACATACGTTGCTCCAGCTTTAGCAGCCAGCAAAGCTTGTCCGGCAGAGAAAATTAAAGTACAGTTGGTTTTGATTCCTTTAGATGAAAAATGTTTGATTGCTTTAACGCCATCTTTAATCATCGGAACTTTAACAACAATTTTAGGGTTTAAAGCAGCTAGTGCTTCACCTTCTTTAACAATCTCGTCGAATGTAGTAGCGATAACTTCAGCACTTACGTTATCTTCAACGATATCGCAAATTGCTTTATAATGGTTGATTACATTTTCCTGGCCGGTAATACCTTCTTTAGCCATTAAGCTAGGGTTAGTGGTTACGCCATCTAAAATGCCAAGATCATGAGCTTCTCTGATTTGATCAAGATTTGCTGTGTCGATAAAAAATTTCATGGTTGTAAATTCTTAAATATTTGAGTTTCAATGATTGAACCCTGAAGAATTTAATTCCCTTCAGAGTCTACTCCGATTTAAACCGGAGGCATTTGGGGAAAAGAAAAAAATGGGCAAGCAACTTCTATCGCACCGCTACAACCTTCTACCCTTGCTATGTTCCCATCCTGGGGGAGTTCAAAGGGAGCTGGTCGTAAAAGACTTGCCCGCCACAAAGGTAGAAAAAGAAGTTGTTTTGCAAAATGCATTTTTTGATTTTTTTAACGCTTTTGCTTATCTTGCTGATTGATACGTAAATAAAATTCGAGCGGCTAAAATATTTTTCAAATAATGATGAAAAAGAGTGGTATTAGTCTTACAAACGCGATAAAGCAACACGAGAAAATACCCTTCATTTAATTTTCTGAGATAAAAATCACTAAAAAACACAGGTTAATTATCAAAAGTGCCAATTATCATATTTGTAATTATAGTGCTTTAATGCTGTCTATATTTTAATATAATGAGTTAAAATTGTTTAAAAACTAAAATAATTCTAAAAATTGTAGCAACTCTGCAATTTGATCTTCATTTTTTGTATCTTAGTGTTTCCTATACACTAACAACTAACGAGCAAAGAATGGAACCAAACAGTGGATTGTACGACGCGCAATTTGAACACGATGCCTGCGGTATTGGGTTCGTTGCACATGTGAAAGGGCGAAAATCGCATCAAATCATCTCCGATGCACTTACTATTTTAGAAAATCTAGATCATAGAGGGGCATGTGGAGCAGAACCAAATACAGGCGATGGTGCCGGTATCATGATTCAGATTCCCCATGAATTTTTTTATGACGAATGTTTAAAAGCTGGCTTTAGCTTACCTGAAACCAATAATTATGGTGTGGGTATGTTGTTTATGCCAAAGGATATCAGATCAAGAGAAGAATGTAGAGAACTTATTTACCGTGCTGCAGAGAAACTAGGATTAGAAATTTTAGGCTTTAGAAAAGTTGATGTAGATACAACAGATATCGGTAACATGGCGCTTTCCGTAGAACCGGAAATTGAGCAGGTTTTCATCGCTCGTCCTTATGCGGTAAATCCTGGTGCTGATTTCGAACGTAAACTTTATATTTTTAAAAATTACCTGATTAAGTTGATTGCCAATACCGTAAACGGTGGCAAAGATTTTTATATCGTTTCACTTTCGGCACAAACGATTATTTATAAAGGTCAGTTAACCTCTTTACAGGTTCGTACTTATTTTAAAGACCTGAGTGATAAAAGAATGGTGTCTGCACTCGGACTCGTTCACTCCCGTTTCGCAACCAATACTTTTCCTTCCTGGAGGTTAGCTCAGCCTTTCCGCTTTATCGCCCACAATGGTGAAATTAATACCCTTCAGGGAAACCTGAACTGGTTTAGGGCCGGCGTAAAATCCTTTGCTTCTGCCTATTTTACCAAAGAGGAACTGGATATCTTATTGCCGGTAATCGATGAAACCAACTCCGATTCGGGCTGTTTAGATAATGTAATCGAACTATTGCTCCATGCTGGCAGAACGTTGCCACATGTATTAATGATGTTGGTTCCGGAGGCCTGGGATGGTAATGAGGATATGGATCCGGTGAAAAAAGCTTTTTATGAGTTTCATGCTACATTAATGGAGCCATGGGACGGACCAGCAGCCATCGCATTTACAGATGGTAAATTAATTGGCGCTACTTTAGATCGCAACGGATTACGCCCTTCTCGTTACGCCATCACTTCGGATGACCGTGTAATTATGGGTTCGGAAGCTGGTGCATTGGCGATTGATCAGAGTACGATCATCGAAAAAGGCCGTTTAACCCCCGGCAAAATGTTTGTGGTAGACATGGAGCAGGGAAGAATTATCAGTGATGATGAAATAAAAACCAAAGTTTGTGGCGGAAGTCCGTATGCAGACTGGATCAACCAATATCAAATCCGTTTGGAAGAATTGCCTGAACCACGTGTAATGTTCACCGGGCTTTCTGAAGAATCTATTTTTAAATATCAGCAGGTTTTTGGCTACAGCAGAGAAGATATCGACTTGTTGTTAAAGCCAATGGCGATTGAAGCCAAAGAGCCAATCGGATCAATGGGTACCGATACGCCGCTCGCCATTTTATCGAAACGTCCGCAACACCTATCAAACTATTTTAAGCAGTTATTTGCACAGGTAACCAATCCACCAATCGATCCTATTCGTGAGAAAGTGGTGATGAGTTTAGCGAGCTTTATGGGGAGTAATGGAAACTTACTGGAAGAGAATCCGTTACAATCACATTGCGTTGCCATCAAACATCCAATTTTAACCAATCAGGAATTAGAAAAATTAAGAAGTATTGATACCGGCGTTTTCCAGGCGAAAACTTTGCAAACCTATTTCAGGGCAGATGGTAAACCAGGCGCCATGGCGAAAGCTTTAGACCGCTTGTGTCGTTATGCAGTTGATGCTGTAGAAGATGGTTTCCAGGTGATTGTATTAACTGATCGGGCAATCGATTCAGAACATGCCGCAATGCCTTCACTATTAGCCGTTTCTGCGGTGCATCACCATTTAATCAGAAAGGGTTATCGTGGAGCTGTGGGGATCGTGATTGAAGCAGGCGATATCTGGGAAGTACATCACTTTGCTACGTTATTGGGCTTTGGTGTTACTGCGATTAATCCTTATCTGGCGTTAGAAACCATCAATGGTTTCCAGGCAGAATCTGGTTTATCAGCAGAACAACTCACTAAAAATTATATTTATGCCGTAAACAGCGGCTTATTGAAGATCTTCTCTAAAATGGGAATTTCAACGCTGCAATCCTACCAGGGTGCGCAGATTTTCGAGATCTTAGGCTTGAATAAGCAAGTGGTAAACACTTATTTTACAGGTGCAGTTTCAAGGATCGGTGGTTTAGGACTTGATGAAATCGCTAAAGAAACGTTGATTAAACATCACCGTAGTTTTGGTCCGGTTACGCTAACCGAAAATTTATTGCCGGCAGGAGGAACTTACAAGTTCCGTCGCAAAGGCGAGGCGCATTTATTTAACCCTCAAACCATCCACTTATTACAAAACGCTACTCGAAAAAACGATTACAGTATTTTCAAACAATACTCTAAACTGGTAAATGAGCAAACCCAACAAGCTTATACTATCCGTGGCTTGTTTGACTTTGATTATAGTCGTCAGCCCGTTCCTTTGAACGAGGTTGAATCTACAGAAGCCATTTTGAAAAGATTTGCAACCGGGGCAATGTCGTTCGGTTCCATTTCGCACGAGGCACACTCTACATTGGCGATTGCCATGAACCGCATTGGCGGCAAAAGCAATACCGGAGAAGGTGGGGAAGATGAAATGCGCTATACTAAAATGGAAAATGGCGACAGCATGCGTTCTGCCATTAAACAAGTAGCTTCTGCGCGTTTCGGCGTTACCAGCTACTATTTAACCAATGCAGATGAGTTGCAGATTAAGATGGCTCAGGGTGCTAAACCTGGCGAAGGTGGACAATTACCTGGCCACAAGGTGGATGACTGGATTGCGAAAGTGCGTCACTCTACACCAGGCGTGGGTTTAATTTCTCCACCGCCACACCATGATATTTATTCTATTGAGGATTTAGCGCAGCTGATTTACGATTTAAAAAATGCCAACCGTGCCGCAAGAATCAACGTTAAATTGGTTTCCAAAGCAGGAGTTGGAACGATTGCAGCGGGTGTAGCCAAGGCACATGCCGATGTAATTTTGGTTTCTGGTTTCGATGGGGGAACCGGTGCATCACCATTAACTTCTATTCAACATGCTGGCTTACCATGGGAACTTGGCTTGGCTGAAGCCCACCAAACATTAGTTAAAAACAGGTTGCGTAACCGGATCGTTTTACAAACGGATGGTCAGCTTAAAACTGGTAGAGATATTGCCATTGCTGCACTATTGGGTGCAGAAGAATGGGGTGTTGCAACAGCAGCATTGGTAACTGCAGGATGCATCATGATGCGTAAGTGTCACTTAAATACCTGCCCGGTAGGCGTCGCCACACAAGACCCTGAATTGCGGAAATTGTTTAGCGGAGATGCAGATCATGTCGTAAACCTGTTCCATTTCCTGGCGGAAGAATTACGGGAGATTATGGCTGAACTTGGTTTCAGAACCATTCATGAAATGATTGGTCAGGCCGATATTTTAAAAGTTCGCGAATTGCCTGCTGAAGATTGGAAACTGAAACATTTAGATTTATCTGCTATTCTTTATAAAGCAGAAGACAATGGCTTGCCATTATTTAATACCGAGCAGCAGGATCATGGTTTAGAACATGTGTTAGATCATCAGTTAATTGCTGCTGCTCAACCGGCTATTACCAATAACGAGCCTGTTTTTGCCAGCTTCAATGTTAAAAATACAAATCGTTCTTTGGGTACCATGTTATCTAACGAAATTTCTAAGGTGCACTTGGGAGCAGGTTTGCCGCCAGATACCATCAACTTTAAGTTTATAGGTTCTGCCGGTCAGAGTTTTGGTGCATTTAATACGCGTGGAGTCACTTTATCTTTAGAGGGTGAAGCAAATGATTACGTAGGTAAAGGTTTATCAGGAGCCCGCTTAGCAATCTATCCATTTTCAAACTCGACCTTTGTTCCTGAACAAAATATCATTATTGGTAACGTAGCACTTTATGGTGCAACTTCCGGAGAATTATTTGCCCGTGGAAAAGCTGGTGAACGTTTTGCCGTACGTAACTCCGGAGCCACCGCGGTGGTAGAAGGTGTGGGCGATCATGGTTGTGAGTACATGACAGGTGGTGAAGTATTAATCCTAGGGGATACCGGAAGTAATTTTGCAGCAGGCATGAGCGGTGGTGTTGCCTGGATCTACGATTCGAATGGCACTTTTGCACGCAAATGCAATAAAGAAATGGTTGATCTTGATCCTTTGCAATCTGAAGATGAACAGCGAATTTTAGCTTTGTTGAAAACACACATCCGTTTAACAGACAGTAAAGTAGCCGAGTTTATCTTAAGTGACTGGAAAACACAATCAAATCATTTCGTAAAAGTATTCCCTAAAGAATACAAAGCAGTTTTAGCAAAACGTAATCAACAAGTAAAAACACACTAAGCCATGGGAAAAGTAACAGGATTTCAAGAATATGACAGAGTTGCGCCCACCAGAGAAGAGGCTAAAGCTCGTGTAAAACATTATGGAGAGTTCTTAAACGCGCTACCTCCACAAGAATTAAATAATCAGGCTGCCCGCTGTATGGATTGCGGCGTTCCGTTTTGCCAATCGGGTTGCCCTTTGGGTAATGTGATTCCGGAATTTAACGATGCTGTTTATCAGGCTAAATGGGAACTGGCTGCCAATATCTTATTAAGCACGAATAATTTTCCGGAATTTACCGGGAGGATTTGCCCGGCACCTTGCGAATCGGCTTGTGTGTTAGGGATTAACCGGCCACCGGTGTCTATTGAAGAAATTGAGAAGCACATCATCGAAATTGCATTCGAAAAAGGTTTCATCAAAGCAAAAGCGCCATTAATCAGAACGGGTAAAAAAGTGGCCATAATTGGTTCAGGTCCTGCAGGTTTAGCGGCTGCTGCTCAATTGAATAAGGTTGGACATGAAGTTACGGTTTTCGAACGTGATGATGCACCAGGTGGTTTATTGAGATACGGTATTCCTGATTTCAAACTGCAGAAAAATGTGGTAGATCGTCGTATTGATTTAATGAAAGAAGAAGGGATCATTTTCAGATGCAATGCTAACGTAGGTGAAAATGTAGAAATCAGCACCTTGTTGCGGGATTATAATGCAATCGTTTTGGCAGGTGGATCTACTATTCCGCGAGATTTGCCGATTGAAGGCCGTTCAGCTAAAGGAGTGCATTTTGCAATGGATTTCTTAAAGCAACAAAACAAACGGGTAGCCAATCGTGAAATTGGTGCAGAAGATATTTTGGCAACGGGTAAAAATGTAATTGTAATTGGTGGTGGTGATACCGGTTCTGATTGTATCGGGACATCTAACCGTCATGGTGCAAAATCAGTGACTCAGTTTGAGATCATGCCGATGCCGCCCCAGGTCCGTACGGAAAATATGCCTTGGCCAAATTATCCGATGTTATTGAAAAACACCTCTTCACATGAGGAAGGTGCGCAAAGAGCATGGTCTGTAAATACCAAGAACTTCATTGCTGATGAAAACGGTAATTTAAAAGCATTGAAAGTGGTGGATGTAGAGTGGGAAATTGATGCCGTTGGCAGACCAGTATCTTTTAAAGAAGTGGCCGGAACGGAAAGAGATTTGCCTTGTGAACTGGTTTTCCTTGCAATGGGCTTCTTACATCCCCAAAAAGAAGGGTTAATAGAGAAATTAGGTGTTGAACTGGATAATCGGGGAAACGTAAAGGCTTCTGAGCATACTTACCAGACAAATATCGGTAAGATTTTTGCCGCAGGCGATACCCGCCGCGGACAATCGCTTGTAGTATGGGCTATTTCTGAAGGCAGAGAAGCCGCCCGTAAAGTAGATGAATACTTAATGGGCGTGACCAAACTGGCATCAAAAGATGCTGTTGCTTATGCTTAAATAATTTTTTTAAGTTCTATATTTTTAGGGTCGTGGTGCAAACTACGACCTTTTTTATTTAATACATTTCCGTTTCATCTATTTTGGGTTTAAATCTGCGGAATCATCTAGATCAGCGGGGAACTTTAACCCACTGTTTCAAAATTTGTTTGCAGAAAATTTTATCTGAAACATTAAGGCATTAAGATACAGGGAGTACCAAGTTAGATAATAGCGTAATTAGAAAACAAAATTTAAGCAATCCTATGCAGTTATTTGCCTTAAATGGTTGGTTTTTTCGAAGTTCTTTAGCCTTTAAATCTGCGGAATTACCTAGATCGGCGGGAAAAAATCAGCACTACGTCCTTATACGTTTGCATGGGGATTTAATTAATACTTCTGCAGGTTATCTACAGCATAAACATTAAAATAATTTCAATTGATCACCTGGTGGTTTCTCTTTCCCGAAAATAGTTCTCCCGCCATGCCTCCAGCTTTCCGCTCTTTCTTTCTCAATCACCTTTTCAAAATTCATATTTGGAATAAAATCCTGCTCTGCATTCCTTGCAATCTGATGCAGCGATTTAATCGCCTGTTGCCTGTCACTTTCTCCGATTTTAGCTTTTTCAACTGCTTTTTGCAAAACACTAATGGTCTCATCATAGACATTTACCGGAACCGGAAATGGATGTCCGTCTTTGCCGCCATGGGCAAAAGAATAACGCGCAGGATCTGTAAACCGAGAGGGTGTTCCGTAAATTACTTCACTTACCAAAGCCAACGACTGTAATGTCCGTGGTCCCATGCCTTCCAGAAGCAAAAGTTCTTCAAAATCAGCTGGCTGTTTTTCCTGAGCCAGCCATAAAATACTGCCCAGGCGTTTCAGGTCGACATCTTTTGCTTTTACATCATGGTGATCAGGCATTACGAGTTTCTGAATTTCCGAAATCATTCTTTTAGGAGATTCTGCAGTAATACCCATCATCGTTTGACGCGTAACTTCAGCCTCATTAGATGTAAGATTGAGAATCTGCCCCTGATTGACACCACAAATACCAGTATGCGGTTCTTCTATGAATGATTTTAAATTTTCTGAATGCCAATGGTATCTCCTTGCTGTGGAACTCGCATCGCTCATACCTTGTTGCACCACGGCCCAATCGCCATCACTGCTTAAAATAAAACTATGCAGGTATAATTGAAAGCCATCTTGAATGGCCGTATTGTCTACTTTTGCGCTAAGTTTGCTCGCCCGAACCAATTCTGTACCGTTCAAGCCGGTTTTATCTGCTATTCTTAGCAGTTCATTTGGGGTTTCGCGACTGGATTTTCCTTTTCCGCCACAAATATATATACCAAGTTCTTTAGAAAGTGGATTGATCGATTTCTTCAAAGCGCCCATAACTGAAGTGGTAATTCCGGAAGAATGCCAGTCCATGCCCATAACAGCGCCTAAACTTTGAAACCAAAACGGACTACTCATCCTGCGAATGACTTCAGCTTTGCCATATTCTACAAGAATAGACTCTATAATGGCCAAGCCTAAGGTGGCCATACGGTTGGCCAGCCATGGAGGAACATGTCCGTAATGTAATGGTAAATCTGCGCTTCCTGATCTTTTCAATACTAACAAATTTAGTAAAATGTTTGATGATATTGAAATTTATTTCAGTTGCACAGCTGCCTGATTTTTAAATTGCCCATCTAAAAAATTAATCATCAGGGAAGAGACTTGTTCAAACCATGGGTTAAATAACCAAAAGGGGTGAGGCGTATCGGGAAGCGTATGCACTTCAGTATAGATTCCAAATGGTTTGACCTTTGCAATCAGGTCATCTCTACCAGCATGAAAGCGCGGTGTGGAGCTATTAATGAATAACATAGGAACGGTATATTGATTAGCATGATTTAACGCAGAAGCATTATGCCACAAATCCGGGTTATCTCTAAGTTCTGCTCCAAGCCAGATCGCAGCCACTGATTTACGATTTGGATCTGTGCTCACTTCGGAAGATTCCGGATGATCGAAAGCCAATACACCATCAACATCAATTACTGCCTGAACAGTACTGCTATGTTCATTAATCTTTTCTTTTTCAAATTGTGGGTCGTGATTTGTTGTTCCAACCAGCGCAGCCAATTGTCCGCCAGCAGAAAAACCAGTTATGGTTATCTTGTTGGTGTCAATATTAAATTTCTTCGCATTGGCTTTAATCCACCGAATGGTATTTTTAAGGTCGAAAACCGCGGCTGGAAATTGTGCATGAGTGGATAGCCGGTAATCAGTAGTAATTGCGACATAACCATTTTGCGCCATTTTTTGTGCCAAAGGAATGTTTTGCGAACGATTGCCCGAACGCCAGCCACCGCCGAAAACAAACAAAACGGCAGGTAATTGATGCCTTGGATTCTTCGGATAAACAACATCCAAAGATAAATTTCCGGTAGGAGTATTGGCATAAGTGATGTTCCTTTTGGTTTTAAAGTTTCCTTTTGTTAAAGGCTGTGCAATGCTGATATATGGACGCTTTTTCTTTTCTTTAAGATAGGTGGAATATACACTGAATGAGGTGTCTGGCTGAATTTGTTGTGCATTACCAGCGGTAAAAAAGAAAATAAAGATTATCGGTAAAAATTTCATCATGCTAAATATATAGAATTGTTTAGGCTTGTTCGAACAGTTTAGTATTATAATTTGTTAAGATTAGAACAAAAATTAATGAGATTGATGCGGAAATTTTTACAACGTTTATTTGGAAACTGGGTCATTCGAATGTCTAACAGATTTGGCTCCAGACCTGATCGTAAACGTATCCACGAAGCATTAAGCAAGCTTTTTGAAACTATAAATGCCGAGCCCGGAAAAAGGGGTTTGGTGTTTGAAATCACAGAAGCAGATAAATTTATCATCTTGAGTGATCAGCATAAAGGCGCCCGTGATTATGCCGATGATTTTGCCCTGGCAGAAATTAATTATCTTGCTGCACTCGATTATTATAACAAAGCTCAATTTCATTACATCAACCTTGGCGATAGTGAAGAACTTTGGGAGAATTTGCTGGAATCTATAATTAAGCACAACAAACAAACGTTCGAGAAAGAAAAGTTATTCATTAATCGCAAAGCTTTTACAAAAATTTTTGGTAATCATGATTTGTACTGGGATAATGATCCCCTGGCAAGTTTTAATTTAAATCGGATTTACGGGCAGAAAGTTTCGGTTTATGAGGGTGTGATTTTGAAAATAAAATTTCAAACCAGCATGCTTAATATTTTCCTCACTCATGGCCATCAGGGCGATTTACAAAGCGATGGGAACTGGTTTAGTAAATGGTTTGTAAGTACAATCTGGGCACCTGTACAATCATATCTGCAAATTAACCCAAATACACCAGCCTATGATAACCAGCTTAAAACTGCACATAACAGCCTAATGTATAGCTGGCAGTCTGAGCAAAGGAATACAGCGTTAATTACCGGACATACTCATCAACCAGTTTTTGCTTCGCTTACGCATCTGGAACGGATTTATTTAAAATTGAAAAAAGCCACGACCGCCAGGCATCAGCCGGAGATTAATGAATTAAACGAGGAACTGAAAAAACGGGTAAAAAGGGGCGATGATGTTCCGGAGTTTAAGACCTACAAACCCGGTTATTTTAATAGTGGCTGTTGTTGTTTTAGTGATGGAGACATTACCGGGATAGAAATCGAAAGTGGTTTTATTAAACTGATAAAATGGTCCTTTCAAAAGACTGGTGCGCCAGAAAGGACTGTTTTAGAAGAAATGAAATTGGTGGAGTTGCTTGATATTACTTTATAGGTAATTCTATATAAAAGGTAGTGCCTTGACCTATTCCCTCACTTTTTGCCGAGATTTCGCCCTTATGCATATCTGCAAACATTTTAGCTATGATTAACCCTAATCCATTTGAATTTTCACGACCTGTAGGCACTGTATTTAGTTTTGAAAACTTGATAAACAAACGATCTATATCACCTTCATCTAAGCCAATTCCGTTATCTTTTATAGCAATAGTTACCCGGTTTTCAGCGACCTGATGAAAAATTTCGATCTCACTCTCTTCCGGAGAAAACTTGATAGAATTTTGAATCAGCTGTGAGAATAATTCGCGAAGCTTAACTTCATCTCCGAAAATTTCAACCGGCTCATTGATTTTTATTGCCACAGATTGATTCTTATTTGCTAACGTAAACTTAAGATCATCAGTTACATCTGCTAACAATTTGTTTAGGTCAATTTTCGTTTTCTGTAACTTAAAAGAGCCATTTTCCTTTCTTGCCGAACTTAAGATATCATTCAGGTTATCAACCATTCTTTTAGATTGAAGATTGATCTTAGTAGCAATATTGGCTACTCTTTCACCAGCATCAGGCATCCGGCTTACCAGTTCGGATTGAAGTGAAATGGTTGTCATTGGATTTTTCAAGTCGTGGATCATCACATGTAACCGATCATCAAGCGCACGCATAGTTTTTCTGATTGCCAGTCTTGTTTCCAATTTATCTTCGACCATTTCGGCCAAACGTTGCAGCATAGATAATTGATGCGGGGTGGTTTCAACTGGCAGGCTATCATAAACCATGATCACACCTAAATTTTGCTTGCCAGGTGATTTAATGATCGCGCCAGCATAAAAAATATTAAATGCTCCTGTTGTTATGCTTACTTCATCACCTGATTTCGAAAGATTGAAAACATGCTGAGCTTTTTCTGTTTCCAGTTTACTTCCGGTTATAGCTTTAAAAAATATTTCATTTTCAGCAAAAAATCCAATTGCGGCATTTTTAACCTGGAAGATATCCGCTGCCAGCTTTGCAAAATTATCGTAGCTCTTTTCTGCAGGCGTATCAAGTATTTCGTAACTAAAAAGCGTTTGCAAACGCAATTCTTCGTTTATAGAGATGGATTGATCTGGAAATTTGGCTGATGGCATCTGTCGGTAATGATTTAAAAAAAGCTAATTTGTTAAAGGTAAAGATTATCATTAAAACGATTAACAATATAAACAATTAAGTATTAACTTTAGTTGTTATAGCTAATGCCATTTTCAATAAAAAGACATTATAAACTACCAAAATAATTTAATAATGAGATTATACATAGAACGTAAACCTGTTAAAGTTAACCCTGATACCAAACGGGTAATAGCCCGTTTTTTTTTTAACGGAGAAGAAAGAGCTTTAGAAGTAATTAGAAAAGTGCTTGAATTTTCTGATGAAAAAGTATTCTCCATCATTTCTCCCATCCTGCAGGAATATTCAAAAAGACACCGGAATATTACCAAAATTTTAAATCGCCATTGTAAAAAGTTGAAGAAACAATTCACAATACTTGGCAGGGATATGGAAGATCTTGATCCATATACCAAACTGCTTCTTGGCGCATATTTTACGCATGAATATTCGATAGAATCGGCCGCGTTTTTTAATCCCAGTATCATCGATGATCCGGATCAAACCGATCTTGTTGAGGGTGAAAAAAGAGTAATTATCAGTTTTCGTGCTGTTGGGGAAGGACATATCTCTTCCATTGTTTTCAGACGGGCATTAATAGATAAGCATAACAATATTCAGGTGTTACCTGTTGGAAATTATGTTGATGAAGCGGAAGTGGTTAAAAATGCCATCTACGTCAAAAAGCATTTCATCAAAAAAGCTGCTTATGCACAAATTGATGCCACTGTGCTCGAAGAAATGGAAGGTAAATTAGAAGATCGCTTCGAGTATACCGACTTAAGCAACATCATCAAAGATTCTAAAACGCTGAATAAAGAAAATCCTCTGCGCTTAATCGAATACGATAAAGTACTTTGGCTATCTGATACCTACCATACCATATCTTTCTCTAAAGATACAGACATTTCAGACCGCGTTATTTTCCCGATTTCAGAATTTGAGCGTAAAGGGATTGAAGATGCGCGTTTTGTTAAATTTCTTAAAGATGATGGAAAGGTGGTTTATTATGCTACCTATACGGCTTTCGATGGTTCATTAATTATTCCAAAACTGGTTCAGACAGAAGATTTCTACGAGTTTAAAGTAATTCCATTATATGGTGACGGAGCTCAAAATAAAAACCTTGCACTTTTTCCCCGTAAAATTAATGGGAAATATGTGATGATGAGCAGAATAGATGGCTGGAACAATTACCTGATGTTCTCTGATAAAGTAAATGTTTGGGAAAACCCTGTTTTATTGAAACAGCCACGTTACGATTGGGAGTTGGTCCAAATTGGTAACTGCGGGTCGCCGATTGAAACAGATAAAGGCTGGTTAGTGATTACTCACGGTGTTGGACCGATGAGGCGATATTGCATAGGTGTAGTTTTGTTGGATTTGGAAGATCCAAGTAAAGAAATTGGCCATCTTAAAGAACCGTTAATTATTCCAAACAACGACGAACGGGAAGGTTACGTACCAAACGTGGTATACTCCTGCGGTTCGATTATAAGTAACGGTGAGCTGATTATTCCTTATGGTTTATCAGATTATAGTTCTTCCTTTGCTACTGTAAACCTGGAATTATTGTTAAACAAATTGCTGGAAAACGGTAAAGGATAAGTCAATCTTTTTTGAGCATCAAATCAAATAAAAAAGGCTGGTTCAATCATTAATTGAACCAGCCTTTTACATGGGTAAGCTTATTTTAAACAACTTTACTGTTCTCCACCAATGGAGTTGACAGCGTTTGATATTCTGCTTCTGCAGCCTGCAAAACTGCTAAATGCGAAACGAAGTAGGCTAATGTACTTTCTGCACCCTGGTTTCTATTCACACTGTTAAACTGTAATCCATCTGCACAACCATGCGTTTCAAAATCATATAATGGAATATGTAAGCTGTTTTTACCCAAAAACCATTCATAGCTGGTATGCATTAAACTCAGGTACTTGCTGTCTTTAGTTACCTCATATGTTTTACAATACAATAGCACCATTGCCATGGTTTCAATTGCCTGCTGATCATAAATTGGGTTTTTACCATATTTCTTCATCCAGCCATCATTCCCGACAGGGTTTAAGTAACCATTCTCAAATGAAAAGCTATTTAAGAAATTGATGCTTTCCATGGCAATTTCAAATGATTCTGCATTGCCGGTAGCCTCGTAATGATGTAAAAGCGCCAGCGGTAAAATCGCATTGTCGTAAGTTAAAATATCTTCAAACCAGTGCCAGTCGCCATCCTTGTTGCTTTTGTAAGCATTTTTCAAGTTATTTGCCAGGAGGTTGACTTCCTTTACTATAAAATCATCACCCCGATGCGCACCAAGATAATAAGATCCGCCAATTAATGTATTGGCCATTCCACGCAAATGGGTAAGATTTTTAAAGTGAGGCACAGCATGGGAAAATAATTCTCGGCCAAATTCCCGGTAAGAATTATTAGGTGCTGCGCAAATTAAGTATCCTAAAGACCATATTGTTCTTCCGAACGAATCTTCAGAACCAACTTCATCAAGATAGTTCCGGTTAAAACTTAGAAAGTTTCTAAAGTTTCCATCTTCAGTTTGCATGTATTGAATAAAGCTAAGGTAAACAGGCATTAGCTTTAGTGCTGTTTGATTTTTATTTTGCTCAAAAGCCATCAGCACCAAAATAAGTGCCCTGGCGTTATCATCAATGCAATATCCTTCTTTTAAGTTTGGGATGCCAAAACGAGCATGTTGAATAATTCCGGTATCATCTGTCAACAAGGAGATATGACTTAAGTTTAGCACTGGCATTTTTTCTACGTCAATAATCGGAGGGGTATCCCTTTTCGGTTTTTCACCTGCATCGATCGCCTGTTGGAGCGTTTCCAGGTAAACGTTACCAATAGCTGGCCATCTTAATTTTAAGCCATATTGATAAGCATTGTTTTTTAATTCCTGATGTTTGCTTTCATCGGCAAGCAGTTCGTTTACAATATTGGCTAATGCGGTATCATTTTTAAAGTCAAACAGCCTTCCACGATTATCTGCCAACAATTCTTCCGCGTGCCAGTATGGTGTAGAAACTACAGCCGCACCTGCACCAATAGCATATGATAACGTTCCGCTGGTAATTTGAGCCTCATTTAAATAAGGTGTAATGTATAAATGGCAGGCAGTTAAATACTGATGAAGTTCTCCTTCAGAAACGAATTTATTTATAAATGCGATATTATTTTCAACGCCTAAATCTTTTGCCAATGCTTTCAAACTGTCGCGATATTCTTCGCCGTTGTGTTTTACTACCCCTGGATGAGTATTTCCTAAAATAACATATAAAACATCCGGGTGTTGCGCAACAATCCGTGGAAGTGCTTTGATCACTGTTTCCAGTCCCTTATTCCGGCTAATTAAACCAAAGGTGAAAAGTACTTTTCTGTTCTTAAATAAATCGCTTTGTGAAAGTGTATTATTGATAATTGGCTCCAAATCAGGAACACCATGTTCTATTAATTGGATTGATGTTTTTGGAATCTGATAAATGCTGGTGAGGAACATCACCGCTTTTTTACTCATTACCACAATTTTAGATGATTTTAATGCAATTTCCTTTATAATGGTTTGCTGCATAAAATTGGGTTCTTTTAGCACCGTATGTAAAATAGTGATAAATGGCTTTTTTAATTTATTAATCAGCGAAAGGAGGAAGACCCCGCTATTGCCGCCATAGATCCCGAATTCATGTTCAATAATACAAGTGTCTACGTCGCTATCGTTAATAAAATTAGCTGCTTCAATATAATCCTGTTGGTTCTGTTGTCTGATTACAAATCTAACTTCTGACGGATAATCATGTTCATTTACGTCATCAGATTCATTCATTGCCACTACGAAACTTCTGTCTGCCTCATAAGATGGATTAATGCTCAAAGCATTAACTAAATTTTGGTTGAAAGTAGCTAAACCGCATTCGCGTGGTGGATAAGTAGATATATAAGCAATTTTCATAGTATGTACTGTAGATTAATGTTATATACCTAACAAAAAAAGGCTCAAAAAGTTTTTTATTGAACTTATTTATCAAGATTTCTTACCAAACAATATTTATTAACAGCTTGTTAACCTAAATAATTAAGGAAAAACTATTATGAGATCAATTTGGAAAGGTTCTATTGGGTTTGGTTTAGTGAATATCCCGGTAAAGCTATTCTCTGGTGTGCAAACAACGCACCTGGATTTAGATATGCTGGATGAACGCGATCATGAAAAAATTCGTTATCAGCGCGTGAACGATAAAACCCAAAAAGAAGTTCCCTTTGATAAAATTGTTAAAGGGTATTTTTTGAAGGATAGGTATGTTATTCTGGATAAGCACGATTTCGAAGAGGCATCGCCAGAGAAAACTAAAATTATTGAACTGGAAAATTTTGTCGATCTCAAAGAAATCAATCCTATTTATTACGAAACATCTTATTATACCGAACCAGAAAAACAGGGAAAAAAAGCATATGCTTTGTTATTGAAGGCGCTTCAAAAATCTGGTAAAGCTGGAGTCGGGCGTTTTGTATTGCGGAATACGGAAAATCTCTGCGTGATCCATCCAATGGAAAATGTAATTGTAATTACGAAGATCAGGTTTGAGCAAGAAATCAGAAGTCTGGAGGAAGTGAATAAGACCGACGATATCTCGATTACCAAAAAAGAAATGGATGTAGGTTTGGCACTGATTAAGCAATACAGTTCCAAATTTGATCTGAGTTCATTTAAAGATGATTACAGTAACGAACTTTTAAAGATTATCAAAGCTAAAGCAAAAGGTAAACGCGCAACTGTTAAAAAAATGAAACCACAGAAAGCTAACAGCGATGATTTATATGATCAGTTGATGCAAAGTTTGGGTTCTAAAAAGGGAGCTTAGATAAATTATTGTATCCCAATTCAAAAGTACGTATAGGGGAGGTTCTGATTCCCCTATACATAACAATTTCTATTTAAAAGCAGCTTTGAGTTGATCTGCAGCATAAGCCTGGGCTGCTTTTGCTTCTGGAACTACAGCAGCCATTCCGAAGAACTCATGCGTAACGCCTTCATAATTTCTGCTGTTTACTTTAACACCTGCATCCGCTAATTTATTTGCCAACATGGTACCGTCATCATGTAAAGGATCAATTTCTGCCGTAATAATTGTAGTTGGGGGTAGACCTTTTAATTTGGCATTAACCAGAGAAATTTTTGGATTTTGGCCTTCTATCATGGTCGTTAGGTATTGTTCGGTAAACCAGGTCATCATGGCCTTGTTTAAAGGTTTAGCATTTTCATACATTTTATAAGATTCCGTATTCATGTTCGCCTGGGCAATCGGGTAAATAAGAACCTGGTGTACAGGAACCATGATGTTTTTGTCTCTGGCGGTGATGGAAACGTTTGCTGCCAGATTTCCCCCGGCACTCTCTCCAACCACTGCAATTTTTGCAGGATCACCTTTTAAACTCACTGCATTTTTCACAACCCATTCGTAAGCGGTAAACGCATCATTATGTGCAGTTGGGAATTTATTTTCAGGTGCCAGGCGGTAAGCTACAGAAACGACTACAGCATTTACCTGCTCTGCTAATGCCTGGGCAGAGGCATTGTAAACATCCAGATTGGCTATTACAAAACCACCGCCATGATAGTAAACAATTACCGGATATGGGCCATTACCATCTTTCGGGGTATAAACTTTCAAGTGTACTTTGCCACCAATAACATCAATATCTTTTCCTGTAGTATCTACATTAGGTGCAGGAATTGTAATCTTATTCGCTTCAACCAAAGCCGTTACGGCATCTGTTGGAGTATGGTTTTTTCGCGCATCTGCTGCACTCAACGTTTCAATAGGCTTATCTCCATAACTGGCTAGCTTTTCAATCACTGACTGCATCTCTGGTTTGATACTCTGGCCCCATTCAGGCGGTGGACCTGCAGGTTTTAGTGAGGCATTCGCAGAAGAATCAGATGGTATGGAATCTGTTGTATTCGTAGTCTTTGTTTCACTCGTGCAAGCTGACACACAAATAGCTAAGACCAGCGCCACTATAGATAGCTTTATTAGATTGCTTTTCATATCGTTTTTATTTTTGATTTTATAAATATTGTTTCTATAACGTTATCAGTAAGATAGAGTTTTAAATGTCTCACAACTTTTAGAATTTGAATGCTGTCCAAACATCTTATGCATTTATCTTGTTCTACATAAAACTGAAACACATGTTAGTTGAAATTACAGGTTTGCCTGACCATATTTTTGGCGTAAGAGCCACAGGCGAAGTAACCAATGTAGATTTGAAAGATGTATTGCTTCCGGGATTAGCCCGTACTGGCGATCGTTTCGGAGAAATCAGGTATCTATTGGTTTTGGATACGGAGGTGAAAAATTTCACTGCCGGAGCCTGGATCCAGGATGCTAAAGCAGGCCTGGTAAACTATACTAAATGGAAAAAGATTGCCATAGTTAGTGATGAGAAGAGTGTAGAATGGTTTTCTAATTTCTTTACTTTTTTAACGCCCGGCAGTTCCAAAGGCTTTGAGCCGAATGAAATAGAAGAGGCAAAAGAATGGCTTGCAGCAGAAGCATAGAAATATATATTAAGATATTATGAAAGACTCAAAAACAACACCCGCAGAAAAAAGTAAAGCTACCGCACCAAAAGATGAAAAAGCTAAAGGAGCGGATGAAAAAGTAACTTCAGCAAAAGATGCGAAGAAGGTAGAAGTAACTAAAGATAAGAAGAAAGAGTAGCTGCTAATTTTTGTTTACAAGCATAGGCGTCCATGCTGATCATTCTTCTAATCTCGGAAATTAAGAATCAGATTTGAAACTTATTTCATTTGATGGGAGGTTTATGTGCGGTTCGTAAGAAATTCTCTGCCTGAGGAAATGAAATTTATTTACTTGCTGGTAGCATACTGTTCACATGAAAATCGTAAACCTGAAAGGAGTAAGATATAATCCACAAATTGTGAATGGTCAGCTAATCTTTCAGTAAAGCATAAATTTTGTCCATTAATTCATCAATGTTGAATGGCTTGGCCATGAAGTCATCTGCAGAAATGCCATCCAATGCGTAGTTATTTTCATGGTACCGTGCAGAGATCATCAAAACAGGAATATCTTTGGTGGAGGCGGTTCCCTTTAACTCTTTTAACAACAGGCGCCCATCTATATCGGGCAGCATAATGTCCATTATAACAACGTCAGGACCAAATTCCTGAACATGACTAAGAAAATCATTTCCATTATGTAAGCCAGCTACATTAAAGGCTTCGCTTTCTAAAATAAGAGTAATAACATCTAGAATTGCATGGTTATCTTCTACAACTAATATATTTTTCTTCGCCAAGATTTGAAAGGGAGTTTTAAATTTAAGCAAATATAAATAAAAATATATTTCAAACCCGAATAGCGTAAATTGTAGCCATACAAATACCTGCTTTAGCACTTATAAATCCGAAAATTCTGATATTTTTGTAGCATCTAAATTTTATATGAATAAATTCTCTGTAGACCTAACAAATTGCGATAAAGAACCTATCCATATACCGGGCAAAGTTCAAGCACATGGTTTTTTGATAGCTGTTGATAAGGTTAGTTTTCTTATGACCTATGTGAGTGAGAATGTTGATGATTTCTTACCCGAATCAGCTGGTAATCTACTCGAAAAGCCCCTTTCGGTACTTAATACATTCTTAGGTCAGCAAGAACCGGAACTTAGTATAGAAAATTTGTTAAAGCTCGGGATCATTAGAAAGAATTTTGATGCGATTAGTCCACATCCGATAAACATCGGCGAAAATCCGTTTTACATTATTATTTCAGATTCAGCCACCAATTGGCTTTTAGAGTTCGAACCTGTCACGCTACAATATGATCTTCAGAGTTTAATCGGCCGCTCTGCCTCGGCTATTTTGCAGGGTAAAAGTGTTTTCTCATTGCTGAGAGGTGCAGCTTCGGAAGTGAAGAAACTGATCAATTACGATCGGGTAATGGTTTATAAGTTTTTGGACGATGGGCACGGCGAAGTAGTTGCAGAAGAAATGAATGAGGATTTGGAGCCATTTTTCGGACTTCATTATCCTGCATCTGATATTCCGAAACAGGCACGTGAATTATATAAACTAAATCTAACCCGTTTAATTGCCAATGTTAATACAGAAGATTCGCCAATTGCCACTTATCTGGCAGATCAACCATTAGATCTTACTAAATCTTGTCTACGTGCAGTTTCGCCTATTCATATTCAGTATTTGAAAAACATGGGGGTGTGTTCAAGTTTTAGTATTTCTTTAATTTCCCATGGAGAACTATGGGGACTAATAGCTTGTCATAATTATTCGCCGAAATTCATTGATTATAAAGCCCGGGAGGGTGCTAAGTTAATTGGTGAAATTTTATCCTCAGCATTAGAATACCGCCAGGATGAAGAAGATTCTGAAATTGTAGCGCAATTTAAAAGTACGGCTACTATACTTTCTGAACACCTTAATCATGATAAGTATCTGGTTGAAGCCATAACTGGTCATAACAGAACCATTTTGGATGTGACCAAAGGAACCGGGGTGGCAATTATATTCGAAAATAAACTGAAAACGATAGGTGAGGTTCCTTCCGATGAAGAAATTTTGGAATTGGTAGAATGGCTTAAGGATACCAGCGATGAATCTATATATTATACACATCGCTTATCTGAAATACACTCACCTGCTAAGAAATATAAAAATATTGCTTCGGGTATCCTGGCCTGCAATATTAGTAAGGAACTTGGGGAAATGATTATCTGGTTCAAGCCAGAGCTTAGTACAACCGTTCAATGGGCTGGAAATCCTGATAAACCAGCAACTATAGCCGAAAATGGCTTACTCAGTTTATCGCCCAGGAAATCATTTGAAACATGGTCTGAAGTGGTTAACAATACCTCAGAGAAGTGGTTTTCTGAGGAAATTGCATCTGTTTTGAGGATGCGTGAAATCATCATCACGGATGTAAATAAAAAAGCCAATGAAATCCGCTTGCTGAATGAAAAGCTTCAGGCTGCCTATGAAGAACTGGATACATTTAGTTATACCATTTCTCACGATTTAAGGACCCCGTTAACCTCGGTAAAGACTTATGCAGAATTGTTGCTTAAGAATAAGAGCCTGGATGATAGTGCCCTGAAAATGCTCAGCCGCATTTTAACAGGTGCAGATAAGATGAATTTTCTGATTAAAGAGATCCTAAATCTGGCCAGAGTCGGTCGTTCAGAAATTAACTATGAAACGGTTAACATGCAGTTGTTAATTAAAGACGTAGCCTCAGAGGTTTGGTCGGCTTTTAAAGCAGACAAAGCCGAACTGATTTTAGGGCAAATGCCGGATATCAAGGGTGATAAAACAATGATTGCCCAGGTATTTACAAATTTAGTTTCCAATGCGGTAAAATACTCCTCAATGATCGAAAAACCAAAGATCGAAATTTCTTCGTATATAGATGGCAGGGAAATTGTTTATGCCGTGAAGGATAATGGTATCGGAATTGATAACCGTTATTACGACAGGGTTTTTGAGCTTTTTAAGCGCATGGACAATGTTAAAGAGATTGAAGGAACTGGGGTAGGATTGGCAATAGTAAAAAGAGTAGTAGAGCGACACAACGGACGCGTATGGTTCGAAAGTAAACTAAATGAAGGCTCTACTTTTTACGTCGCCTTTAAAAGTATATAATAATGAAAACGCCTGATATATTTTACGTAGAAGATGATATAGACTACGCATTTTTTATGCAAAGCGCTGTACAAGAGGTAAGGGATACGCTGAATTTGGCTATAGTGGAGGATGGTACTGAAGCAATGGTTAAATTGCAACAATTTGCAGAAAGCAAAACTAAACCTAAATTAATTTTATTGGATTTAAATTTACCAGGTTTATCTGGTTTGGATTTACTAAAGTTTATCAGAGACATTCCTTATTTAAAATCTATCCCCGTAATTTTATTTTCCACTTCGGATCATCCCGATGATGTTAAAGCCTCAATAGAGTTTGGTGCAAATGCCTATCTTACCAAACCTGATGGATATGATAACCTGGTTAAATGTTTGCATTCGGTGCACGATTTTTGGTTTAACCAGCACCTGAGAATGAATTAAATATAATTTTAATAAGAAAAGAAAGATTCAAATGAACCATTTGAATCTTTCTTTTTTATATGCTCTTTAATAAATAGAAAATTACAATAATGATTGCCGGAATATTAAAAACAGAAACAGCAAAAAAGCACGAAGCGTTGGAAGCATCGATGTTTGTTAATCAGATTATGAACAATTCTTTGGATGTAGACGACTATAAAAAGCTGCTAACCATCAACTATATTATTCATCAAAAACTTGAAAATAAACTGGCCAATATGCTCGACACAGAATTGGCTAATGAACTGGAAATGGATAGCCGTTTAAAAATCAATGCGTTGGAAAAAGATTTAAACTACTGGCAAATTGATAATTTAACGTTACCGCCATTGGATTTTGACTTATACGTGCCTGAAAAGAATACCGCCGAAATCCTTGGTTCACTTTACGTATTAGAAGGCGCAACATTGGGCGGAAACGTGATTAAGAAGTATATTTTAGCCAATCCAAATTTTAAAGACCATGAAAATGGGTTAAACTATTATGGCGTATATGGTTCAGCACTGGGTGCGAAATGGAAAAGTTTTGTTACTGTGCTGAATAACAGGATAAAAGATGAAGATTATGAACGTTGCGTAAATAGCGCAAATCAAACCTTCGAAAATCTAATTCAGCTTTCAAAACAGTTTAGTTAGGCTACACATATTTTCTCACTTGGGTTCTGAAAAATACTTCTATAATACCGTAAGGGCATTTTTTGATTGTGAATATGTGCAAAACTTATTGCAAATTAATATTTGCTTTCTGTTGTTAATTCAGGGTAAATATGTATTATTGAAAAAAAATAAATTTTTTAAACCTTAAAACATCAATTAGCGATGGAAAAATTCTCAAAAGTTAAAGCTGCTGTTGCTGCTATTGAAGCAGATGTAGAAAAGTTTTATAACGCTGGCAATGCAGCTGCTGGTACTCGTGTACGTAAAGCTATGCAAGATCTTAAAGTATTAGCGCAAGAAATTCGTGCTGAAGTAACAGAAAAGAAAAACTCTGAAAAATAATATTTCCTGAGTATGAAACAGAAAGGCCCCGATTTTTGGGGCCTTTTTGCTTTTAGGGTATTTCAATACCGGGTTGTGAAGTGAAAATTTCGCAAGTTTCAAAGAGATAACGCGTTAAAAAGATAAAGCTCCCCATCGCGGGGAGCATCTATCCAACTAACAAAACATATTTTTATATAGCGAATTCTTCACTTAGGTGTTATCCTTTTTAACTAATTTGTATTCGATAACAGGTTTACCACGTTCTCCACCATCGTTACCAACGCCCATACTTATGAATCTTAATTTGTAGATGTTACCAGCACTATCTTTTACGGCATAAAAGCGATCAGTTTTGATACCAGTACCTGTGGTTACTCTCCAATTGCTACCAATTGCATCTCTAGTATTTAAGAAAGTAACAGCGGATAGATTAGCTTCTGAAAAACTTGTATAAGTTAAAGTGCTCGTAGTTATAATCTCTGCAGCAGAAACACCAGCTAGGCTATTTATTGTGATGAAATCCTGATAAAAGTAAGGATTAGACTCAGAGGTTGTAGCTACGGATTTATATGTACTGTAACTCCAATGTAAATCCCATTCTGCTTTTTTTGGTTCAACATTAACAATATTTCCGTCGTTGTTATTTCCCAGTGAAACAAAAGAAAGATTGTAATCGGTATTTTTTGAGATACTTACCGTTTTAAATGTCGTTTCCTGAACTTTTGCATATTGAAGGGTATATCCAGCTGTTCCGTTTCTTAATATTCTTACTTTGTAAAGATTTGGCTCTGTGTAGCTTCCATTTAAACCTAAAATATATACTTTGTTATCAGATTCATTAGCTGACACAGTTGCAATGGCGGTACGATTAAGGCTTCCATCATAATAATCTACCAAACTAACGGCATTGGTTAAGGTAGAAGACAATAAATTTATGTTATAGACCATAGAAGCTTTGGCATCATCTAGTGTTACTGCATTTATATCTGTTTTATTAATTGCTTGTGCCAATCCTTGAAAAGACTGATTAATAACTACTTTGAAATCAGCGCCGCTATAAAACCCTAAAGCCCAACTTTTTCTATCAACTGCCACTGATTTATCGGTACTCAAATCAGCATAAACAATATTTGTATAATTTGATTCAGCAGTTTTACCATTTAGGGTAAGTGTAGCACCATCCGAGGGTGGCACAACAATTATAGGTTCTTCACTATCTTTTTTACAAGCGGTAAAAGTTATCGCCAAAGCAGCGATGGCAATCATGGAGTTAAGTTTATTCATGTTCTTTATTTTGTGTTTATATTATTTATTCCAGTTAAAAGTTAATCCCAGTACATAAGAGCGGCCGTAACTATATGGTACTGCGCCGCCACCTGTACTGTGCGCGCCACCAGATGCGGTAGAAGTATTGCTGAGTTGGGTTACATTAAAAAGGTTTTTTACACCTGCGTTAACGGTAAAGAATTTATAAATGCTCTTGTTAAGCATTAAATCAGCTAAGCTAAAACTGCCAATTTCAACTAACTGAAGATCGGTAGTGCTGCCACTAACACTTTGATAGCTTGGCACCTTACCCGAGTATTTATAAAATAAGCTGACATTTCCTTTAATGGCTGGTAAATTGTAAAGGATGGTTGCCGTAATTTCCGGTGACCAGGCAAAATCTGGGACCGACAAATTCGGGTTATCTTGAAGCTGTTCATTATAACGTCCGATATAAGAAGCACCAATAGTGGCATTTAAGTTCTTGTAGATAATAGTATTATCTAAAGTAAAGCCAGTCGTTTTATATTTAGACACATTAAACAAAGTCGTTATGGTGGCATTTTGGACAGATTGAGCAAAAGTGATCCTGTTTTTAAAAAGATTATAAAAACCAGCCAAAGTTGAACGGATTTGTAAATCATTGATGTTTAAACCAGCCCAGGTAAGCGAACCATTAAAACTGTTTGATTGTTCAGCTTTTAAGTCTGGATTACCTATAATATTATGGCTGGCATCAACAAAATCGTAATATAGTTCTCGTAATGCAGGAGATCTGAAACCTCTTGCATATGCCACTCTTAAATCAAAATTCTGACCAAAACTAAATTTAGTATTTAAAGAGGGAATGATTGGAGGAGCGGGATAGATGGAGTTTTTGATAAATCTTAGTCCGGGCCTGATATGAATTCCATTAGCAGGTTTAATTTCTGATGAAATAAAGAAAGCATAATCATTAATTACCTGAGAACCATTGATTCGCTGTCCACTGGCTGCATCTCTGTTATATTCAATACCTGGTTGAAATGAAATTTTCGGGTTGAGTATGTATTGTGCTGTAGCCCTGAAAATGGTTGAGCTAAATTTTGCAGTATCTTGTTTGCCTAGCTCTGCACTTAAAATATCTGCACCAGTATTAAAATTATGGTTGATTGTACGCGTTAAACGTTTCAAGTCTGAATAGCCTGCTATTGCCGTAAGTTGCAGTGAAGGGTTTAATCTCCATTCAGATTGTAGCTGATTGGTATATCGCTTGGTTTTATAAGTTTGCCACTCTGCAATATAATTCAAAGTGTTCATTCCACTACGACTGATGATTTCTTCCTGAAGACCATCCAGCCTGTACCAAATATTGAAGTCCTCATTTCTATATCCAATCTTTGTATTGGCAAGCCATTGTTCTTTAGGTTTCCAGCGATTTCCGCTTGCTAAATCCTGATCTACAATTTCTCTGGATGTGGTACTCGGCTTAATATTCCAGCCTCCAAAATCATTATGTGTGATACCAGCCAATGCACTCCAGCCATTATGCTGCCAACTCAAACCGATGTTTTGAACATGGTTACCTTTGTTAGAAAATGGGCTGTATTCTTTTCCAACTGTTTCTTCCTGTACTCTGGCAGTTACATTGAGAGATTTTCCAGCTGTTTTAGTAATGATATTAATTACGCCAGCTAAAGCATCGCTTCCATATACAACTGACATTGGCCCTTCTACAATTTCAATTCTATCTACGGTATTAATATCAATCTGACCCAAACTTTCCCTTGCATCAGAGCGGTCTACCATGGGGATACCATCCAGTAGAATTTTAACGTTTCTGCCAGACATACCCATCAGCGAAACATCTGTCGTTCCAAGCGTCAGGTCATTAGAAAATCTAAGACCAAGTTCTGTATTTAATACTTGTTGAATATTAGTAGCCGCCCGGAGCCTGATTTTTTCTGCAGTAATGGTTCGCACATTATATACTGAATTTTTTAAACTCTGTTGGCCGTACTGCCCGGTAACCACAACATCTTTCAAATCATTTGCTTTTGCCGTATCTATCCTGATTTCTTGTGCGAGTGCAAAGGAAACAAATAGTGAAAAAGCAGCTGATAAATATATCTTCATTTATTTAGACTAATTATAAATAATTATGCAAATTTGTAGATAATCAACAAAACGAGATAACGCCATACGGATAATTAATGCCGTGATACGGATTAAAATGTTACGTGAGCATTCGAACGCAGCAATTTATCAGAAGCTGAATGTTGATCCTGAATTAGCGAAGTATTAATAAATGAAAATCAAACTTCTGGAATATCACTCCCAAAATATGGTATACGAAAATACCTACGATTCAAACTTCGAGACAGCTGATGACCTTGGTGAAAATGAGCAGGAGATTCAAAAGGAGAGCTATCAGATTAGCATACATGAAAAATGGTTTAATGGAATTCACATTAGTACCACTAACATCCTTACGCAAGGCGCGGAAGATTATTACTATGAATCTTCGCATCCCCACATCGGATTTTTATTCTGCCTTAATGGAAGTATCAACTGTTTCAACGATCAGAAAACGAAACACCTCCTCAGTCTGAATCAAAATCAACAAAATATTTCAGCAGGTCAGTTCAATCGCATCGTATTCAATGTTACTGGAAAAGTAAGTTATACCTATATTCAACTCACAGAAGCTTATTTTAACAAGGTTACTAATCAGTGTTTTATTAACCAATGTGAGTTGGTGCCAGATGCCATTACACCTGAAATCGCCTTACTGCTCCGAACATTGCTTAACCCAAAATATGAGGGGAGAGTAAAACGCATTTTTCTCGAATCAAAAATATTTGAATTAATTATTACTTACCTGCAAAAAAAAGAAACTACTGGAGTATCAATTAAAGAGGAAGATATTAGAAAGATATTATTGGCGAGGCAATTAATAGAGCGGGATCTACAACATCCCTATTCACTAATGGATTTATCCCGTAAGGTTGGAATAAACGACTATAAACTTAAAAAGGGTTTTAAAGCACTCATCGGGAATACTGTTTTCGGCTATTTAAATAAGATTAGGATGGAAAGGGCACATCATTATCTTCTTCAGGAAAAGAAATCGGTTAACGAAGTTGCTTTCCTGGTTGGTTATAAAAATGCGCAACATTTTATTACGGCCTTCAAGAAGTATTATGATGTGCTTCCAGGAAGCTTAAATAAAAACCATTAAACCTTTTTTCTCCAACAGATTGTGACGTGCTCGGTCTGTATTTTGTAAGAATAAACTTAAAATTCATTCCACGAATAGGCGTTGACTAGTTATCGTTTGGCAATTCCTACATTAGCACATTAAATTTAAAAAATGGTTTTCCTTTATATTATTTTAGCCCTTATTGTACTTGTTTTGATTTTAATCAACCTGTTAGTATTCGGACGTTTACCTAACGGTTTAAGATTAGACAAAATTCACCGGCTGGCGAATTACAAAAGCGGTGCTTTACAAAACCTATCGGTAACGCCGATGCAACCAGAAGGCATTAGTTTTTTTAAAATATTAAAAGCTTTTCTTTTCGAAAAACATCCTGACAAAATTCCAAGCCATAATTTAAAGGCTGTTAAACCGGATTTAGATGCCGCATCTGTAAGCAATTTCCCGGAATTAATCTGGTTTGGGCATTCTTCCTACCTGATCAAAGTTGATCAACTTCGGATTCTGGTAGATCCTATTTTTAGTAAAGTTCCTTCACCATTTTCGTTTATAGGAGGGAAGGCTTTCCCCGGAACGGATTTTGTAAAAGCTGAACAATTTAAAAATATAGATATCTTGCTGATCACACATGATCATTATGACCATTTGGATTATCAAACGATCTTAACACTCGCACCGAATGTGAAAAAAATTATCACTTCGATTGGTGTCGGATCACATTTGGAAAGATGGGGAATACCTGCAGAAAAAATCAGTGAACTTTGCTGGAATGAGTCGATATCAGTTACTAACCACTTAAAATTTACTGCGGTACCCGCCCGGCACTTTACCGGAAGGAAGTTTAAGCGCAATCAAACCTTATGGTCTGCCTTTGTTTTGGAAACAGAAAAGGCGAAGTTTTTTCTTGGCGGCGATTCAGGATACGATAGCCATTTTGCAGAAATAGGTGAAACTTATGGCCCATTTGATTTGGCGATTTTAGAATGTGGTCAATATAACGCCTACTGGCCTTATATTCATATGTTTCCTGAACAAACAGTGCAAGCTGCGATCGATTTAAACGCAAAAGTACTACTGCCTGTACATTGGGGCAAATTCAGTTTAGCTATGCACCCTTGGGATGAACCTATAAAAAGAGTGGTTGCAGCAGCTAAAGAACGGAATTTCCGCCTGGTTACACCGAGGCTAGGGGAGACTATCATAATCGATGGGTATTTACCAGATGCAAACTGGTGGCAAGAAGAATAAAATTAAACAATAATGGTCTGATCTTGTTTAATTTTAAAACTAGATATGATTATGAAAACAGACCTTGTAGAAATATTTCAAACGATTAGAGCAGGAGTTCAGCCTTATGCAACACGAGGATACACCGTTCACGAGAATTCTGAAACGGGGTATGATCTGTATAGCGAAAAAAATATTGAAACAGCCGATGGAAAAATCACAGAACGTTTTTTTATAGGTGTTTACATTAACGGTGATGTAGTAGAAGTTAAGCTTAATGCTGAGGAATTTACTGCGAGTACCGAGGGTTTGAAAAACTTTGGTGATGAAAAGATTGGTTACGAAATTTCAACATTAGATGATAAGAAATTGACTGAAGTACAAACATTTGTAGAGATTATTCATACTCACTTCAAAGAAAAAGAATGGATATAACAATAGGATAGCTAAATTTGTCGCCAGCACTTAAAGACGATAAATTAACATCCTTGAATCAAACAGCAGTTAATCAATATATAGAATGGCATCATCAGTTGAGGTCCCGATTGGAGGATCTGAAAATTGAATGCCATTTTTCTTTTGATCAGGATTTTTGCTTGATAAATTTGAATAGTGGTAAACTGGTGATCAATTTGGTTAATATTAAAAATAGCTACCATCCTTTACCGCTCATTGTTTTACAAGAAAAGTACCATCAAACCGATGTCAAACTTATCCATCTTTGGGAAGATGTTTGGTTAACAAGACCTTTGCAGGTATTGGCGAGAATTGAATCTCTATTGGGATTAAATGTCAGAATTCATGGACGTAAAACAAAAGTTTCTAAAATAGCTAAACCAATTGCTGATAAATTTATTGATCAAAATCACTTACAAGGTGCTGTAAATAGTAGATATAAGTTAGGTCTGTTTAAACAGGAAGAACTGGTTGCCGTAGCTACATTTGCGGCACTTAGAAATATGAATCATACCGAAAACTATAAATCTGCTGAATTGATCAGATTTGCAGTGAAGTCTGGGTATTCGGTTATCGGTGGTTTGAGTAAACTGATCTCCCATTTCGCCATGCTGTTTAAACCAAATGATTTAATGACTTATGCAGATAGAGACTGGTCGTTTGGGGAAGCTTATTCAAGGCTCGGTTTTTCATTAACCGACACCATAACTCCCCGGCATTTTTCACTAGATCATCATTTAAACCGATTGCTGATTAAAGATAATGGAGATGCTAACGCAGCAGTGTTTAATACCGGAAGTTTAAAATTTATCCTGAAGTTCTAAATGGCAGATCAAAATCTAATTATAATTCTGGGTGCTACTGCATCCGGAAAAACGAAACTTGCGGTTCAGGTGGCCCATGAATTAAATGGCGAAATAATCAGCGCAGACAGCAGGCAGATATTTAGAAAAATGAATATCGGAACAGGGAAAGATCTGCATGAATATAATATAGACAACAAAATTATACCCTATCATCTGATTGATATTCTGGATCCCGGAGAACGCTATCATGTTGATGCATTTAAGAATGATTTTTATCAAGCGTTTGAATCAATCAGTAATAGAGGTAAGCAGCCCATTTTGTGCGGTGGAACCGGCATGTATATTCATAGTCTACTACAAAATCAAAATTATACAGCGGTTCCTGTTAATGCCGCATTGAGAACATCGTTGGAAGTATATGAAAAAGATCAACTGGCATTGAAGTTAAATACTTATCCTCCAGCTCATGTTGCACACGTAGATGGATCATCTAAAAAGAGGTTGATCAGGGCAATTGAGATTGCTGAATATCTGCAAAACTACCATATGGAAGAAAAATACCGACCTGAGATTAAGCCACTCGTTTTCGGCTTAAAAAATCAGGTTGAACTCACCCGTTCCAAGATTTTATCGAGACTTGAAGATCGGCTGAATAATGGAATGATCGAGGAAGTATGCGATTTAATCGAAAGTGGTGTAGCAAAGGAGATGTTAATTTTTTATGGGTTAGAATACAAATTTATAGTCAGTTACCTCGAAGGTTCGCTTACCTATGAGCAGTTAAAATTAAAACTGGGTATAGTGATTTGCCAATATGCCAAGCGACAAAATACCTTTTTCAGGAAAATGGAAAAAGATGGTATAGAGATACTCTGGCTTGATGCGGCATTGCCAACAGACCTATTAAAAGCACATATTTTAGAGAAAACTATGGCATGAAATTTAAACTCCTAGTAATAAGTCTGTTCTTGGCCTAAATTCCTAATAGTTGTTCATTTTTCGCTTTTGGCACATGTTTTGTAACAGTGCTGATATATTTATTTAACTTAAAAATAATATTTGATGAAAACTTTTACTAAAATTATTGCTACTTCAGCAGCTGTAGTGGCATTATTCTTTGCAACGAACGCTAACGCACAATCTCAAAAATTAGGAATTGGAATTATTGGTGGTATCCCTACCAGCGATGCATATAGTGTAGCACTTGGCGCAGATTTGCGTTATCAGTTTGATGTTGATAAGCAATTGTCAATCCCGGTGACTGCTGGTTATACACGTTTTTTGGGTAAAGAAATAGGTAATTCTGGTGTTGATTTTCAAGATTTCGGTTATATCCCTGTTAAAGTTGGTGCAAAGTATTTCTTTAACGAATCAGGAGCAGGTATTTATGGTTTAGCAGAACTTGGTGCTGGTTTTGGTACTAACAAAGGTAGTGGAACTTCATTTGTATATTCTCCTGCTTTAGGTTATGCATGGAGCAATGGATTAGACCTTGGATTGAAATATGAAGGTTTAGCTAAAGATGGCGGAAGCACTGGCTACGTTGGTCTACGTTTAGCTTACGGTTTCAGTTTGTAAGAAAATATAAATTATCATTTAAAAGCCTCAGCATTTGCTGAGGCTTTTTTTGTTTATAAAAATTTCTGAAAAAAATGAAAATTTATAAATCTAAATGAAATTGCTTTTCGTATATACTTCAAAACCTTATTAATTAACTTAATTTATCTAATATGAAAACGATTACTAAAATCTTTGCTACAGCAACAGCGGCAGTTGCACTTTTTGCTTCGACCAGCCTGAATGCACAAACCATGATGGAAACTGATCCGAATCCGGCTCCAAAAGGTATGGGCTTTAAAGTTGGTGTTGGAATTAATGGTGGTGTGTTCCGCGACAAATCTCCAATGGATTATGCTTACGGAGCGGATTTGAAATTACAATGGGATTTGACACCTTATGTTGCGGTTACGGCTTCTGGCGGTTACACCAAATTAATTGCAAAGGATAATGCAGTAGATGCAGATTTTATCCCAGCTAAAGGCGGTGTGAAAGTATTCCCGATCAAAAGAATGTATTTAGCTACTGAAGCTGGTGCAGGTATTGCTATTCAGGACGGTGCAAAAACTAACTTCATCTATTCTGGAGGTTTAGGTTATGAGTTTGGTGGCTTTGATGCTGGTGTGAGATATGAAGGTTATGTAAATGATAGCGCTTCGACAACTTATTTCAGAAAAACCGGACAATATGCATTAAGATTAGCGTATAATTTCAAATTATAATTAAAACATCATTTAATACATAAGCCTCGCAATTTGCGGGGCTTTTTTTGTTTATTTCATATTTAAATCCCTATTTTGAACCGAAAACCAAATACCATGAAACGAATATTCGGAATTGCTATTATCGCCAGTCTTATGGCTTGTCATCCTTCAGAAGAAAAAACAGCAGCTAAAAACGATACACAAAAAGATTCCCTAACCGTCAGTAATAAGATTGCTATAAAAGACCAAAAGAAAGCCAATATTTTTAGCGAATATGTGATTTTAAAAAATGCTTTGGTTAAGGCTGATCAAAAACTTTCTCAAAAGGCTGCCGTAGATTTACAGAAAAGCCTGGCAAATTTCGAGGGTTGCGAACCTACTGCTGAAGTTGCAGGTAAAATTGCAGCAAGCAGTAATCTTACCGATCAGAGAAAAAGTTTCACTACATTAAGTGCCGATTTGATTGCGCTGATGAAAAGTGCAGAAATAGAAAAAGGAACGATTTATGTTCAACATTGCCCTATGGCCAATAAAGGCGATGGAGGAGATTGGTTATCAACAGAAAAGGAAATAAGAAATCCATATTATGGCGATGAAATGCTCGAATGCGGTAATGTAACAGAAGAATTAAAAGCAAAATAGTAAAATATTCAATGTTAAATTCAGCATGATTGTTACGTCTCTCTGACGGATTATTCATATTAATTTAACAGATTTGTTATGCACGTATATTAATTTTATATAATTTAGAAAGCTATAAACACAATACAATAATATGTCAGATATTGCAGAAATTAAAGTTGATGGTAAAACGTTAGAATTGCCAGTAATTACAGGAACTGAAAATGAAAAAGCCATTGATATTTCAAAATTAAGAGATCTTTCTGGCTTTGTAACCCTAGATACTGGTTTTAAAAATACAGGTTCAACCAAAAGTAAAATCACGTTCTTAGATGGTGAAAAAGGTATTTTAAAATACAGAGGCTATTCAATCGAAGAACTTGCAGCTAAATCGAGTTTCTTAGAAGTAATCTATTTGATCATTTATGGAGATCTTCCAACACAAACACAATTGGAAGATTTACAAACTGATATTAACAAGCATACATTGATTCATGAGGATATGAAGAAGTTCTTCGATGGTTATCCTTCGAAATCTCATCCTATGGGTCAATTGGGTTCGTTAATCTTCTCATTATCTACTTTTTATCCAGAATGTTTAAAGCCTAATCAAACACCAGAAGAACAAGATTTAACAATTATCAAACTGTTGGCGAAATTCCCAACTATCGTTTCTTTTGTTTATAAAAAGTCTTTGGGTAACCCACTTATTTATCCTAAAAATAAATATGATTATGTAACCAATTTCCTTTGGATGACTTTTGGTCAGCGTACTGAAGATTATGATGTAAATCCAATTGTAGTTAGCGCAATGAATAAATTGCTGATTTTACATGCAGATCATGAACAAAATTGTTCAGCATCAACTGTTCGGATTGTTGGTTCATCTGACTGTAATTTATATGCGTCTATCGCTGCAGGTATTGCAGCACTTTGGGGCCCGCTACATGGTGGAGCAAACCAAGCCGTTATCGATATGCTCGAATTAATTAAAGCAGATGGCGGTGATACAGAGAAATGGATCAATAAGGCAAAAGATAAAAACGATTCTTTCCGGATGATGGGCTTTGGGCACCGGGTTTACAAAAACTTCGATCCACGTGCAAAAATCATCAAAAAAGCATGCGATGATATTTTGGAAAATTTAGGTATCGATGATCCGATTCTTGAAATCGCTAAAAAACTGGAAGAAGCTGCATTAACTGATCAATATTTCATCGACAGAAAATTATACCCTAATGTAGATTTCTACTCAGGAATTATTTACAGAGCATTAGGATTCCCATCAGAAATGTTTACCGTTTTGTTTGCATTAGGTCGTTTACCAGGATGGATTGCACAGTGGAAAGAAATGCACGAAAACAAAGAGCCGATAGGTCGTCCTCGTCAGATTTACGTTGGCGAAACGGATAGGGCATTTGTTGAATTGAAAGATAGAAAATAATTCCTTAATCCATAAAAAAAACCACTCGATAATATCAATATCTGAGTGGTTTTTTTATATGCATTCGTTTTTTTAAGTGGCTACGTAATAAATTAGGTTAATCATCACCACTTCAGTAATTTTAAAAGCAAGCGCATAAAGTATTACAATCCATAGCATTTTAAAAATAGTGCTCCATGTTTTTCGCTTATAAAAAATGGTGAGTGCTTTAAACATATACCAGAATAAATAAATGGTAACGCCAACCTCAATAATTTTACTCAAAAAAGAATCCTCTCCAAATACATGTATCATGATTGGCCTGGTAATAATGGAGACCATAAAATAGACCATCATGCCATGTATAGTAAAAATCAGGTGATCTAAATAAAAAATATGGTTTTTCCTGAAGTTGAGCATAATAAACCAAGCCAATAAAGGCATTAACAAAAAGTATTGTTTTGGTCGGTTATGTTCTAAGGTCTCCTGAATGACTTCCGATTTCTCCCCAATAGTAATCGCCCTTTTCTTGATCAATTTTTCATACCAACTGTCTTGCTCGGCTACAGATAATTTTTTCTGACGGAGAAGATAAGCAGCATAGGTACTGTCGTTCCTTTCAATGTGAATTTCATTAAAATCTTCAATCCTATCTGCTATAGAATCAGATTTTAACTGAGTATTTTCTGCTTTAAGCCTGTTTAATTCTTTTTCCTGATCAGGAAAGCCTAATGCAATAAATTCTTCTTTCTTAATTGCCTCGTCAATCGATTTCGTCGCTTTATTTGCAATTTTTTTTGGTATTCCTGTAAGTTTTAATGCTTTGTTTACACTGTCTGAAACATTTTGATTCTTTTTCTTTTCAGTATTAACGTGACCATTGTCCGAATCTTTTTCTACATGTTTTGGCGAATAAACCACCAAAAAATAGACTATGGAAACAAAAATGTACATGCTCACCGGATTGATGTAGCGAGCTCTCTTGCCAGCCAGATAATCCAGTGTTACCTGTCCCGGTTTGGTAAGGAGCGGGGAAAGGGTCTGAAAAAACTTATTATCGAAGTGAAAATAATGTGCTATACTATGACTGATAAAACCCCAGAAACTTTCTTTAAGTTCTAAATTGGGTTGACCGCAATTGCTGCAATAATGTTTATCTACATGAGAACCGCAATTTAAACAATTGTGTTCTTTTCTGTATTTACCAGCTGACATAAGAGGGATTGAGAGATTAATTAATGACTGATGGCTTCAATAGCTTTTTCTTCTGCTTTTGTATGCTTGTGTTTAAATAATATGGCGAAAAGTATGGTGATGATCAAAGCATAGATGGTGAAGGAAAGCCAGATATGGTGCCAGTCTTTCATCTGAATAGCTTTGTCGAAAGTGCCATTATTTAATATGCTTACGCCCTGACTTTTCACAAAATCGAGCAGGTGGTTATTGGTAGGTTCTGAACCTACGAATTCGGATGTTGCCTGGATAGTGGTAAATGTTTTAGTGAAATATTTGTCGATCATCCAACCTGATACCAAGCTACCAAATACAGCACCAAAGCCATTAGTCATCATCATAAACATACCTTGTGCAGATGACCTTGTTTTCGCGGTTGTAGAGGTTTCTACAAACAATGAACCTGAAATATTAAAGAAATCAAAGGCCATTCCGTAAACTACGCAAGAAAGAATAATCATCCAAAGGTTTCCTGCAGGGTCTCCATAAGCAAAGAACCCAAACCTAAACACCCAGGCCAGCATCGCAATAATCATCACTTTTTTTATTCCAAAACGTTTTAAAAAAAATGGAATGGCTAAGATAAAAAGTGTTTCTGAAACTTGCGAAATGGACATGATGATGGTAGAATATTCAACTACAAAAGAATCAGCAAACTTTGGGTAATGCTTAAATTCATCTAAAAATACGTCACCATAAGCATTGGTAAGCTGTAGCGCTCCACCTAAAAACATAGAGAAAATAAAGAATAAGGCCATTTTATAATTCGCAAAAAGCTTAAAAGCCTCCAGGCCCAGCGTGTGCATAAATGAAGCTTCTTCTGAAATGAGTTTGCTGGGTTTACATTTTGGCAAAGAAAATGCATATACACCGAGTAGTAATGCGCCGGTTCCTGCAATATAAAATTGATATGCACTTGCCTTATTACCTGTTAAATTGGTCATCCACATGGCCGCGATAAAGCCAACTGTTCCCCATACCCGGATAGGAGGAAAATCTTTCACAACATCCAGATTTCCAGACTTCAATGTGGTATAAGATATAGAATTGCTTAAGGAAATGGTAGGCATATAAAAGCACATGGCAGTCAGCATTGTCCAAAAAAAAGCATTTGGACTTTCCACTTGTGGCAAATAAAACAGAACGCCGGCATATAAGATATGTAGGATGCCATAAAGAATTTCTGCGTTTACCCACTTATCGGCAATAATGCCGGTTAGCGTTGGCATAAACAGAGATGCAAAACCCATAGTGGCGAAGATTGCTCCGAATTGCGTTCCATCCCATTGTTTTGTTCCGAACCAATAATTTGCAATTGTGATAAGCCAGGCACCCCACACAAAAAATTGCATAAAGCTCATTAAGGTTAAGCGAAACTTAACATTCATCATATCTTTTGTTTGATTTTTGAAAGTAAAGGCTGAATATAGAACTAATTTGAAACATAATTCAAAAATAAACCCAAATTATTTTGAAAAATTTGGGTTTATTTTATTTTCAGCTTTTTATTGTGAAAAATATTAGATTTTATGGGAGTAAATGACGTTTATAGCGGTATTTAAGATGTACTTCGCTTATTTAATTCATCCCGCAACCTTGCCGCTTTTTCATAGGCCTCTTCGGCTATTGCCTCCTGCAACTTTTGTTGCAGTTCCTCCAATGATAGGTCGGTAAAACCTGGTTGTTTTCCGCTGCCTGGTAAAACATCTGCATCTGGTTCTTTCGCGATAGAATCCATATTTTCCAGGAAAAGAAAATCGTTACCTTCAATTACAATTCCTGCAGATGATAAGATGAATTCATAAGTATAAATCATGGCATCAAACCGTACTGCAAGTGCAATAGCATCAGATGTTCTTGCGTCAATTTCATGTTTGTTCTTTCCATCGTTGCAGATTAGTTTTGCATAGAACACACCATCAACCAGGTTGTAAATAATGATTTCCTGGATGTTGATGTGGAAAGTATCAGCCATTGATTTAAATAAATCATGAGTCAGCGGCCTGCTGGGTGTCATTTTTTCAATTTCTATGGCAATAGCTTGCGCTTCGAAAGCACCGATAATAATAGGCAAGCGCCTCCGTCCATTTACTTCTCCTAAAACAAGGGCATAGGCGCCAGACTGGGTCTGGCTGTAAGACAATCCTACAATATCTAACTTAACTTTTTTCATATTTGCTGATGTCATGTTGTGCCTGTCGAAACATTGTTAACCAATCCTTCAACGTGCTCAGGATGACAAATCTTATCCTTTATGTGCTTTTAATGCTTCTATTAATTTAGGAATCACTTCAAAAGCATCTCCAACTATTCCGTAGTCGGCAACCTTAAAGAAAGGCGCTTCCGGATCTTTATTAATTACGACAATTACTTTAGAAGAACTTACACCAGCTAAATGTTGAATGGCACCAGAAATTCCAATCGCGATATATAAATTAGGACTGATGGAGATTCCTGTCTGACCAACGTGCTCGGAGTGCGGTCTCCAGTCTGCATCAGAAACTGGTTTTGAACAAGCCGTTGCTGCGCCTAATAAACCTGCCAGTTCTTCAATCATTCCCCAGTTCTCTGGTCCTTTTAAACCTCTTCCTGCGGATACCACTAATTCTGCATCTGGTAAGGAAACTTTATCGGTTGCCCTAACAATGTCTTTAATAACAGTGCCGAGGTCTGATTGTTTAATATCTGCAGCAAAGTTCTCAATTATTGCATCAGTTGCATTTTCTTTAACGCCAAATGCATTTGGATTCAAAGCGATTACTTTGTTAGCAGAAGTTAGTTCGGTAATGGCAAAAGCTTTTCCTGAAAAGGCTGTTTTTTTGACAGCGAACGTTCCATCTGTGCTCGGTAATTCTACTGCACCATCGGCCAAGCCCGCTTCAAGTTTTACTGCAATTCGTGGCGCTAAACCCTTTCCAGAGAAGGAGTTGGATAATACCACTATATCAGCATTTTCTTTTGAAGCTGCCGCGGCGATAACACTTGCATAGGCCTGGTTCACAAAAGTTCTTAATTGTTCTGCACTAACATTTAATACTTTAGAAGCCCCGTATTTTCCCAGTTCTGTTAATTCGCTCTCGGCAACATCACCGATGGAGATTGCGGTTAAATTAGTTGACTGCTGATCTGCAATGGCTTTGGCGTAAGAAACCGCTTCGTAAACAGATTTCTTAAATTTACCCTCAGCTTGTTCTACATATACTAATACTGACATATTTTTATTTCTGAATCTCCTGATGGAGAATTGATTTATATTTAATTATTTTTTGGTTCGTCCCGATAGTAATCAGGCAGGAGGGAATCATGAACTCCCAAACTACCCGCGGATTAAATCACTTTAGCTTCGCTATGAAGGAGGCCAATAAGTGACTCAGTTTGATCAGCAGGGACTAACTTTACCGCTCCACGAGGAGCAGGGGTTTCATATTTAGCTACCTTCGTTACGGCTTCAATGGCTACCGCTTCAACTACATTTAAAGGCTTGGTTCTTGCACTCATAATTCCACGCATAGTAGGGATTTTAGGTTCTGCAACACCTTCAGCGCAACTGGTCACAAATTTACCTGACACCGTTACTACTTCCTTACCACCTTCAATTTCTCTTTCGATTGTTGCAGTACTTCCATCGTAGTCTAACTTTTTAATAATTGATATTGACGGAATATCTAAAAATTCTCCAACCATGGCCGCAACCTGGTTTCCATTATAGTCAATAGATTCACGCCCGGTAAGAATCATGGCGTAATCTTTATCTTTGGCGTATTCTGCGATCTGTTTTGCTACGAAATATGCATCACGGGGAGCTGCGTTTACCCGAACAGCATCATCAGCACCAATGGCCAGTGCTTTTCTAACCGTTGGATCGTTTGCTGCTTCACCAACATTGATAACGGTTATCGTTCCCTTACCACCTTCAGTAAGTTCAATTGCTCTTGATAAAGCGATCTCATCATAAGGATTTACAATATATTGCACTCCTGCAGTATTGAATTCGGTATTATCGTTGGTAAAAGTTATTTTTGTCGTCGTGTCGGGCACGTTACTGATACAAACTAATATTTTCATATTTATTGAGATTTATATATAAGGTCTTTCTGCAAATTTAATTAAAAAAGCAAGGAAATAAAATGTCATCAACCCGTTTAGCCAAGTTATTGGAGTTTTTAGAAAGTGAACCTAACGACCCGTTTATTCTATATGCCTTAGCCACAGAGTATAACAATCAAAATGATAAAGAGAAAGCCTATTCTTTTTACCTTCAGTTAACTGATAATCACCCGGATTACGTTGGAACTTATTATCATTTAGGCAAGCTTTATGAAAAAGATGGACAAAAAGAGAAAGCAATCGAAGTATATCAGAAAGGAATGATAATCGCGAGAAACAAGCGGGATATGCATGCGTTTTCGGAACTTCAAGGTGCATACAATACCGCTGCAGGCTTAGATTATGAAGATGATTAATGATTTAATAGTTATTGATAATCAATTCTAATGCAGCCAAAACCTATTTCGACAAAAAAACAGTGGCTATTTCTCCGGAATGTATTGTTTTTTACTTTTACCTCATTCGGTGGTGCTCAGGCACACCTGGCATTACTATTAAAGTATTTTGTGCAAAGTGCAAAGTTTATTTCTGAAGAGGAATTATTAGAATTGAATGCTTTAGCACAAGTACTACCAGGACCAGCCTCTACACAAACTTTAGTTGGAATTGCCTGGAAGGTAGGTAAGCTTAAATTAGCAATTATTACTTTTCTTATCTGGATTTTACCAACGGCAGCAGTAATGACTTTTGCAGCCATTAGTTATGCCCTGCTAGATCAAAAACAGAAATTTAATGATATTCTGGAGTACATTCAGCCTATTGCCTTAGGCATTGTAGCATATGGGGCGTGGAAGCTCGGTAGAAAGGTGCTCTCTTCCCAGGTGTCTATATTTTTAGCTGTAGCGTCAGTAGTTGCTACCTTTGTGCTTCGGAATGCTTACGTTTTTCCCTTGGCTATTCTGGTGGGAGGGATTATCTCTTCTGCAATTGAAACTCCTCGAGAAGAAACAGAGTTGAGAGTTAAGCTGTTTTCAAACCTGAATCCCCGGAAACTTATTTACTTTTTAGGTGCGTTGCTACTGTTTGCCATGGTGGGTGCTATCATCAATCGAACTTCTCCATTCAGTTTACCTATCCGTTTATTGGAAAATTTTTATCGAAATGGTATACTGGTATTTGGCGGCGGACAGGTGTTGGTCCCATTGATGTTTACGGAGTTTGTAGAAATGAAACATTATCTTCCATCAACCGGATTTTTATCTGGTTTTGCACTTCAGCAAGCGCTACCCGGACCAACTTTTTCATTTACCAGTTACCTCGGAGCATTGAGTATGAAAAATTTTGGTTATGGGATTTGGGGACAAGTATTAGGCGGCTTAATTGGTGTGATTGGAATTAACTTGCCGGGATTAATATTGGTTTTATTTATTGTGCCATTTTGGGATGATTTAAAAAGGATTTCGCGAATTCGCCATAGCCTTTCCGGTATCAATGCGGTGAGTGTTGGCTTTATTATCGCTGCCTTTATTCTTTTACTTATCCCCATGGGATTTAACTGGCTGTTTTTGGGGATCATGCTGGCTACATTTTTACTGTTGAACTTTACTAAAGTCAGTCCGCCGATCATTGTACTCGCAGGGATTATCATTGGATATCTTTTTTAGAGAAGACTTCAAAACCTAATATTATTTTCGCGATCAGATAAATACGGTTAAAAAGATTCTCTCTTAATTTGTTTAGGATAATCGCTATTTTTGATTATGCTTAAACAAATCTATTTATCGATCTTATTACTTATTACTGCCGGTACTTTTGCCCAAAATATGCAAAGCAAAAAGGCCGATAGTTTGTATGCAGCTAAAAGTTATGCTGCTGCTGGTAGCTATTATTTGCTGGCTGCGAGTACGACCGAATTTAAAGCCTCCAAGCGTAGTCAATATTATAATGCCGCTTGTTGTTTCTCATTAAGCGGTAAAACCGATAGCGCTTTAGTATTACTAAAAAAAGCAGTTGAAAATGGTTACAAAAATGCTGCACACCTCAGGGTAGATAGCGATCTTGATCCTTTGCACAATATGCCCGAATGGGCACCATTGCTGGCCCGGATTGAAAAGGTGAAGACCGGCACAAATGATCCGCTGAAAGCGAAATTGATATCAACCGATATCAACAATTTTTGGAAGGCGTATGACTTAGCACAAAAGGATACGGCCAACCGCCTGGCCATTTATAAAAAGTATTATATAGATCCCGGGACAGCAGGTTTGCAGGATTATTTCGCTATAAAGGTAGGCAGCTTAAAATACTTTGTTCGTACACACGATGCTAAACCCAAGTTTTATGCAGCTATAAGGAAAAATACATCCCTGGTTGAAATTCAAAAACCGAAGATGATTGCGAGTTTTGTCAAGTTTAAACAACTGTATCAGGCGGCTAATTTTCCCGATGTATATTTTGTGATGGGCGCCTTTACGTCTGGCGGCACATCTACAGATAATGGGTTACTGATCGGCCTGGATCAAACGGTGCGCACCGCAGATGTTCCGGTAACTGAACTTACGCTTTGGCAAAATAACAATTTCAACAATCTTTCCAGTTTACCCAACTTAATAGCGCACGAGTTGATTCATTTCAATCAGAGTGGAATGAAACAAGATACTTCACTTTTACACGGTGTAATAGTAGAAGGCATGGCCGATTTTATTGGCGAACTCCTATCAGGAAATAATGCTAATCAGCGTTTACACGTTTGGGCAGAAGGTAAAGAAAAGCAAATATGGGCCGATTTTGAAAAGGAAATGTATCTCAAACGCAGCCACAACTGGATAGCTAATTCGGATCAGGAAACTGCCGACAAACCAGCCGACTTAGGTTATTGGGTAGGATACCAGATTTGCAAAGCTTATTATGATAAAAGTACTGACAAAGCCAGGGCCGTAAATGATATGTTGAATATTAAAGATTATAAGGCATTTTATGAACAAAGCGGCGCAAATATGCTGTTTAAAAACAACTCAAATTGATGATATAATTCTCGTTTAAGGGATATGGCCGACGTTCCGAACATTCTGCTATTGGCAAACTCGTAATTAACAAGAAGATAAAAGACAAAGCAGGGGTATTTTAAAGGTAAACAGTAAATATACAACCCTTTACGGTAAATATGAATGTAAAACAGAAGGCTATCTCAATCATGAGACAGCCTTCTGTTAAATATTTTTCCTTTAAAATGGTGGATCATCATCATCGTGCATATCATTTCCTCTTGAAGGCATAATGATAGTATTGCCTTGAGGTCTTGGATTATTGAAATTATCAAATGACGCAGACGGTAACATTCCAGCACTTGAGTCTGCAGACCCTAGCATTGGAGAATTAAAATCTTCTTCCAGATCGGTAAACTTAACAAATTTACCGATGAAGCGAAGGGGTACAATTCCGGTTTCACCGTTACGGTGTTTTGCGATAATTACCTCTCCGATACCTGCTTGCGAACGTCCTTGCTCATCTTCAGTAATTCCGTAATATTCAGGACGATATAAAAATAGCACCATATCTGCATCCTGCTCAATAGATCCGGATTCCCTCAAATCCGATAGCATTGGGCGCTTGCCTTGTAAACCAGGCCTGCTCTCTACCGCACGACTCAACTGAGAAAGTGCCAGTACAGGAACATCTAATTCTTTCGCAACAGATTTTAAAGCCCTGGAGATGCTACCAATTTCCTGCTCGCGGTTACCGCCACCTTTTCCTTCGCCTTTACCGTGCATCAGCTGCAGATAATCTACAATCACCAATTGAATGTCGTATTGTGATTTTAGCCTTCTGCATTTTGCCCTGAATTCAAAAATATTTAGGGCCGGCGTATCATCGATTAATAGCGGGGCTTCAGTTAAGCGACCTATTTTACTGTGCAGTTGCTGCCATTCCCATTCCTGCAAATTGCCTTTCCTGATTTTCTCTTGCTCAATTTCTGCCTCTCCGGAAATTAAACGATTTACGAGCTGAACAGATGACATCTCCAATGAAAAAACCACTGTAGGTTTTTGAAAATCTACCGTAGCATTTCTTGCACAGGTTAAAACGAATGCTGTTTTTCCCATTGCAGGACGAGCAGCAATGATCACTAAATCCTGCTTTTGCCAGCCACCAGTAATTCGGTCTAAACCGGTAAACCCAGTTGGTACACCCGTTAAACCATCTGTTTTGGTTCTTAATTCTTCTAACGTTGCTAAAGATTGCTTAATGATATCGTCCATTTTCTGGGTATCTCTCCGCAAGTTATTTTGAGCAATATCGAATAAACCTTTTTCGGCATGGTCAAGCAAATCGAAAATATCGGCGGTATCTTCGTAAGCAGTTGTGATAATGTCTGTAGAAATCCTGATTAATTCACGCTGAATATATTTCTGAGAAATGATCCTGGCGTGAAACTCTATGTTCGCTGCTGATGCAACCCGATTGGTTAAGTTAGTGATGTAATAGGCACCGCCTACCATTTCTAATGAACCCATTTGGCGAAGCTCAGCTGTTACCGTTAAAATATCTACAGGTTTAGATTTCTCGAAAAGCATGTGAATGGCTTCGAAAATCTTTTGATGCGACTCCTGATAGAAAACCTCAGGTTTTAAAATATCAATTACAGCAGACAAAGCATCTTTTTCAAGCATTAAAGCACCTAAAACGGCTTCTTCCAGATCTAAAGCTTGTGGGGGTAATTTTCCCATCGTACTAACCGTGCTGGTTAGCCGCGCTTTCCTCGCTGTTAAACTATTTTTTCCGCCTTGTCCGTTATCGATACTCATTCTACAAAAGTAACGAAAAGTTTAGCGGAATGGTTTAACAAGTTACTAGCAGTTTGTTAACAAATTGGAAGTGAATAAATTTAATTTCTGAAAATAAGGAATACTTGAATGAAAAGAAATTATTAGGGAATCGGAAATGGAGAATAAGATGTGAGAAATAGATGGAGAGGAATAGGAAATAGGTAGGACAATAATCAAAAGGGTAGGAAATAGATATGCAGGAAATGGGGAATGGACCAAGGGCGGATGACATACGGATGTAGTCAATTTAAAATTCTAAGCATTCTACCCATTTCCTTTTCTCCATTTCCTATTTTAAATCTTTACCCCAGCATCTATTTCCTTTTCCCGATTTCCCATTCATAACAGCTTACATGTATTAAGTAGTCGATTTTTTTCATTTAAATAAATTTCCTCGCCTTTGATTTAAAAACAATTACTTTTGCCTAACAATTTCAAAACATGGATAATTTTAGAAGACCGCAACGCGCAAAAGAAAATAATGAGTTTGTATTTGGCATCAGAGCCGTTATTGAGGCAGTGAAGGCCGGGAGGGATATTGAAACGATTTATCAGCAACGCGGCTTAGGTGGAGAGCTTTTTTTAGAGTTAAAAGCTTTATTAAAAGATACGCTCATCCCCTTAAATTCTGTTCCAATTGAGAAATTGAACCGCATGTCGCAGAAAAACCACCAGGGGGTTATTGCGGTGATTTCACCAATTACTTATCAGAATATCGAAGATATTGTTCCTGCCATATTCGAACAAGGAGAGGTGCCGCTAATCTTAGTGCTGGATAGTGTAACGGATGTGCGCAATATGGGCGCTATTGCCCGTACAGCTGCCTGTGCTGGCGTGCATGCCATTGTGGTACCCTTAAAAAATGCTGCACAAATTAATGCTGATGCAATTAAAACCTCAGCTGGTGCTTTATTTAGTATTCCGATTTGCAGACATGCAAACCTTCATAAAATTTGCCTGTATCTGCAGGATAGTGGTTTACAAATAGTTGCCTGTACCGAAAAAACGAGCGATTTAATTTATTCACCAGATTATACGATGCCAACGGCGATTGTAATGGGATCGGAAGATGAAGGAATTTCAAATGATCTCTTACGTGTAGCAGATCATTTGGCAAAAATACCAATGGCTGGTAAAATAGAATCGCTGAATGTATCTGTTTCTGCTGGTGTAATTTTATACGAAGCGGTAAGACAGCGCAGCGTTTAAAATATAAAGCACAAAAAAGCTGAATCTCATAGTAAAATAAATCTCTACGGGATTCAGCTAAATATTTTTAAATAAATTTATTACCGAAGCGGGATTTCACTTCAGCCACAAATTCCTTAACTTTTTGCTCTTCATTTCTTGGGCAAATCATTAACATATTATTGTTCTCTACCACAATAAAGTCATGTAGTCCATTCAAGATCACTAATTTTTCTTTAGGTACATTCACCATACAATTCGAAGAATCGAACATGATCACCTGTTCTGATGGAATCACTGCATTACCTACATAATCTTTATCGGCCATTTCATAAATAGATGCCCAGGTTCCAAGATCTGACCAACCAAAGTCTGAAGGAAGAACATAAACATTATCCGCCTTCTCCATAATTCCGAAGTCGATAGAAATATTGGTACACTGGAAATAAGCATTATTGATAAATTCTTTCTCTCCGCCTTTGTTTAATTCAGATCTTCCGATGTTGAAGATTTCATACATATCCGGCAAATGCTTTTCGAATGAATTTAGTATCGCACGTGCCGACCAGATGAAGATACCGGCATTCCATAAGAAATCACCACTCTGAATAAATGATTTAGCTAATTCTAAATTTGGTTTTTCAGTGAAGGTTTTAACTTTATGTAAGTCAGTATCAGTGTTTAATACATGATCAGTATGCTGGATGTAACCGTAACCTGTATCCGGACGGTTAGGTTTGATGCCTAAAGTGATCAGACAATCATTTTTCGAAGCAGCTGCTAAAGATTGCTCAATCGAATCTACAAACCCATCAAGATCAGCAATGGTATGATCAGATGGTGCCACAACGATTGTTGCATTAGGATTAAGTTCAGCGATTTTAAAACTCCCGTAGGCTATACAAGGCCCGGTATTTCTCATTAAAGGCTCTGCAAGAATCTGGTTATCACTTAATTCCGGAATTTGTTCTTTTATTAAATCTGAGTAAATATCATTCGTAACAATGAAAATATTTTCCGGTGGACAAATCCTTAGAAATCTTTCATAAGTGCTCTGAATCAGCGTTTTACCAACGCCAAAAAAATCGATAAACTGTTTTGGGTATTCTGTTCTACTAACGGGCCAAAAGCGACTTCCGACTCCGCCTGCCATAATAAGTGCGTAGTAATCTTTATTCATTTTGTTTTTTAATGTTACACTATCCCTTCGTTTAGGAGATCATGCAGATGGATTATTCCAAAGTAAGTATTTTGTTCTAACACTAGCAACTGTGTAATGTTATTTTCCTTAATTATGTGTAGCGCATCAACCGCAAGTGAGTCATATTGTATACTTTTGGGCAGCCTCCCCATGATGTCTTCAGCTTTTAATCCTACAATTGAACCATTATTCTCCAGCATCCTGCGAATGTCACCATCTGTGATTATGCCAACCACAGAATTTGACTCATCAACAACAGCAACTGCACCCAAACGGTTTTTACTTATTTCAATTAATACATCTTTTACCGGGGCGGATGGGCTGATAGATGGTTTTTCATTGGTAGAGGCCAGGTCACCTGCTTTTAAATAAAGTTTTTTACCTAAAGATCCACCCGGATGATATTTGGCAAAATCAGCTTCATTAAAGTCCCTGCATTCTAATAGGCAAATGGCTAAAGCATCACCCAAAGCCAATTGAGCGGTTGTGCTGGTTGTTGGTGCCAGATTATGTGGACAAGCCTCTTTTTCGAAAGAAGTATTTAGAATTAAATTCGCTTGTTCTGCTAAAAACGAATGGATTTCGCCAACCATTCCAATTAATATATTTCCTGCAGCTTTGAGCAGGGGAAGAAGAACTTTGATTTCTGGTGTATTTCCACTCTTCGATAAGCAAATGATTACATCGTTTCGTTGAATCATGCCTAAATCACCATGGATTGCATCTGCGGCGTGCATAAAAATCGCCGGCGTTCCGGTAGAATTAAAAGTAGCTACTATCTTCTGCGCGATGATCGCACTTTTTCCTATTCCGGTCACAATTACGCGGCCTTCACTTGTTAAAATCGTCGATACTGCCTTCTCAAAATCATCGTTTAGATTCTTTGCAACATTCAATATTGCTGCTGCTTCGAGCGATAATGTGTTTATAGCCGACTGGAGAATATATTTTTTACTTTTCAAAGAGAAAATAATTGTGTGTTGATACTTGAAATTCTTGTAAAATTATGTTATTTTGGATAGAAAAATAGCATCGCATATTTTATTACACAAAATGGACGTGAAAAAGTCGTTATTTGATAACCTGCAAAATTTCTTTGGGTTTGATAATTTCAAAGGTGATCAGGAGTCGATCATAACAAATATTTTAGAAGGCAATAATACTTTCGTGATTATGCCAACGGGCGGAGGGAAGTCTATTTGCTATCAATTACCGGCTTTAATGAGTGAAGGAACGGCGATTGTAATTTCGCCCCTCATTGCATTAATGAAAAACCAGGTTGACCAGTTAAGGGCTTTCGGTGGAAATGATAGTATTGCTCATTTTCTTAACTCATCTTTAAACAAATCTGAAATTACGCAGGTAAAATCTGACCTGCTTAGCGGGCAGACTAAACTATTATATGTTGCGCCGGAATCTTTAGCCAAACAGGATAATATTGAGTTCTTAAACTTAATTAAAATTTCATTTGTAGCGGTAGATGAGGCACACTGTATTTCAGAATGGGGACATGATTTTAGACCCGAGTATCGTAAAATTAAACAGGTGATAGCTGGTTTAGGAGATAATATTCCAATCATTGCACTTACTGCTACGGCAACTCCAAAAGTTCAGCAAGATATCATGAAGAATCTTGGCATGTCTGAAGCCACCTTATTTAAATCTTCATTCAACAGACCCAATCTTTTTTATGAAATCCGTCCAAAGCGCGACATCAATAAAGAGATTATCAAATACATTAAATCGAATCCAGGTAAATCTGGAATTATTTATTGCCTCAGCCGTAAAAAGGTAGAGGAAGTGGCCGAAGCCCTTAATTTGAATGGAATTAGTGCTTTGCCTTATCATGCTGGTTTAGATCCAAAAGTCAGGGCTGATACACAGGACAAATTTCTGATGGAAGATGCAGAAGTGATTGTAGCAACGATCGCTTTTGGAATGGGTATCGATAAACCGGATGTTCGTTTTGTTATTCACCACGACGTACCCAAAAGTATGGAAGGATATTACCAGGAAACAGGTAGAGCCGGACGTGATGGTGGAGAAGGAATTTGCATCGCCTTTTACGCACAAAAAGATGTAGACAAGCTGGCTAAATTCATGAAAGATAAGCCTGTTTCGGAACGTGAAATAGGTACTCAGATTTTAAAAGAAGTGATTGATTATGCAGAATCTGGCGTTTGCCGCCGGAAGCAGATTCTTCACTACTTTGGTGAAAACTTCAACGAAACAGGTTGCAACTGCATGTGCGACAACTGTAAAAAACCTAAAAAACAATTTGATGCAGAAGAACAACTGTCGATCTTATTAAAGTTCATTCAGAAAACCGATGAAAAGTTTGATGATGCGCATCTGTTAAACGTTTTTTTAGGTTTAGAAACGGCGCAAACTATTGCATATGAACACAGTAAGGTTCTAGAGTTCGGAATTGGAAAAGAAGAAGGTATTTTGCTCTGGAAATCAGTAATCCGCCAGGCAGTATTAAATAACTATCTTTTTAAGGACGTAGACAATTATGGTTTATTAAAACTGACCAAACAAGGGAAAGAATTCATCATCAACCCTTATAGTTTGAAGTTTATTTTAAATGAACCTATAGAAACCGGTACCGATGATGATGAGGATGATGTAAAGCAAGGCTCTGGTGCTTTAGATACCCATTTATTGCAGCTGCTTAAAGATTTACGTAAGAAAATTGCCAAGCAGAAAAGTGTCCCGCCGTTTGTTGTTTTTCAAGACCCTTCTCTGGAGGAAATGTGTACGCATTATCCCATTACTTCTGAAGAGTTGAAGCAGATTTCAGGTGTAGGTTCAGGCAAAGCGATGAAGTTTGGTACGCCGTTTATCGAGTTAATTAAAAAATATGTAGAAGACAATGATATTGAACGCCCGATTGATTTAATCATCAAAACGCAGGCGAACAAATCACAGATGAAGGTCTCTATTATTCAGAATATTGATAGACAAATCGGGTTAGAGGATATTGCAGATTCTAAAGGCATTACTTACGAGGAAATTTTAAAAGAAGTTGAATCGATTGTAAATTCCGGAACAAAGCTTAATCTTAACTATTTTATCGATGAAGTTATTGATGATGACAGACAAGATGAAGTTTTTGATTATTTCAGAGCCGCAGAAAATGATTCTATTGATGAAGCGTTAAATGAACTTGGGGAGACTGACTATACAAGGGAAGAAATTCAGCTCATGCGAATTAAATTCATGTCGGAACTAGGAAACTAAAATCAGATTTGAGACACTAGATTTGAGACAAACTCAGATCTCACATCTCATATCTCACATTTCAGAAAATGATAAACTACTTAGATAAATTAAAAAATACAGATTCAGGAAATTTCTTTTTAATGGCTGGTCCTTGTGCAATAGAAGGTGAAGATGTTGCATTGCGTATTGCAGAAAAGATTATATCTATCACTGACAAACTTCAAATTCCATATATTTTTAAAGGTTCATATCGCAAAGCAAACAGAAGCAAAGGAAGTTCTTTTACAGGTATCGGTGATGAAAAAGCATTGAAGATACTGGAAAGAATAGGTCGGGAATTTGGCGTTCCAACGGTTACGGATATTCATGAGAGTGGCGAAGCTGCCATGGCAGCAGCGTATGTTGATGTATTGCAGATCCCAGCTTTTCTTTGCCGCCAAACGGATCTTTTAATCGCAGCCGCACACACCGGAAAGGTGGTGAACGTTAAAAAAGGCCAGTTTCTTTCAGCAGGTTCGATGAAATTTGCAGTAGAAAAAATTAAAGAGGCCGGTAATGATAAAGTTATTTTAACAGATCGTGGAAATACTTTCGGCTATCAGGATCTGATTGTAGATTACCGTGGCTTACCAGAAATGCAAAGCTTCGGTGTGCCGGTAGTGATGGATTGTACACATTCGTTACAACAGCCTAATCAGAGTAGTGGCGTAACTGGCGGTAAACCGGAACTGATTTCGACCATAGCAAAAGCAGCAATCGCTGTGGGTGCTGATGGTTTATTTATTGAAACACATCCTGACCCAGCAAACGCAAAATCTGATGGTGCAAATATGTTGCACTTAGATTTGTTGGAAGAGACATTAGTTAAATTAATCAGAGTGCGACAAGCAATCTTATAACCGTGGCTAAGTCGAAGGTATTTCTTACTGCCGAATGGCGAAAACTTGCTCTAGCGCAATATGCGGTAGATAAAGAAATTTTGAAAAAATATCTTCCTCCAAATACCGTGTTAGATGATTGGAAGGGGAAATATTATGTTAGTCTTGTGGGCTTCATGTTTGTAAATGTGAAGCTCTTAGGAGTTAATATTCCTTTTCATACTAATTTCGAAGAGGTGAATCTCCGGTTTTATGTAAAATACAAAGAGGGTGATGTGTGGAAACGTGGCGTAGTATTTATAAAGGAGATCGTTCCTTTGCCTGCAATAACATTTGTAGCCAACACGATTTATAAAGAGAATTATCAAACACTTCCAATGAAGCACATGTGGTCAGCAACGGCTGGTGAATTGAAAGTAGATTACCTTTGGAAAGTGGAGAAATGGTATAACTTTGCAATTACTGCATCTTCTAAAGCTGTAGATATTCCAATTGGCAGTGAAGAGGAATTCATTACGGAACACTACTGGGGATATACTGCAACTGGACCAAACAGTACCTCAGAATATGGTGTAGAACATCCGCGCTGGGAAGTTTATCCAGTTAAAAGCTACACGATTAACGTTGATTTTAACTTAAATTATGGTGCTGATTTTGCTTTTTTAAACAATGCAGAACCAGATTCTGTGATGTTGGCAGAGGGATCTGAAATCCGCGTATTAAAGGGTAGAAAATTCAACTGATTTATTGTTAATCTAAATGGCTTTGGTCTTAGTTAATTACTTTTAACGGTGGATATAACTACTTTCCAATTTCCCAGCTAACTTAAATTTTTGTGATTATGAATGAAGTCCGGCGGTTATTTTTTCTGCCCGTTTCAGTTGCGTTATCTGCGATGGGTTTTGTTGCTCCAAACCCTTTAAATGTAAGTCGCTTCGGATCTATTTCATTTTTAATTAGATAGTTATAGACCGCATTTGCCCTATCGAAAGATAATTTTTCATTTAAATTATTATCGCCAATATTATCGGTATGTCCTTGAATTTCGATATACACACCTGAATTTTGCTGCAGGAAATTAATAAGCAGATCCAGTTCACGTATTGAAGCGGGTAGCAAATTGTATTTATTGGTATCGAAAAATATATTTCTTAAGGTAACATGACCGCCGGGCTTTATTTTCTCTATAAATACTTCAACCTGATAGGGTTTATTAATGTCGCCTTGTTTCAACTCAAAGTTTTCAGAATAAAACATATATCCATCAGCACTCACATTAAACAGATAATTACTGCCAACAGGCATTACTGCCAGAAATTCGCCAGTTTCAGGATCGGTGTAATCATCAAAAACTGGCTTGTTGGTTTTCAAGTCAACTACCTGGACGTTACTTTCAATCGTTTTCTTTGTATCCTTATCTTTGACAATACCTTTAACATAAGAAATTTTAAGTGGCTTGGCAATGTCAGGAATTCCAAAACGATAAATATCCTGAATTCCAAAACCATCACTTAGATTAGAAGAAAACATACCGAAATTTCCATCTGCACTAACGATTAAACCATTCTCATCTTCAAATGAATTAATTGGGTATCCCATATTTATTGGCTTTTTGAATTTTCCGGTCTCGTCTATTCTACTGTAATAAATATCCTTGTGGCCAAATCCCGGCCAACCGTCAGACGAAAAATATAACGTGCTACCATCCGCGTGTAGAAATGGCGTATTTTCATCGAAGGGTGTGTTGATCTCCGGACCAAGATTTACAGCAGCTCCCCATTTTGCATCGTCGGTGATCGTACTTTTCCAAATATCATAACCTCCGGAACCACCAGGCCGATTGCTAATGAAATATAATGTTCGTCCATCGGGACTGATTGCCGGTTGAGATTCCCAGTATTCGGAATTTACAGGCTTACCCACATTGTAGGGCTCACCCCAATCCTTACCCTCACGATGCGAAACGTAAATGTCGCACCTGCCTAAACCATCCGGACGGTTACAGCCCGTGAAAAACAAATATTTGCCATCCGGAGATATAGTTTGTGCGCCCTCATTATATTTTATGGTGTTAATCTTAAGTGATAGCGGAATAGCCTCAGTCCACAAATTATTTTTAAATTGAGAGGTCCAGAAATCTTCATTACCACCAACCTGTCGTGTGAAAATTAGTGTCTCGCCGTCTGCAGTCAGTGCCGGAAAATACTCTGCATCGGTGGTATTTATGCCTTTGCCTAAATTTGTAGGTGTATATTTTACAGGCTTATTGATCGCAACAGCCGCGAAATCACAGTCCAGAAGATATTTTTTTGCTTTTTTTGCACGGTCTGTAGAATTATCCTGCATCAGGAAATCTGCAAAATGCTTTTTGGCTTTATCAAATTCCTGAGTGGCAAACTCCATTTCAGCTAAATGATAAAGTATTACCGATGGAACATTTGAATTGATTAAAACTGATTTTCGGTAGCAGATTTTCGCATCGGCATAATTTTTTTGAAGCCTTTGTACGTCAGCCAGCAGAATATAGGCGCTTTGAAACATTGGATCCGCATCAACTGCATTCTTTAATACCAGCTCCGCTGCTAGATAATCTAATTTTTCTACCAACGGACCAGCGCGTTCAAAAAAACTTTGCGCTTTTTTATTATTTGAAACCTGGGCAAAACCCCCAAGTGTGATTAATATGAAAAATAGAGAGAAGCGGAACCTCATAAACAAAACATTGGTTGTTAAGCGAATGTATTGTTTTTTTAAGGAATATTTAAAAATTTATGCGTTTGTAAAGAAATCTCCCATTTCGGATTTGCCATCACATACTCAATGATCATTGGTGTAATCTCTTTTGATTTGGACCATTCCGGCTGTAGATATAATTTGCAGGTAGGAGATACCATCGATGCATATTCTTCAGCCCATTTAAAGTCACTTTTATTAAAGACAATTACTTTCAACTCATGTGCAAACGGTGTGATATCTGGTCGGGGAGTTTTAAACTTTTTAGGGGATAAACAAATCCAATCCCAGTTTCCTGATAACGGATAAGCACCTGATGTTTCAATAAATGTTAGGATCCCTCTTTCTTTTAGCTTATCTGTCAGATAATCGAGGTTATAAATCAGCGGTTCGCCGCCAGTAATCACCACTGCCTTTCCTGGAAATTTATCTGCATTATCTACAATAACGTCCGATAGTGTGAGTGGATGCATATCTGCGTCCCAGCTTTCTTTTACATCACACCAGTGGCAACCTACATCACAACCGCCTAAACGAATAAAATATGCTGCTTTACCGGTATTAAATCCTTCGCCTTGTATCGTATAGAACTCTTCCATTAAAGGAAGTAATGTGCCGTCTTCTGGTATGTGTTGTTTCATTTTGAGGATGCAAATATCTCAAAAAAAAATGGAGGAGTTGTCCATCACGGAAAATTTATCCGAAAGATGAAATAACACTGATATTTTAGATACTTAATTTGGTAGTTATGAATGATGTTTCATTCATCAGGTTGCCATTGGCTAAAGTCGAATGGCAATTGGATTGTAATATAATTCGAAGATTTTATTTATTGATCTTGCCATTGGCTAAAGCCGAATGACAATTGAGTTGCAATAGATTTGCTGATGATTCATTTATTGAGTGCCATTGGCTAAAAGCCGAATGGCAATTGAGTTGCAGTATGATTCGCTGATGATTTCATTCATCGGGTTGCCATTGGCTAAAGCCGAATGGCAATCGAATTACAACATGATTGGATGATACTTCATTCATTTGATTACCCTTTTATTAGTTAATAAATGCCTTTTGAAAAATTCCTGGCAATTTAAGACTTCAATATCAGAGAAATAGAAATCCTCAATATCTTCGGTGATGATACACTTACAGCCTTGTTCTTCAGCCGCATGGTATTCCAATCCATCTTCAAAGTCATGGATTTTTTTGTTTATTAAGGTGTTTGAAACGCCTTTAGCAGAGTTTTCTGCAATTTTTATGTGCTGACAAAGTAAATCAATCTTCTGTTTAGCCAATACCGCACCATGCTTTTTTTCAGCGAAATAGAATGCAATTGCTAAACAAAGTGGCGAAGTGTATACTTCGAACTTTGGATTCGATGCTAAACTTAAAATTCTCGATGAATAGGTGAAAAGTGGATATTCCTTATTGAGCACTGAAACTAAAACATTAGCATCCAAAAATATTTTTAGCATAGATTATTTCTTAGAAGCAAAAAATTCATCTTTTGATGATTTGCGACTAGGCTTTACTGTTCTTTTATATTCTACTTCGCCTTCTGCAACCATATTTACCCAATCGCTAATGGGATAATCTTCTAATGATTTATATTCCGTAGCGGTTACCTGAGTTAATAAGTGTTCAATGAGGCGAGATAAACTAATATTGTGATCAGCAGCATATTTCTTTGCTTTATTAACCACATCCTGATTAAAGCTTAAAGTGAGTTTCGCATCCATTATGTTTTTAATTGATAATCAAATATAACAAACTTACGTGTAACTTAAAATAGTTATACGTAAAAAAAAGCAACTCCGAATGAAATTGCTTTCTATACCTAATGGTAAAAGTAGCTTAAGGATAAATCTCTTTTCTCGCTGATGCCAGCGTATTTTTTAATAAGCCAACGATAGTCATTAATCCAACGCCACCTGGAACTGGTGTAATGTAAGATGCCTTCGGAGCCACATTTTCAAAATCGACATCGCCATATAATTTGAAACCGGATTTGGTCTCTGTGGACGTTTCCCGGTTGATACCAACATCAATAATGATGGCACCAGGTTTAACCATATCAGCAGTTACGAAATTCTTTTTACCGATAGCTGCAATTACAATATCTGCCTGAAGAATTTGTTCTTTTAAATCTTTCGTTCGAGAGTGGGTGAGTGTTACCGTACAATTACCAGGATTGGCATTTCGGGCCATTAAAATACTCATCGGACTACCTACAATATTACTTCTACCTACTACAACGCAATGTTTGCCGGCTGTATCAATATTGTATTCTTGCAACATCAGCATAATCCCATAGGGTGTAGCTGGAATGAAGCATGGTAGATTACGCATCATTCTACCCAAATTAATAGGGTGGAAACCGTCTACATCTTTACGGTGATCAATTGTTTCCGTTACTTTTTCCGGATCGATGTGTTTTGGCAAAGGCAGCTGAACAATTAGTCCATCTACATCTGCATCATTATTAATTTCTTCGATTTTAGCGAGCAATTCAGCTTCCGTAACTGAACTATCATATCTATGCAGTGACGATTTAAAACCAACCTTTTCGCAGTTTTTCATTTTACTGGCTACGTAAGTTTCGCTTCCACCATCGTTGCCTACTAAAATAGCAACTAAATGAGGTTTTCTTCCAGTATTGCTCAGGAACTCAGCAGCCTCCTCAGCAATCTGAATTTTAACTTTTTCTGATACGTATTTTCCGTCTAGTAATTTCATTTTTATGAGATGTAAGATAATAGATATTAGATTTGAGATCGGCTACTTATTCGCTCACATATCAAAACTAATATCTCAAATCTGATTCTAGTCTAATTTCAAAACTGCCATAAATGCCGATTGTGGAATTTCTACATTCCCAACCTGGCGCATGCGTTTTTTACCTTTTTTCTGTTTTTCAAGTAGCTTACGTTTACGGGAAATATCACCACCATAACATTTAGCCGTTACATCTTTACGTAAAGCACTAAGCGTTTCACGGGCTATAACCTTAGCACCAATAGAAGCCTGTATTTTGATTTCAAATTGCTGACGCGGAATTAATTCTCTCAATTTTTCGCAAATTTTCTTTCCAAAATCGTAAGCGTTACTTCGGTGGATTAAGGAAGATAAAGCATCAACAGGTTCATCATTTAATAACAGATCTAGACGTACCAAATCCGATTTACGATAACCAATCTGATGATAATCGAAAGAGGCGTAACCTTTAGAAATTGTTTTCAATTTATCATAAAAGTCGAAAACAATTTCAGCCATTGGCATTTCAAAAACCAACTCAACTCTATCCGAAGTTAAATAAGATTGATTAACAATCGTTCCTCTTTTCTGTATACAAAGCGACATGACCGGGCCAACAAATTCAGCTTTGGTAATGATATTTGCTTTAATAAAAGGCTCTTCTACCGAATCCAGTTTACTTGGATCAGGCAAATCAGATGGATTATTTACAATAAATTCATCACCTTTTGTGGTATGCGCAATGTACGATACATTGGGAACGGTTGTTATTACCGTCATATCAAACTCACGTTCCAAACGTTCCTGCACAATTTCCATGTGCAGCATGCCTAAAAATCCGCAACGAAAACCAAAGCCCAGAGCCGCAGAACTTTCCGGTTCAAAAACGATCGATGCATCATTTAACTGCAACTTATGCATCGCCTCACGTAACTCTTCATATTCATCCGTATCAACTGGATAAATACCAGCGAAAACCATAGGTTTAACCTCTTCAAAACCTTGAATAGAATCTAAAGAAGGTCTCTCAACAGTGGTAATTGTATCGCCCACTTTTACTTCGCGTGCTTCTTTAATACCCGAAATAATGTAACCTACATCACCTGTTTTAACTACGCTGCGCGGAGACATATCGAGTTTAAGAATGCCAACTTCATCTGCCAGATATTGCTTTCCTGTATTGATGAATTTAACTTTATCGCCTTTTTTAATTTCGCCATTAACTACCTTATAGTAAGCAATGATTCCCCTGAATGAATTAAAAACGGAGTCGAAGATTAATGCTTGCAAAGGTGCTTCCGGGTCTCCAACCGGAGCTGGAACACGGTCTACTATTGCTTGTATAATATCTGGAATACCCATGCCGGTTTTACCAGATGCAGGAATAATATCTTCGCGTTTACAGCCAATTAAATCAATAATCTGGTCTTTTACTTCCTCGGGCATAGCCCCGGGCAAATCCATTTTATTTAAAATTGGAATAATTTCCAGGTCATGTTCTAATGCCAGGTATAAGTTTGAAATAGTCTGTGCCTGAATGCCTTGTGAAGCATCTACTATAAGTAAAGCGCCCTCGCAAGCGGCAATAGAACGTGATACTTCATATGAAAAATCAACGTGCCCAGGTGTATCAATCAGGTTGAAATTATATTCAATATCACCTACTTTATAATTCATTTGTATGGCATGACTTTTAATCGTTATGCCTCGCTCACGCTCCAAATCCATGTTATCGAGCAATTGCGCCTGCGCCTCACGCTGCGAAATCGTCGCTGTATATTCTAATAACCGATCAGCCAAAGTGCTCTTGCCATGGTCGATATGTGCTATAATGCAAAAATTACGTATATGCTTCATCTTTGCGCAAAGATATGTTTTTTAATGGAAAATTTAAGTTGGAAAATCGAAGCCTGGTAGCGTTCATTTTTGTACATTTTTCAATCCAAATCAACTCAGTTTAAACAACAGTTTTTTTCCATTTACCCTTTTTAAATAGAATAAAGGCAGCAATAGCAACCCCTACTTCGGCGGTAGGAATGGCAATAAATACTCCCGTCGGCCCCATTTCAAAATGTTTAGCTAATAAGTAAGCTAATGGGATCTGAAACAACCAGAAGGCAAAAATATTGATTTTTGTGGGCGTCCAGGTATCGCCTGCGCCGTTAAATGCACTTGTTAAAACCATGCCCATTCCGTAAATGATAAAACCTACACTCAAGATTTTTAGCGCGCGACTGGCTATTTTTATTACCTTCACATCAGAAGTAAAAAAGGCAGCGAACAGATGTCCACAGGTAAGGAAGAGCACGGTTACGATTGCCATAAAAACAAAAATATACTTCATGGTTTGAAAAACCGACTTTTCAGCGCGATCAATATGGCCGGCGCCCAGGTTCTGTCCAACTAAAGTAGCGGCAGCATTACTTAATCCCCAGGCAGGTAATAAAAAGAACATCATTAATCTTAATGCCGTTTGATAACCCGCAGATCCTTCATCGCCGCCGGTAGTCGCCACCAACTCTGCCAAAAATACCCAACTGCAACTTGCGATAACAAATTGAAAAATGGCAGGAGCTGCAACTTTTACAATTGCTTTAATTTGTTTTAAGTCAGGAATAAAATGGCTAAGTCTGATTTTTAACGCATTTTTGCCGTTAAATAAGTTATAAAGTTGATAGGTTACACCTAAACCTCTGCCAATTGTTGTGGCGATTGCTGCACCAGTTAAGCCGAATGCAGGTACTGGGCCAAAACCATTGATAAAAATAGGGCAGAGGATGATGTTAGCAATATTGGCAATCCATAAACTCCGCATCGCAATTGCCGCATTTCCTGCACCCCGAAATATCCCGTTAATTAAAAAGAGGAGTACGATAATAACGCTTCCGCCCATCATGATCCGGGTGAATGGAGCGCCCTGATCTGCGGTTGCTGTAGAAGCGCCCATGAGTATCAGAATGTCTTTGGCGTAAATTAACCCAAGGATAGTGATGAGTAAGTTGATGACTACCGCAATGAATATGGTTTGCATGCCGGCCTTTGAGGCCGCTTCAGGATTTTTTTCTCCAATTCTCCTGGCGACAACTGCCGTAGCGGCCATACTTAATCCGATGGCTAGCGAATAGATAATTGTTAAAACAGATTCTGTTAATCCAACGGTTTGTATGGCATGACTACTGTTCTCTAAGTGGCCAACGAAATATAAATCGACCAGTGCAAATACTGATTCCATTGCCATCTCCAGCATCATCGGAATAGCCAATAAGATAATCGCCCGCTTGATGGTAATTGAGGTTAAATCAACTTCGTTGCCTTTTAACGACTGTAGGAGTAGATCAAAAAATGATGATAGCTTGCCCTGTGTCTGTGTTGACTTTGACATATAATAATAAGAATAATGATAATAAATAGACCAAAGAATACGCTTAAGCATTCTTTATAAAATTAAAACAGAAGGAAAATCCTCGGTTGGTTAGAACCTAAATCGGATTGCAGATACTATCATGGCGCTGATTTTTTGATGAGCCAAAGATAATTAAATTTTCTAATTGTCAAGTTTTAATGACAGATTTTTAACAGATTGATTAATTTCTTCGTTCAAAGAAAATAAAGACGTTTTGTTGCCGGATGATAGTAATTGAAGAATCCAAAAAATTTTTTCGATTCGGTCTGAATGGAGAATTTATTTAATTGCTATTAAATACTATATGCCAGGATCATCTCTTCGGTAACTTTGGTTCCGCGGCTGGTATTTAGATCAATCAATACATAATCAAAAATCCCATCGGAAGCTACTTTACCTGTTTTTTTATTAATAATTTCGAACTGAACCGCACAGCCCTTTTCGTTCATGGTTAAAATCCCCGTTCTAATCAACATTAGATCATTCATAAGCAATGGACGTTTGAATTTGATATCAACACGACTTACCACCCAACCTAAACCGAGCTTGGTAAAATGTTCCCATGGCATTCCGTAAAATTTTTCCATCTGTTCATAACGTGCAGCCAATACATAATCGAGGTATTTGCTGTTATGTACATGGTTAAACATGTCTATATCATCAGGCCGAACGCGTAATTCAGTTTCGAAGATGCTAAATTGATTTTTTTCCAAGGTAAATGTTTTGTGCAAAAGTATAAATAAGCGCTCGAATGTAAAGTATTAGTTTCTTTTTCGTATTTTTGATAGGAGATGGGAAAGCTAACTTTATATGATATTTCAACTCCTAGAGAGATAATTGCTCAAGAGCGTGAAAGTGATTATTTACGTCGTAGTCCAGAGCAACGTTTTTTTAGTGTGTTATATCTTAATCATATTTCAGTTGCTATGAACGGCGGGAAGCCTTTAAAATCTCCTCAAGGCAAAGGCCTTATCATTCGTAAGCCAGTTTCAGTAATTTCCGGTTCTGTCTTTTGATAAACTTCAAAAATATCTGCGCTAGGGGAAGTGTAAACTGATCAGAATATAAACTGATTTATAGTTATATATACCCAAAAATCGCAGTTTTTAAAGTATCTTTTGGAACACTTGTTAATCTTCATAAATACCCTTATCTTTGCGGCATTATTAATTAATTTATACACTTTAATATTATTCAAGAATGTATTTAAGTACAGAAAAGAAAGCCGAAATTTTTAAAACACACGGCGAAGTAGAAACCAACACAGGTTCTGCTGAAGGTCAGGTAGCGTTGTTTACATACCGTATTGCGCACTTAACAGAACACTTAAAGAAAAATCGTAAAGATTTCTCTACTCAGTTGTCACTTCAAAAATTGGTAGGTAAACGCCGCGGTATTTTGGCTTACTTATACAAAAAAGATATTGAGCGCTATCGTGCTATCATTAAAGCTTTATCGCTTCGTGATATCATTAAACAAAAATAAGCGTAATGTTATCAACAAAAGCCATTCTTTAGAGAATGGCTTTTTACTTTTCCTGTTTATTTTTTACGGGGAATTATTACAGATAGGTTTTAAATCTTATCTTCGTTTGCAAAAACAAAAACATATATAAACAAGGTGTGGGCAAAGAGGAAAACACACCATAATTCTAATTAAATGAATGTAATAAAAAAGTCGCTTGATTTAGGCGACGGCAGAACAATTGAAATTGAAACTGGTAAATTAGCGAAACAAGCTGACGGTTCGGTTGTGGTTAAAATGGGCGATACCATGTTGTTAGCAACTGTAGTATCTACTATTGGCGCTAAACCAGGAACTGATTTTTTACCATTATCGGTTGATTATCAAGAGAAATATGCGGCTACTGGCCGGATTCCAGGTGGATTTTTACGTCGTGAGGCGAGGTTATCAGATTATGAAGTTTTAATTTCTCGTTTGGTAGACAGAGCTTTACGCCCAATGTTCCCATCTGATTATCACTCTGATACACAAGTGATGATTTCATTGATTTCTGCAGATAAAGATATTATGCCTGATTGTTTAGCTGGTTTAGCTGCATCGGCTGCATTAGCGGTTTCAGATATTCCTTTTAATGGTCCAATTTCTGAAGTACGTGTCGCTAAAATTGATGGCAAACTGGTAATCAATCCATTAGCTAGTGAATTACAGCGTGCAACTTTAGAATTTATGGTTGCTGGTTCTGCTAATGATATTGGTATGGTTGAAGGTGAGTGTGATGAAATTCAGGAAGATGAAATGGTTGAGGCATTGAAATTTGCACACGATGCAATCAAAAAACAATGTGCTCTACAACTAGAATTAACTGAAGCAACTGGTAAAACAGTAAAACGCGAATATAACCACGAAGACCATGATGCTGATTTAAGAGCTAAAGTTTTCGCAGATACGTACGATAAAGTTTATGCTATCGCAAAATCTGGTTCTAATAAAGATGAGCGTAAAGCTGGTTTTACAGCAATTATCAATGAGTTTTTCGAGGCTATGCCAGAGGATACTGCAGATTTAACTAAAGCAATGGCTAAACATTATTATCATGATGTTCAGTACGATGCCATTAGAAATCTATTGTTAGATGAAGGTATTCGTTTAGATGGTCGTAAGACTACAGAAATCCGTCCGATCTGGAGCGAAGTAGGTTATTTACCAGCTGCTCACGGTTCGGCAGTGTTTACACGTGGCGAAACTCAATCTTTAACATCTGTTACTTTAGGTAGCAAAGATGATGAGCAAATGATTGATGGTGCTTTCTTTAATGGTTACCAAAAATTCTTATTGCACTATAATTTCCCTGGTTTCTCAACTGGTGAGGTTAGACCTAACAGAGGTGCTGGTCGCCGCGAAATTGGTCATGGTGCTTTAGCGCAACGTTCATTGAAAAAAGTATTGCCACAAGGTGATGCCAATCCATATACAATCCGTATTGTTTCTGATATTTTAGAATCAAATGGTTCGTCTTCAATGGCGACTGTTTGTGCAGGTACATTAGCATTAATGGACGCTGGTATTAAAATCAAATCTCCGGTTTCCGGGATTGCAATGGGTTTAATCACTGACGAGAAAACTGGTAAATATGCTATTCTTTCCGATATTCTAGGTGATGAAGATCATTTAGGTGATATGGACTTTAAAGTAACAGGTACTGAAAATGGTATTGTTGCTTGTCAGATGGATTTGAAAATCAATGGACTGTCTTATGAGGTTTTAACAAAAGCTTTATTACAAGCCAAAGAAGGTCGTCTACACATCTTAAATGAGATGAAGAAAACGATCGCTCAATCTAATGAGGATTACAAACCACATGCACCACGCATTGTTTCTTTAACTATTGAGAAAGAATTTATTGGTGCAATTATCGGCCCTGGAGGTAAAATTATTCAGGAAATGCAACGCGAAACCGGAGCTTCAATCTCTATCGAAGAAGTTGAGGGTAAAGGTATCGTTGAAATTTTCGCTGATAATAAAGCTGCAATTGATTCGGCTGTAACCCGTATTCGTAACATCGTTGCTAAACCAGAAATTGGTGAAATTTACCAGGGTAAAGTGAAATCAATTATGCCATTTGGCGCTTTTGTTGAAGTAATGCCAGGTAAAGACGGTTTATTGCATATCTCTGAAATTTCATGGGAACGTTTAGAAACCATGGATGGTGTATTGAAAGAAGGTGATAAAATCGAGGTTAAATTATTAGACATCGATAAACAAGGTAAAATGAAACTTTCTAGAAAAGTTTTATTACCAAGACCAGAAAAACCAGCTGCGCCACAAGCGTAAAAAAGTCCGAATTCTGTAGTCAGAAGTCGGGGGATATATGAACCCTTTCAGTTTACTGGAAGGGTTTTTTGCTGTAATTTAACTTTGTTTAAAATGATTTTGTAACTTGCATTCGTAGTAAAATTGCATAATCACATCGCTATTGCAATGCGCGAAGCAATCTTATTTTGTTTGGATAATAAGGAGGAAATTGCTTTGCACTTCGCGAAAGCGTAATACATAATGAAAATGAAATACATAATAGCTCCATCTATACTTTCTGCCGATTTTGGCAATCTCCAGCACGATATCGAAATGATTAATCAAAGTGAGGCCGATTGGTTTCATGTGGATGTGATGGACGGGGTTTTTGTGCCGAACATATCCTTTGGCTTCCCTGTTATGGCTGCTGTAAAAAAACATGCAGCTAAACCTTTAGACGTTCATTTGATGATCGTTGAGCCAGATAAGTATGTACAGGAATTTGCAGATGCTGGTGCAGATAGAATTACTGTTCATTATGAGGCTTGTACACATTTACACCGAACCATTCAATTAATAAAGACAGCAGGATGCAAGGCAGGAGTAGCATTAAATCCGCATACACCGGTTACGCTTCTGCAAGATATCATTGAAGATTTAAATCTCGTATTAATTATGTCGGTTAATCCTGGTTTTGGAGGACAACAATTTATCCATAATACCTACAAAAAAATTCAGGATTTAAAACGTCTGATTGAAGGTAGAAACGAAGATTTAGTTATTGAAGTTGATGGCGGGGTAAGTTTACATAATATTACTAAATTAGTGTCTGCAGGGGCGACTGCTTTCGTTGCAGGGAATGCTATTTTTGCGACTGAAAACCCAGCGGAAACCATCATGCAAATGAAGCATTCGACAACAATAAGTTTTAAGGCATAATGCTAATATCACAACCTGATATTTATCTCCATACTATTTAAATGCTCCAGTTTCGACTAACCCTTTGGATGATCATTGCTAGCTGCAGCTTATCTGTTGCACAGCCATTGGTAAGGGTTTCCGGAATAGTTTACAACGAAGAAAAAATACCACTTTCCCAGGTTACGGTTATGGTATTAGGTCAGGCACAACGTACAGTTACAGATGAATTTGGAGTCTATACCATTTACTCAACTTCCAAAAATTTCACTATTAAATACACTTTACTTGGTTATCAGCCGCAGACATTTAAATTTAATGAACGATCTGGTGCCCGAATAGTTCAGCGGGTTAATCTGGTGGCAAATATCAATGAGCTTGAGCAGGTTAACATCACTAACAAACAAAATCAACTTAGCAATACCACCACTATCAATATTTCAGATATTGCATCAATGCCTTTGGTATCAGGTAATTTTGAAACCATGCTCAAAACATTACCTGGCGTATCAACAAATAATGAGCTTAGTGCCCAATACAGTGTGAGGGGCGGAAATTTTGATGAGAATTTGATCTACATTAACGATATCGAAATTAACAGGCCGGTTCTCATCCGAAATGGACAACAAGAGGGATTAAGTTTCATCAATTCTGAATTAGTAAGCAAAGCTAAGTTTTCTGCTGGTGGGTTTGAAGCAAAATACGGCGATAAATTATCATCAGTTTTGGATATTAAATATGACAAACCTGATAGTAATCAAACCATTTTAAGCACCAGTCTTTTAAATACTTCTCTTACTACGAAAAGAGTTTTAAAAAAGGGTTTTCTGTTAGCCAGTCTTCGATATAAAAATAATACGAACGTTTTAATCAAGCAAGATGAGCAGGGGAGCTATAACCCTAATTTTGGAGATGCACAGCTGATGTATCAACACAATTTCTCACCTAAGTTCAATGTGAGTTTTTTAGGGAATGTTAATCTCGGACAATTTAAACTGGTACCAACTAACCGTGAAACGCAGTTTGGTACAATAAGTTCTACTTTACGTTTGGATGTGGATTATACCGGGCAGGAAATAGACGACTACCGAACAATAGGAACCGGGGTTACGGCAAGCTGGTTCCCTCAACCTAACATCGCAGTGAAATTTATAAACAGTTACTTTAATACTATTGAAAGAGAGCGGTTTGATATTAATGGAAGTTATATTTTTGATAAAATTGATCAAGGCTCGCCGTCAGAAAATTTTGAATCAGTAAATAAAAGCAGAAGTATAGGAAGCTATTATAATTACGGGCGTAATAGTTTAAATACGCAGGTTTTTACTTCAGAAGTGAAGGTAGACCAGAACTTCAATAATCACGTTTTTTCCTGGGGCTTGAAATATGACCGCTCGGATTATGCTGATCAGCTAAACGAATATAATTATACCGATTCATCACAATTTATTTTGCCAAGCATAGGTAAGGATATTGTGCTTCAAAACGTTGTTGATGTAAAAAACCGTATTTATATTGAAAACTATAGTGCTTACATCCAGGATAGTTATTCACTTTCAAATTTTGCGGAGCTTCAGTTAGGTGCCCGGGCGACATATAACTCTTTGAGTGAACAGTTAATCATTAGTCCGAGGATGTTGATTGCTTACCGTCCTAACTCCAATAATAAAATCTTACGGTTTACAGCTGGTGTGTACAAACAGCCTCCGTCTTACCGGACTGTTCGAAACTTTTCTGGAAATTTAAATGTTGATCAAAAAGCCCAAAGTTCTTACAACACCTCCATTGGTTACGATTACGCATTCGATGCTTTTGGTACACGATTAAAATTTACTTCGGAAGCCTATTTTAAGTATTCAGACAGGCTGATCCCCTATAAAATTGATAACCTACGCATTCGCTATCTCGCTGAAGAAGTATCGAAAGGATATGCAATTGGTGCTGATTTTAGCATAGGCGGGGAGTTTGTAAAGGATCTGGTTTCCTATTTTCGGATGTCGATAATGCATGCCAATGAAGATATTATGGGTGATAGCTATCTTCAAAACGGTAGAACTATTTATCCTGGTTATTTAAAACGTCCGACTGATCAACGGCTTAATTTTTCTATTTTCTTTCAGGATAGGTTACTAAACAATCCAACCTATAAAGTTCATTTAAATGCATTGTATGGTTCCCGTTTACCCATCGGCCCGCCACAAACACCGAAATATTTAGATAAATATTTTATTCCATCTTACAAGCGGGTGGATATTGGCTTTTCTAAAGATTTTCTGGATGATGTCGCTTCACACAAACCTAAATTTTTAGATAAGAACTTTAGTTCAGTCATATTATTTTTCGAAATTTTCAATTTACTGAATATCGATAATACAGTTTCTTACCTCTGGCTAAAGGACATTAATAATGTACAATATGCCATTCCTAATTACTTAACGGGCAGGCAGTTTAATCTAAAGTTTATTGTGAAGTTGAAAAACAAATTGTAATTAGGTTCTTAAGTGATTGATTCGTCGCCAATGTCCCGTCAGCCAATTGCAATAAGACCAGTATTATAGCTTCTTTCGACATAATCTCTATCTATTGTTGTGTGGTAAGTAATAATCAATAGGCGATAACTTAGCACTTTTCCAGCGTAAAAATAAACGCTTACTGTCGATCATTTCAATTACAAAAACTGCAACAAAACCACCAAATTCGATGTGATTTTTAACAATATTTAATTTTTTATAATACGATTTTTTAGTTGTAACTGGCTTAAAAATTTTACATTTACGCCCATAAAACATTATATAATAAGATGAAGCATAATTTTGGCGCAGGCCCTTGTATTTTACCTCAAGAAGTGTTTAAACAAGCTGCACAGGCAGTTTTAGATTTTAACGATGGATTATCAATATTAGAAATTTCGCACAGAACAACCGAGTTTGAGGCAGTTGTTGCTGAAGCAGATAAATTGGTAAAAGAGTTACTAAACGTGCCATCGGGTTATTCCGTTTTATTTTTACAAGGCGGTGCAAGTTTACAATTTGCAATGGTTCCAATGAATTTGTTGGGAGATGGACAAACTGCAAGTTATTTAGATTCTGGCGTTTGGGCAACCAAAGCATTAAAAGAAGCTAAATTTGTAGGTAATGTAAATGTTGTGGCTTCTTCTAAAGATGCCAACTATACCTTCATTCCAAAGGATTTTGAAATCCCTGCTGATAGTGCTTATTTCCATTACACATCTAACAATACCATTTATGGGACAGAGCTTTTTAATGTTCCTGAAACAAGTGTGCCTATCGTTTGCGATATGTCGTCGGATATTATGAGCCGCGTAATCGATGTTTCAAAATTTGATCTGATTTATGCTGGTGCGCAGAAAAATATAGGTCCGGCAGGTTTAACTATTGTAATTGTTAAGGATGAAATTTTAGGTAAAGTAGACCGTAAAATTCCATCAATGTTGAACTATCAATCGCATATAGACAATGGTTCTATGTACAATACGCCTCCGGTATTCTCTATTTATGTTGCGTTATTAAATCTTCGCTGGTTGAAATCAAAAGGTGGCGTTGCTGATATAGAAAAAGAAAATAAGCAAAAAGCTGAAGCACTTTATAGAGAAATAGATCGTAATCCGTTATTTAAAGGTACATGTGCAATAGAAGACCGTTCGAAAATGAATATTTGTTTTGTAATGGAAAATGCAGAGTTAGAAAAACCATTCCTGAAATTTGCTGAAGATCAAGGCATCATTGGAATTAAAGGACACAGAAGTGTTGGAGGTTTCCGTGCTTCTATGTATAATGCCTTGCCTATAACGAGTGTACATGCATTAATTGATGCCATGCAAACCTTTGAAGAGAAACAGGCGAAAGCAAATTAATTTAAATTATAATCATAGATTATCGGTGTAATTCTGGTAATCTGTGCAATCATAAATAACAATGATTAAGATACTAGCAAACGATGGAATAGACCCTATCGGAAAAGAATTATTAGAAAAAGCAGGTTTCCAGGTTGATACAGAAACCATTCCTCAGGATCAATTGGCTGAGGCTTTAAAGAACTATGATGCCATTACTGTACGTAGTGCAACGAAGGTTAGAAAAGAATTAATCGATGCCGTTCCAAATATTAAATTAATTGGTAGGGGTGGGGTTGGTATGGATAATATTGATGTGGAATATGCTCGTAGTCAGGGTGTTGCGGTTGTGAATACACCTGCTGCCTCTTCATTATCAGTTGCAGAACTGGTTTTCTCTCATTTGTTTACTGGAATCAGGTTTTTACAAGATGCCAACCGCAAAATGCCTGTTGATGGCGCTACTCAATTCAATAACCTAAAAAAAGCTTATGCTAAAGGAACGGAATTAAGCGGCAAAACCATTGGTATTATTGGTTTTGGTCGTATTGGTCGTGCAACCGCAAAAGTAGCTTTAGGTTTGAGCATGAACGTATTGGCTTATGATTTATATCCATCAGAATCTGAAATCACTTTAGAATTCCAAGGTGGAAAATCAGTGAGTATTCCCATCAAAACGGTTTCATTAGATGAGGTAATAGCTGGCAGTGATTTCTTTAGCTTACATACCCCATTTGCTGATAAGCCTATTCTAGGTACTGAAGAGTTTGCGAAAATGAAAAATGGCGTTGGCATTGTGAACTGTTCTCGCGGTGGAACAATCGATGAGCTAGCTTTGATTGAGGCTTTGAACGCTGGTAAGGTTGCTTTTGCAGGTTTAGATGTATTCAATAATGAGCCTACGCCTTTGGCAGAGATCTTGACTCACCCAAAAATCTCTTTGACTCCACATATCGGGGCCTCTACAAATGAAGCGCAAGAACGTATTGGTACAGAACTTGCGACCTTAATTATTGAGCATTTTAAGAAATAAATCATATCCTGATTTTAGAGGTACTAACTTTTTAAAGTTAGTACCTCTTTTTTATTTTATCAATCCAAAGCGTTCATTAATACCCAGTAGCGATAACCTAAGATTGCTTTTTGAAAAGTAGTCAACTTATTTGGATCTTTCTGATATAAGCTTGGCAAAATAATTTTATTAAGTCTGGCCAGGATTTTAAATATTCCCTTTTTCATAACGCTTAAGTTTATTATTAAAGAAAAAGAACATCGCTATGATTACCAGAATCAAAACAATGATGATGTATGTTGAAATCCCGGATCCATCTTGCTTAGCTTCTTTTTGAAGTGCCGCATTTTGATCCTGAAGTTTCTTAATGGTCTGCATGTAACCTTCAATCCGCTCCTGGGAATGATCTGCAACCTCAACTTTTTGCTGGTTTTGCAAATCCTTATATTCCATTAATATTTTCAATTCTTTGAAAATGTTGTTATCTGTCAAGACTACCTGGCGAAGGATTTCATTTGAATTTTTGATATCCTTCTTCGTTTGCCAGCCAAATATCCCGGTGCGTTGATTCAAACTCTCGTCATATTGTCCGAACCTTTCACTCCGTTCTTTAAGTAAGGTATTTACTTTAACCCGTTGAGATGCATAAGCGGAAGTATCTTGTTGCGCAAATGCCTGAAAATGGATCAATAAAATTGTGCACAAATAGATGTATTTTTTCATGTTTTATAAACGTAAAAAGCGTAGAAGTTGTTTTTGGTTTACTAATTCACTAATTCACTAGTTCATTAGCCATTGGTTCATTGGTTTGTAAGGTAGTTATCAAGCATGTTCCTTGCTAAGACAAAATAGCTCAAAAATTTGTGTTGGCGGCATGATCAATAAACTACTAACTAGCAAGATACTGAGTTCAGTCACTTAATTGTTTCTGAATGCACCATTGACTAATCAACCAACTAACTATTGACCAATAACAAATAAACGATTTAAGAATGAAACTCAACCCTAACGATATCGCCGAGATGCAGACCAAGTAGTCCGCTGGCTTTACCTTTGTTAATCGCAATTTCCAGGTGGTTGCTAATTCCGAACAAGCATAGTTTTTCCCCTTCCTGAACCTCATTATAATGCCAACTTAGTTGCGTAATGGTTTCACTCTTTCTAAAATATAAAGTAAAATCGCGATTCTTTTGGATTTTAGTGAACAGATCTTTGGTAATATTGGTAATTACATTGCAAAAAGTATCAATATAAACCACACTTCCGCGAATGATATCACGCTCGATAACAGGGTGTAAAAGCATCTTTTGCTCAATCTCTGCTACAGGTAAACCAATGTCTTTTAACCGGCCACCTTTAGCCAGATGTGTGGCAGCTTTTACAAAAATATCTACAAGTGGAAAATGAAGATATTTTAAATCCTGCATGATGTTTAATTCTACTACATCTTCAGGTACATCATCAAAAAGCAAAGAAAAAATTCCATTATCTGCACCAACAAAAAAATGATCACGATGCTTGATTGCAATGTATTTTGTGTTCTCACTGTATACCGAATCTATCCCAATCAAGTGTACCGTATTCTTCGGGAAATAGGGATAAGCGTTTTTTAAAACGAAAGCGGCATAGGAAATGTTAAATGATGGAACTTCATGGGTAATATCAACTAAATTAACAGTAGGCATAAGACTAAGCAGGCTACCTTTAAGGGCACTCTGGTAAAAATCTTTCGAACCTAAATCTGTTGTTAAAGTAATTATACCCATTAAAAATTCAATATTATTGCTTATTCTTGTGTAGAGGCCTAAGCGTCTGCAAATATTCAAATTTTAATTAATATACCCCGATAACTTTTTAAAATACTACAGTTTGAACGAATTAAAATTAACTCTGGATACCGTAAATCCTGCTCACTTCTGGGGAGCAAACAATGAGAATTACGAAATGATTAAAGGTGCTTTCGCAAAGTTGAAACTGGTGGCGAGAGGGAGTGAGATTAGGGTTCTCGGTGATGAACAGGAACTTAAGGCTTTCGAAGATAAATTCAGTCTGCTGGTTGCTCACCTTGAAAAATACAGTTCACTTACCAATAATGATGTAGAATCTATATTAGGTGCCAAAGCAAATGGCGTAGTTAAAAAAGATATTGAACAGCCTACAGGTGGAGGTGGAGAAGTGATTGTTTTCGGTACAAATGGACTTTTGGTAAAAGCCAGAACTGCAAATCAGCGCAGAATGGTAAGCAGTATAGCGAAGAATGATATTCTTTTTGCCATCGGCCCTGCAGGAACCGGTAAAACCTATACAGCGGTTGCTTTAGCCGTTCGTGCATTGAAAAACAAAGAAATTAAACGAATCATTTTAACACGACCTGCGGTAGAGGCAGGGGAGAACCTCGGGTTTTTACCTGGGGATTTAAAAGAAAAGATCGATCCTTATTTACGTCCGCTATACGATGCACTGGATGATATGATCCCAGCAGAAAAGCTGAAATTCTATATTGAAAATAGAACCATTGAAATTGCGCCTCTTGCTTTTATGCGTGGTCGTACGTTAGATAATTGCTTTGTAATTTTAGATGAGGCACAGAACGCGACAGATATGCAGTTAAAAATGTTTTTAACACGGATGGGACCAACGGCTAAATTCATCGTAACTGGTGATGTTACACAAATTGATTTGCCTAAAAAACAAATGTCGGGCTTATTTAATGGCTTAAGAATTTTGGAAGATATTAAGGGAATTGATATTATCTATCTAAGCGGAGAAGATGTTGTGCGTCATAAATTGGTTAAAGATATTTTGAAAGCTTACGGAGATATTCAGTAATTCAGAAGTCAGAAAAGTCTGAGGTCCCAAGTTTAAGTCTTACAATAGAACTGCTTCGGACTTTTGCTTTTTACAACTTTTATCGTCCGACTCCAGTCTTCGGACTTTCGGACTTTTTTCCTATTTTTACCCCCTCATGAAAGCACTTAAAGAAACTCATTTTAATTTTCCAAATCAGAGCAATTATTATAAAGGTAAAGTACGCGACGTATATACCATAGCCGATAAGTTTATGGTGATGGTGGTATCAGATCGTATTTCTGCATTTGATGTTGTATTGCCTGAAGCTATTCCCTTTAAAGGCCAGGTATTAAACCAGATTGCAGCAAAATTTTTAGCTGCTACGCAGGATATTGTTCCTAACTGGGTATTAGCTGTTCCGGATCCGATGGTTACGATTGGCCGAATTTGCGAACCTTTCAAAGTGGAAATGGTAATACGTGGGTATCTTGCTGGCCATGCATGGCGTGAGTACAGTGCAGGTAAGCGCATGGTATGTGGTGTGTCACTACCGGACGGTTTAAAAGAGAATGATAAATTACCTCAGCCGATTATTACACCAACTACAAAAGCATCGGTAGGGCATGATGAAGATATTTCGAAAGAAGATATTTTAGCAAAAGGAATTGTTTCTATAGCTGATTATGAAAAATTGGAGAAATATACTTACGAACTTTATCAAAGAGGAACTGAAATTGCCGCCCAAAGCGAATTAATTTTAGTGGATACAAAATATGAATTTGGTAAGGCAGATGGCGTTATCTATTTAATTGATGAAATTCATACCCCAGATTCTTCGCGTTATTTCTATGCTGAAGGGTATCAGGAACGTCAAAATGCAGATGAACCGCAAAAACAACTCTCAAAAGAATTTGTGAGAAAATGGTTAATCGAAAATGGTTTTCAAGGAAAGGACGGTCAGGTTATTCCGGAAATGACACCTGAAATCGTTGGTTCAATCTCCGAGCGGTATATAGAACTTTACGAGCAAATAGTTGGAGAGGCTTTCGTGAAAGCTGATGCTGATGCAATTTCAAACCGCATAGAAACGAATGTTTTAAAGGCCTTAGAAACGCTTTAGTATTCAAAAGAAATTTATATTTTAGTAAAATTAAGATTAATAGCATGAAATTTTCAGTAGATAAACACGATAAATACGTAACGCTTGAGTTAAAAGAAATCAGGTTTACGAATGAGATCGCACCGGGCGTGAAATCTGAGTTGTATTTGCTTAATGCAGAAGGGTTTAAAAATATTATTGTAGACCTGAGCGCTATTAAAGAATGTAATGATGCCCAGGATTTAAGTTGTTTGTTGGTTGGGGATCGGCTGTGCAAATCGGCAGGAGGGTTGTTTATTGTAACTGGAATCAATGATGAAATTGCACCTATTATCGAATTGTCAAACATATTCCAATCTGTAATGTTTGTTAATACATTAGAAGAAGCTACCGATTTTATCTTTATGGATGAATTGGAAAAGGATTTCAGAGGCGATAAATAATCAATATTTTTTACAGCACTATAGCCTCGTAGTTTTCAGAATCTACGAGGTTTTTTATATCATAACATTATGAAATTTGAAGTTACCATTCTTGGAAGTAGTTCAGCAACGCCTGTTTTTAATAGGAATCCATCTGCTCAGCTTTTGAATTGTAACGAAAAATATTACCTGATTGATTGTGGTGAGGGAACGCAGCAACAACTTACCAAGTATAACCTTAAGGCTGCCCGCATAGATCATATTTTTATCAGTCACTTACACGGCGATCATTATTTTGGTTTGATTGGGTTGCTTTCAAGCCTGCACCTGAATGGCAGAATAAAGCCCATGCATATTTTTGGACCCAAGCCTCTTTTAGAAATTCTTGAAATTCAATTTAAATATTCAGATACGGTTTTAAGATATCCAATTGAATTTACGCCAATTGAAGCGGATGAATCACGACATATTTTCTCGAATCAGGATTTAGATGTTAAAACAATCATTTTGAATCATAGAATTCCAACTACCGGGTTCGTATTCGAGCAGAAACCGAGACAGCGCAAATTAGTTAAAGAGAAAACTGATGAAATTCCGATGGCTTACTACGCTGCACTGAAAAAAGGTATAGACGTAGAGCAGCCAGATGGAACTATCCTGAAAAGCGGAGATTATACCACTCCTGCTGATGCGCCGAGATCATATGCCTATTGTTCTGATACGATGTATGATCAGCGTTATTTCGAGACCATAAAAGGTTGCGATACATTATACCATGAAGCAACGTTTATGCATGAGCTTTTAGATCGGGCGAATGAAACGCATCATACTACCGCAAAACAGGCTGGTGAGATTGCCAGAGAAAACGGAATTACTAAACTGTTGATCGGACATTTTTCTTCGCGTTATAAAACCTTACAAATGCTTCTGGAAGAAGCCCAGTCCGTTTTTGAAAACACAGAATTAGCAGTTGAGGGAAGAACCTTTCAGCTGTAATCTATTTATTTCTCTACAAAGCCCGCAGAAAAAGTTAAAGAGGGTACAGCGTTAGCTCCATTAACCAAAAAGCTTGCGTTTATCTGCTTAAATCTATGGAGCCTTATGACTGATGTTTCGCTGTCGGTCTTGCTAACCAAGCAGAATTTAACTCCACTACTCAAAATTGTGTCCTGCATTTAGAATGCAAATGAGCTGAACTAATTAATCGTTTCACCTATTGAATATGTGTCCTACGATAGGAAAGCTGGTAGAATAAAATTTTATCCATAAAAAAAGCCTTACAATTTAGAACTGTAAGGCTTTCAGTTATATATAATTTGCTACTATTTATCTTTTTTATTCCCTCCACCAAAAACGGAGAAATGTACATAACGTTTAGGATTGGCTTTTAAGTCGATCATCAACTCATCAAGATTTTTCGACGCACTATTAAGATTGTTATACATCTTATCGTCGTTAAGGAGTAAGCCTAAACTTCCCTTACCTTCCTTAATGCCTGATATAACGGTTTGTAAATCGCCGATTGCACTATTTGCTTTATCTAACGTCTCTTTGAAATTCGCAGCTGCAAACTTATCTGTTACCGTATTGATGTTGGTCAAAATATCGCTGATTTTTTTATTATTGTTATTTAAATTAGCAGTGATGCCTTCAACGTTTTTAAAAATTGCTTCAATACGAGCGCTTTCGGAACCAACCAAACCATCAACTTTTTTAGAGGTTGTTTCTAACGAAGCAAGCGTCCCGGCAATGCTGTTGAAACTTCTGTCTACATTTTTCTGGAAGTTCGGATTTAGGATTGAATTAACGCTACTTAAAATAGAATCCATTTTACCAATAATAAGTTCAGCTTTCTTTTGCACTGGCTGAACCTGCTCCATCAAACCCTTCTCTACATTTGCATTTAAGGTATAGCCATCTTCTGCAATCTTCTTAGAGTTACCTAATGACATTACAATCGCTTTACTGCCTAAAAGGTCTGTGCCTTCTAATCTAGCAATACTATTTTCCGGAATATCATATTTGCTGTTGATGCTGAGTGTCGCTAAAATTGTACCGCTCGGCTCTAATTGTAACTTCGCAACGCGACCAATCTGATAACCATTAATTAAAACAGGTTTAGAAACGGTTAAACCGTCAACACGTGTGTATCTTGCAAAAAGTGTAGTTTCACTAGAGAAAATGGAATTGCCTTTTAAAAAGTTGTATCCAATAATTAATAAAGCAATGGCAAATGCAGCTAGTATACCTACTTTGGTTTCGTTCTTAATTTTCATGTGTTTTTATTTATTGGCCGCAAATTTTGTTTATAGTCCAAGATTTGCCAGAGCGCTATCATTTTTATTGTGCAAAGGTATTATAATTACATAATGTTTGCACCAACGATTTTGTTTGGTATTTGTTATAATTTTTCAATAAAGCGTCAAACAACATTTAATATCCAATTAATTTACTTCCACATCTTTCTTGTATCTTTTAATGGCGGCGAGTATAGATTCGGCAATTTCACTTTGTCCTGTACTGGAATTGATGTATTTTTCTTCTTCTTTATTGGAAATGAAACCAACTTCTGTTAAAATAGCGGGCATTCCACAACGCTGTAATACCAATACGCCTTGTTCCTTAACGCCTCTGCTAGCTCTTTTATCTCTACTGATGTAGCTATTCTGAACTAACTTAGCAAATTTAATGCTTTTATCCCTGAAGGTATTTTTCAGTAGAGACATTAAAATAAAGGTACCTGGCTTATTTGGATCATAGCCGTCGTACTTGCTTTTATAATTCTTTTCCAGTTTTATATCTGCATTTTCCCTAATTGCTGCATCCTGTTCTTTTAAGCGATGAGACCCTGCAACCAATGTCTCTGCGCCTTTGATATGTTTATTTCCGGGAGGCATAGAATTGCAATGAATAGAAATAAATAGATCTGCATTTGCATTATTCGCAATTTCCGCCCTGCGGTACAAGTCAACATCAACATCTTTTGTCCTGGTGTAAATTACTTTTGTGCCAGGTATTTCTTCCTGCAGTTTCGCACCCAATTTTAATGCAACTTTTAGTGCGATGTCTTTTTCTTTCGAAAAACTTCCTGAAGCACCAGGTTTTCTACCACCATGCCCGGGGTCTATTACAATGGTTTTAACTTTATATCCCTGAGCAAATAAAACCTGACCTGAAAAGAGTGTTAAGATAAAAACTGATGTAATTAGAAGTTTAATCTTCATTTTTTGGATGTTAGGATGATGTTGCTGCTATCATGAGCAGTTAAAATGAGGTTTCTGCTATTCGTTTATAATTTTTTATTGCTTTAATAATTCCATCTACAATTTCTTTCTGGCCTTCCGGCGAATTCATGTAGTCTTCTTCCTCCGGATTACTCACAAAGCCGATTTCAGTTAAAACAGCAGGCATTGCCGCCCTAGCCAAAACGGCAAGGCTTTTCTCTTGTACACCCCGGTTAATTCTTCCGGCGGCTACATATTCCTGCTGCAGTAGAGACGCAAACTTTAAACTTCTATCCCGGTTGGTTTGCTTCATTAAAGAGAGCATGATATCATTCTCGGGAGTATTGGCAATAAAACCCTCATAGTTTTTCTGGTAGTTGTCCTCTAAAAACATAGCAGCATTCTCGCGTTTAATCACATCATCCTGTTCTCCAAGTCTTCGGGTACCGGAAACAAATGTTTCAGTTCCCCTGGTTGATGTACTTTTAGCCACAATAGATCGATAAACAGGAACGCTTCTTCCTTTTACTTTTTTATAATAATCCACCACACGAGATACCCTCACCGGCATATCATTTAAGTGGATAGAAATGAAAAGATCTGCTTTCGCATTGTTTGCAATATTTATCCGCTCATATAGCGGAATAAAAATATCAGTCTCTCTCGTATAAACGATTCTGATATCTTTTATACTATCCTGAAGTGCTTTTCCTAAATTTAATGCCGTTTTAAGTGCAACATCTTTTTCTTTTGAATACACGCCATGAGTGGCGCCGTCCTTCCCTCCGTGGCCCGCATCTATAACAATTGTTTTGATTTTATATTCTTGTGCAAAGACTTGATTATCAGCTGCATTGCTAAGCGCAACGCAAATAATAAAGGTTAAAATGGTTTTAAGATACATCAATGGTATATTTTTCACTAATTTTGAACGTTTTTGATTAAACATCTGTGCAAAAATAACATTCAAATACGAATTTGAAACTTCTTAAGAGCTCTATTTTACTAATTTCTGTCATTTTATTAACACTTGGTGTTGATAAAGCTAACGCGTTTTCCCGTTTTTCATTGCAGCAAATCATCCAGCAAGACACTTCAAAAAAGGATACTTCCAAAAATCAATCTAAAAATACCAGTGGACTGGACCAGAAAGTGGAGTATAAAGCTGACTCCGTTAAATTCAGTAAAAACAAGAGTATCATTTACTTATATGGTAATGCCAGGGTTCTCTATGGAGATTTTGAACTGGATGCAGATTTTATTCGATATGACTCGGAAAAAAAAGTAATTTTTGCGAGTGGAAGAACAGATCCTAAAACAAATAAATATGTAGGCAAGCCAATTTTTAAGTCTGGTGCTGAAGGTTCAGCCATTGCAGACTCGATTTATTATAACTCGGAAACTACTCGGGCGAAAGTTTTCGGTGTGTTTTCTGAGCAAGAGGGTGGTTTCTTTTCAGGCGGACAAAGTAAAAAACAGATTGATGATGAGTTGCACATCAAAAATGTGATGTATAGCACCTGTAATTTGCCACATCCCCACTTTGGTTTAATGATATCCAAAGGTGTGGTGACCGAAAAGCAGATCATTACTGGTCCGGTTTATATGATTATTGAAGATATTCCTACGCCACTTGGCTTGCCATTTGCATTTTTCCCTAAACCAAATAAACGAACGTCCGGGATCATTTTGCCATCACCCGGGGAAGATGCTACCAGGGGGTTTTTCCTTCAAAATGGCGGTTATTATCTTGGATTAAATGATTACTGGGATGCCAAGCTTCTAGGAAGTATCTACACCAATGGTTCTTATGAAACCAGTGTTAACTCACAATACATTAAACGGTATAAATATACGGGTAACATCGGGATTAACTATGCGAGTGTTAAAAATGGCCTGGAAGGTACAGAAGCATTTGAAAATCCGAATAAAGATTTCAGTATCAGGTGGTCGCATTCGCAAAATGCAAACGCAAATCCGGGAACTACTTTCAGTGCCAGCGTGAACATCACATCCAGTAGCTATTATACCAACACTGCAGCAAACCAGACCTATGATATCCGGGCCATCGCAAACAATACCACGAACAGTAGTATTAGTTATTCCAGAACATTTTCTAATAATATGAACTACTCGTTATCCATGACGAGTAATCAAACTTTGAGTACCCGGGATGTTTCGATCAGATTGCCTGAAGCCACCTTTAACGTTCCAACATTTAGTCCCTTCGATTCAAAAACAAGGGTTGGGGAACAAAAATGGTATCAAAAAATTACCGTTGGATATGCCTTATTAGGAACAAATGCGATCGATACAAAAGACAGTTTGCTTTTTCAAAATGATGGATTAAAGCGCTTGCGTTCTGGTTTCTCTCATAACATCCCGATAAATATGTCTTTCACCGCGCTGAAATATTTAAACTTTTCACTCGGTGGTACCTATAATGAGGTATGGAATTTTCAATCAATTCGCAACCGTTACACCCGGTTTGCTGACGATACTTACACAGCAAGAACAGATACTATTAGTGGTTTTAAAAGGGCTGGTAGTTATAATTTGTCAACCAGTATGTCGACTAAAATTTATGGCTTAAAGGTTTTTAATAATCTTGGAAATATAAAAGCCTTACGACATGTGATGACGCCAAATGTATCTTTTAGTTATTCTCCTGACTTCACAAGAGCAGGAAAAGGTCCGTTTGAAGCGATAATTGATCAAAACGGACGTCCAATTATTGATGCTAGTACTGGTATTCCTCTTACTTATTCTACTTTCCAGGGCATGGCTTACCAAGGTTCGTTCTCCGGAAAATCTGCTTCGATAGGCTTTGGTGTAGATAACACGGTTGAGTTAAAGGTAAAATCAAGTAAAGATACCACGGGCACAGGAGAGCGAAAAATTCCTATTATTCAAGGTTTGAGTATCAATGGAAGTTATAACTTTTTAGCAGAACGAAATAAACTTTCATTACTAAATTTTAGCGGTCGTTCTCAATTTACAGATAAATTAGGAATCAACTATAACGGAACATTTGATCCCTATGACATAGAACAATCCATAGATGCATCAGGCCGACCTGTAGTTAATACAGACGGAAGCCCGGTATTGGTTCGAAGCAATAATTATCTACTAAAAAAAGGCAGATTGGCCAGATTAACATCAATAGGTTTCTCTTTTGATTATAGCTTGAATCCTGAGGCTTTAAAGAAAAAGAATGAGGCTAATGATAAGCTTGGAGAAACGGCTAAACAAAAGGGCATATCTCCACTGCAATCTGAACAATTAGCAGCAATAACCAGGGATCCAAATGCATTCGTAGATTTTAATATTCCATGGAATTTCTCCTTCTCATACAGTTTCCAATATACCAACGATTTAGGCATAAGCAGAACAAGTAATACATTGAACTTTAATGGTGATCTAAACCTGACAACTAAATGGAAAGTGACCTTCAATTCGGGATATGATTTTCAAAATAATGGCTTAACGCCAATGAACATTGGAATTTACCGGGACTTGCATTGCTGGGATATGAGCGTGAACTGGGTACCATATGGCGCTTATAAAAGTTACTCTTTAACGCTGAAAGTAAAGGCATCAATTTTGCAGGATTTAAAACTGAGCAAGAGACAAGGTTTCTACAACACCTATCAATAAATTTATGTTAGCTGAAATAATAACTATTGGTGATGAAATACTCATTGGCCAAATTGTTGACACCAATTCTGCCTGGATGGCTAAACAGTTGAACGCAATCGGCGTTTCCGTCAAACAGATCACGTCAGTTTCTGATGATGAAGCTCATATCCTGGCTTCACTTGCTCAGGCAGAGGAAAGGGCCGATCTGATTTTGATTACCGGAGGTTTAGGCCCAACAAAAGATGATATTACGAAAAAGACCCTGGCGAAATATTTTGGAATGGGTTTCCGTAGGGATGAGGCTGCACTTGAAATGGTAGCTTCAATCTTTAAGAAATACAACAGACCTTTAATAGATATTAATATCCAACAGGCTGATGTTCCTGATGGTTGCGAGGTTATTGTAAACAAAAACGGAACTGCGCCATGTATGTGGTTTGAGCAAAACGATAAAATATTCGTTTCCATGCCAGGTGTTCCTTTCGAGATGATGTATTTAATGGATGATGAGATTTTACCCAGAATCAAATCTAAATTCACACTTCCAACGATAGTACATAAAACCATTTTAACTGCAAACATCGGAGAATCTTTTCTCGCAAAGGAAATAGAAGAGATTGAAGATTTGCTACCAGATCATATTAAACTGGCTTATCTGCCTAAATTAGGACAGGTGCGTTTGCGTTTGTCTGCCAAAGGGAATGATGAAACAACTTTGAAGCAAGAGGTTGAAGTTTATGCAAAACAAATCATATCGAAAATTCAGCAGTTTGTTGTTGTTGATGAAGATGTTCCTTTTGAAAAAGCGATTCTGGATATCATGAAAAAGCGTGGTGTAACATTATCTACGGCAGAAAGCTGTACTGGTGGATATATTGCACATTTGATTACACAACATCCAGGCTGTTCGTCTGTATATTGGGGTGGGGCAGTGGCTTACGCTTACTCATTAAAAGAATCTATCCTAGGCGTGAAAGAAAGTACACTGACACAGTTCGGTGCGGTGAGTGAGGAGACCGTTAAAGAAATGGCAGAAGGTGCTATAAAACATTTCAAAACAGATTATGCCATTGCAGTAAGTGGGATTGCCGGCCCGGATGGAGGAACTGCAGATAAACCTGTAGGTACAGTTTGGATTGCGGTCTCAAATAAAGATAAAACGGTTGCTAAAGTGTTTACCTTCAGTAATAAACGTATTCAAAATATCGAACGGTCTGCTGCATCGGCGCTAACAATGCTCTTAAATCTACTTAAAGAAGACGGGTTGAAAGAATAAAAACTGTATTTTTGTCGCAATACCAATATAATATACTTTAGTTTAATATGGCTCAATACGAATTATTGTTACCAAAAATGGGTGAGAGCGTTGCCGAAGCAACGGTAATTAAATGGGTAAAACAGCCTGGTGATACTATTGATTTAGATGATACTATTTTAGAAATTGCAACTGATAAGGTTGACTCTGAAGTACCATCGCCCGTTGCTGGAAAATTGGTCAAACAACTGTTTCAGGAAAACGACGTTGCGCAAGTAGGTGATGTTATTGCCATAATAGAAACGCAGGGAACAATTGCTTCAAATGAAGAAGAAAAAGTAAGTGCTCCTGTTATGCCTGAAGAAAAACCGGAACCTATTCCGGGTATTGCACAACTTCCGGTACAGAATGTAACTGCACCTAATTTCCCGGCCTCCGATCGGTTCTATTCTCCCTTAGTTAAGAGTATCGCTTCTCAAGAGAATATCCCGGTTTCAGAATTGGATGCAATCAAAGGATCTGGTGCTGATGGCCGTTTAAACAAGGATGATTTATTAAATTATATTGCAACTAAAAATAGTGGCAACCAAGTTCAACCACCACCTGCACCTGCTTCAACTTCTGTTCCTGAGGTCGAACTGCCTTCGCCGCATAAAATTGATACTCCTGTTGCAAGTAAACCATCAACAACGTCTGTTTCTGGTGGGGATGAGATTATTGAAATGGACAGAATGCGTAGACTCATTGCAGATCACATGGTGATGAGTAAAACGACTTCACCACATGTTACTTCATTTGTAGAGGCCGATGTAACCAATATGGTGCTATGGCGCAATAAAGTTAAAAACACCTTTGAAAAGCGAGAAAATGAAAAAATAACCTTTACACCGATTTTTGTGGAGGCGGTAGCAAAAGCTATTAAGGATTTCCCTATGATTAATGTTTCTGTTAATGGAACACAAATTATTAAGAAGCGGGATATCAATATCGGAATGGCCGCTGCTTTACCAAGCGGGAATCTTATTGTACCTGTAATTAGAAATGCAGATCAATTAAACCTGGTAGGTTTAACTAAAGCGGTAAATGATCTCGCTTTAAGGGCAAGAAACTCCAGGTTAAAACCTGATGAAACGCAAGGAGGAACATTCACCTTAACAAACGTTGGTTCTTTTGGAAATGTAATGGGTACGCCAATCATTAACCAACCCCAGGTAGCCATTTTGGCTGTCGGCGCCATCAAAAAGAAACCTGCAGTTTTAGAAACAGAACATGGTGATGTAATTGCCATTCGCCACATGATGTTTCTTTCACTTTCTTATGATCACAGAGTGGTTGATGGTTCTTTAGGAGGGATGTTCGTTCGCAGGGTTGCAGACTATCTGGAAAACTGGGACTTTAATAGAGAGATTTAAAAATAAATTCACGAGGCTTCGGCTAATAAAATTGTTATCTATGCTCCAATTCGTATTTTATGGATTGGAGCATTTTTATTCAGTATAACTTCTTCAAACCATTCGAACAGCTTATTGTTTTTTAGTTAAAAGTTAAAAGTTAAAAGTAATTATGTCTAAATTTTCAGAATTAATAAACGGAGAAAAACCAGTCTTAATTGATTTTTTTGCTGAATGGTGTGGTCCATGTAAAATGATGAAACCAGTTTTGGAACAATTGAAAGGTCAGGTTGGTGATGCTGTAGCGATTATAAAAGTCGATATTGATAAAAATCCAGCTGCTGCATCAGCCTATAATGTACAAAGCGTTCCTACCTTAATGTTATTTAAAGGAGGCAAGCAATTATGGCGACAAAGTGGTGTGATACAGGCCGCACAGCTGAAGCAGGTTATTGATTCGAACCGGTAGCTAAACTTCTAAAACGTTACCTGGCGTTACTGCAAAAATTCTTTCTTTTGTTTTTGGATAGATGTTGTAGAGTCCTGTAAATAAGCTAAATGCTGGCAAAACTGCATATTCATTTCCAAAATAAAAACAAGGAAATTTTAGGCGTTGTTTTGCTTTTCCAACAATGGTTACACCCGGATGGATATGGCCACTAATGGGATAAAGTTCTTCCTTAGTATTTTGAGGAGCATCATGAATAAAACAAAAGGGGCCTAAGCAAAAACTTGGTTCATGAATTTCAATATGCATGGCTGCATAATCTGCTGAAGTTAGCCGATCATGATTTCCTTTTACCAGTAACAAATTGAGGTTCTGATATTGCTTTTGCCAAATCGCAAAGTCATCAATATCGGTGTTTATTCCATGATGAAACATATCGCCGTTGATCAGTAAGGTTTCTGGCTTATACTTTTCAATCAGTAGACTTAAACGATGTAAATCACTTTGTGCAATGGTAGATGGCACCTGAACACCTGCTTGCCGAAAATGAGCAGATTTACCTAAGTGCAAATCGCTGATGGCTAAAAGTTGGTGTTTTGGTAGGTATAAAGCCCTTTCTTTATCTAAAATCAGTTCTTCCCCGTGGCTTGTTATGGTCATTAATTTTTTGCTGTATCGCCTTAGTTCCTAAAGAACCTCTATGTTCTTTCTGTGGCTGATTTAAAATTGTATAATTAAAATTTATCTGATTCGGCTTTCATTCTGGCAATTCTTTGTTCTAGTTCTTCAGAACTCATGTTCTCTCTCAAGCTATCTACCTTAATGGGAAAAGATAGTGGCGTGAAACTTTCAGGATTGGTAATTACGATTGTTCCATTCTGAATCCGGTCCAAAGCAGCCGCTAATCTTGGTTCTTCCAGTTGTTGGTAAAACACTTCATCGTACGCCTGTCGCAAAAGTAAATTATGTTTGTCGTAATCACTAAAAACATTAAAAAATAAACCTGCCGATGACTGGAGGTGTTTATTGGCTACGTATTTTCCCGGATAACCCTGAAAAACCAAACCAGATATACAGGCAATATCCCGGAACTTCCTTCGGGCCATTTCTGTTGAATTAATACTTAAAGTAATGTCGTCTGTTAAGTTTTTCGGTGAAAATACTTCGTAAGCGATGGATTCATCCATCGGGATTTCAGTTTCACTTAAGAGTTCAAAGCCATAATCGTTCATCGCGATCGAAAAGCTAATCGGCAATAATTTACTTAAACGATAAGCAACCAAAGCCGCTAAAACCTCGTGAACTAATCTCCCTTCGAAAGGGTAGGCGAAAAGATGAAAGCCTTCTTTATTGTTGATTAATTCAATCAGCAATTCATCGTTTCTAGGTACATGTGATCTTTTTTCTTGCAATAAGAATAGCGGGTAAACCGAATCAAGCTCTTCATCCTGATGTGTTTTATCCAACGCCTCATTGTATTTTTTTCTTAAAACTGAACCTAAATTTGAGGATAGCGGTAATCTTCCCCCATTCCAGCTGGGAGAAATGGCATTTTTCTGTTTGCTGTTTCTAACAATTACTGTCATGTCTTTCACCTGAATAAATTCCAATACCCGCCCGGCCAAGCGGAAATTGTCGCCAGCTTTTAGGCGGGTAACAAAATATTCTTCAACCATGCCGATATAACCGCCAGAAAGAAATTTGACTTTTAACATGGCATCACTTACAATCGTGCCGATATGTAAACGATGACGCATCGCCAATTGCCGGCTTTTAACTTTCCAAAGCCCATCATCATCTTTTGTAACCTTTTTAAATTCATTATAAGCCCCTAAGCTATCGCCACCTGAAGTAATGAATTGCATTACCCATGACCATTCTTCTGGTAAAATTAACTTGAAGGCATGGGTATTTTTGATTTCCTCAAAAATAATTTTATCATCAAAACCGTCTCCAATGGCGAGCGTAACCAGATATTGAAGTAAGGTATCAAATACCATAATAAATGGCTCACGGCTCTCTATATTGTTATTTTTAGCCGCTTCTTTAATCGCTGCTGCTTCAACTAACTCTAAAGCATGGGTTGGGAGGAAATAAATTTTAGAAACCTCGTGAGGGGAGTGCCCGGAACGACCGGCCCGTTGCAAAAATCTGGCGACCCCCTTTGGTGATCCTACCTGTACCACCGTATCAACTGGTTTAAAATCTACGCCTAAATCTAGCGAAGAAGTTGCGATTACTGCCTTTAATTGTCCGGTGTGCAGGGCATCTTCAATCCAGTTCCGGAGTTCGAAATCAATAGAGCCATGGTGGATGGCAATTCTGCCTGCAAGTTCAGGTTCAAGGTTTAGTAAATGTTGATACCACATCTCAGACTGCCCCCTGGTATTAATGAAAATTAAGGTTGTTTTGCTTTTTTCGATGATGGGTAATAACTTATAAGCTAACTTCAAACCCAGGTGGCCAGCCCAGGGCAAGGTTTCAATATCATCCGGTATGATGGATTTGATAACAATTTTCTTTTCTAAATCTGCTTTAACGATAATCCGTTTAGCTTCCACATTGGGTTCTAAAACATCCAGTGCTTCTTCAATATTTCCAATGGTTGCAGAAATTCCCCAAACCCTTAAAAATTGGTTTTTCTCTAACCGTTGTAAGCCTTTTATTCTAGATACAGCAAGTTCAACGAGTACGCCGCGTTTACTTCCTAAAAGCTCATGCCATTCATCCGCAACAATACATTTTAAGTTTTTAAATAGGGTAGAAGAGCCTTTTTGAGCTAAAAGTAAATGTAAACTCTCAGGTGTAATCAATAAGATTTCGGGCATTGACTTCTTCTGTTGAACCTTTTCTGCCTGCGAAGTATCACCATTTCTTACTCCTACGTGCCAGTCTAGATCCAGCTCAAGTAAAGTTTCTCTCATGGCTCTGGCTACATCTTTCGCCAATGATCGAAGCGGTGTAATCCAGATGAGTTGTAACCGATCTTTTGCTTTTTTATTATTGATTTCGGATGCATTTAATGCCTCAATAACCACTGCTAAAAACAAAGAAAACGTTTTGCCAAAACCAGTTGGGGCATTAACCAAACCACTGTAACCATTAAGATAGTATTGCCAGGCATCCTCCTGAAACTGAAAGGGCTTGCGCTTATTCGATTTCAGCCAGGTTTTTATCTTTTTATAACCTTTGGTTTTGGTTTGATCCATGTTTGATATAGGAACTAATTTAAATCGTTTTTATGAGATTACTAAATCGCTATGTTTTAAGTTGTTTCTTTCCTTTGTAATTCTTTAAAACGTAGATTTTAATAGTTGCCTCAAATCTTCTAGTGTGTTAATTTCATCGGCCTTTTTATCTTTTCTCCATCGTAAAATGCGTGGAAATCGAAGCGCTAGTCCTGCTTTATGTCTTTTACTTTCTGCAATTCCTTCGAACGCAATTTCGAAAACTAATTCTGGTTTCACAGTACGTACGGGACCGAATTTTTCAATAGCGTTTCTGGTTACAAATGAATTTACTTCTTTAATTTCTTTATCTGTTAATCCTGAATAAGCTTTGGCGATGGTGACTAAATTTTCTCCGTCGCGAACGGCAAAGGTGTAATCTGTAAAGAAATTTGCTCTTCTGCCGCTACCTTTCTGGGCATAGATCATTACGGCATCTACAGTATAGGGATTAATCTTCCACTTCCACCAGTCGCCACGTTTTCTGCCGCTGTGATAATGCGAGGTCAACTTTTTAAGCATAATCCCCTCGCTATTAATGGAGCGTGAGGTTTGCCTTAATTCTGCCAGCTCTTCCCAACTTTTGGAATCAATTACAGGAGAAAGTATTACAGCGCTTTCCTCTAAATTTCCAATTAACTGTTCTAATACTGCCCTTCTTTCGCTTAAAGGGTGTTCACGAAAATCATTGGCTTCAAATTCTAAAATATCATAAACAAAAAAGCCTATAGGAGCATCTTCCAATTGCTTTTTGTTAATTGTTTTACGGTTTAAACGTTGCTGTAAAGTACTGAAAGATAAAACCTGTTTATCTTGTACGGCGAGGATTTCTCCATCAATTACAATCCCATCAGGTAAAATATCAATTAAAAAATGCAACTCAGGAAACTGTTCTGTTACCAATTCTTCTCCGCGACTCCAGATAAAAAGTTCGCCATTTCTTTTCACAATCTGTCCGCGGATGCCATCCCATTTCCATTCAGCCTGCCATTCTGAAATATCGCCTAACTTCTCAGGTTCTTGCTCCAGCGCATAAGCAAGACAAAAGGGGTACGGCCAGGAATTATCAGTATTCACGTGAACACCGTTAATCAGCTCATGAAAGGTAATTTCATATGGATTCCACTTACCCATAATGCTATGCATAATCTGGGCACTATCTAAACTGCTTTGTTTAGCCAAGGCATTCACGAGCATTTTATTGGAAACACCTATTCTAAAATTTCCGGAAATGAGTTTATTAAAAATAAAGCGCTCCTGCGTTTCCAGCTGATTCCAGGCATTTAAGATAAAATCTTTTTTTGTTTCATCATTTTTTCCCTCTAAATCGTGTAACTCTTCGATCCATTTATGTAATTGTAAATCTGAAGTATTTTCGGCAGGCGGCAGGAGCAGGGCAATGGTTTCACTTAAATCGCCTACATTGGAATAGCTTTCAGAAAATAGCCATTCTGGCGTTTGAGTGATATCAATGGCCCAATATTTAAGTAGTGCCGATTTAATCGGCCGCTTGGGTTTTTTACCTGTAAAAAGTGCAATTACCCAAATTTTATCTTTATCATCTGCATTGTTAAAATAATCTACCAACGCAGTGATTTTATCATTCGTTTTATTGCTCTGTTCGAGCTTTTGAATTAACCTGGCGAAACGTTTCATAATTTATTATCGTTTTGTTCGGCTAAATCCACTTTATTCTCTTCATCATCTTCCTGGCCAAATTTGGTCATCACTTCTTCTGATTCGATACCACTATCATTTAAAAACCGACTAAATGCAGCAGTGAAACCATGGGTTACATAAACTTTTTCTGCGCCAGTTGCCGTAATTGCATCCATTAATCCGGGCCAGTCCGCATGATCACTTAAAGCAAAACCCGCATCTGCACTTTGCCAGCGCCTATGTGCCCGAACCTGCATCCAGCCAGAGCAAATCCCAGTTACAGGATGTGATAAGTTTTTAATCCAACGGCTATCTCTCATCGCCGGAGGAACAATTACAATCCCTTTTTGTAACTCGTCTTTGGTTGTTTCTGGCATAATGCGAATGGTTTCGGGTAAATTAACACCAGCATTAATAATCACCTCATTTAAGTTTGCAATGCTGTTGTGCACGTAAATGGGTACATTACCAGCGAGATTTTTAATCAGTCGTTGTGCTTTCCCTAAGCTATAAGCAATTAATACACTTGTTTTTTGTGCATCTATATTATCACTAACCCAGTTTTTGATGCCATTGAAAACAGCATCTTGTTTTTGCCACTTATAAACGGGCAAACCAAAAGTGCTTTCAGAAACGAAAGAGTGGCATTTAACAGGCTCAAATACATCACTAATACCATCATCTTCCGTTTTATAATCACCAGAGATCACACATACTTCACCTTTATATTCTAAACGAACCTGTGCTGAACCAATGATATGACCAGCTGGATAAAATGATATATCTACACCATTGCGAACAATGCTTTCACCATAATTTAGGGTTTCTACGTTTAAATCTTCGCTAATGCGGCGTTTAATAATGGGTTTAGTGAGTGTATGACATAGGTAATACTTGTTGCCAAATCTAACATGATCGCTATGTCCATGGGTAGTTACAGCATAGTCTACTGGCCACCAAGGGTCTACGTAAAAGTCTCCTTGCTTACAATAAATACCTCTTTTAGTAAATTCGATTAGTGCCATGCATAGTAAACAACAAATCAAGCTTTAAGTTTTATAGTAATATCGGGTAATTAGCCGATAATCTTAAATATCGGGTAATTAGCCGATAATTCTAAATATCGGGTGATTAGCCGATAATTTTTGTATAATTAGAAATTTAAGAATATCTTAGTAAGATGATTTGCATTATAACAGGTGATATTGTAGGATCCAGAAAATTGAAGGACAGCTGGTTAGCCGATTTGAAAAGTGCTTTAAAGCTAGTCTCAAGGCAGAATAGTAAATGGGAAATATATAGGGGCGATAGCTTTCAGGTAGAGGTTGATCCCGAAAATGCGATTAAGGCTGCTGCTTATTTAAAGGCCTGTATCAGGATAAATAAGCCAGCTGATGTAAGAATGGGCATAGGCATTGGAACGATTAAGAGTAAACGAAAAAAGCTTTCAGAATCTGATGGAGATGCTTTTGTAAACTCCGGTGCTGCATTTGATAGTTTAAAACAGGTAAAAGTTAATTTGGCGATCAAAACTGATTTTCCTGATTTTGATGAAGAAATTAATATAATGATCAGACTTGCATTAATTACAATGGATAGTTGGGGAATTGTAGCCGCGGAGATGGTCAAGCTTGCTTTAGAACAAGAAAATTTATTACAAAGTGAACTGGCTGCTATTTCAGGAAGAACACAATCGTCTGTAAGCGAGGCATTAAAACGGGCGCATTATTCAGAATTGATGGATATGGATAGGTTATTCCGTAAAAAATTGAACCAAATATTACTTAAATAATGGATATCATTTTAATTAAGCTTGTAATTGCCCATCTGATTGGAGATTTTTTCCTTCAACCAGCTTCCTGGGTAAAAGACAAAGAAACTAAGAAACTAAAATCCGGCAAACTTTATTTACATGTACTGGTTCATGTGGTATTGATATTTCTGGTATTTCTAAATTTTGGTATTTGGAAGGTAGCATTAAGTATCGGTATAATTCATTTAGGAATTGATGCTTTAAAATCTGTATTTCAGACTAAAAAGAACGCCAGAATCTTATTTTTTGCTGATCAGGTTTTACACTTTGGTTCAATTGTATGGATATGGCATATTTTTTATAATGGATATTTAGATAGCAGTTATTTAAATGAAACTAAAACCTGGATTTTAATTTCAGGTGTGTTGTTTTTAACTATGCCTACTTCAATAATGATGAAAGTGATTATTGCGAAGTGGTTACCTGAAAGTAATGATGAAAGTCCTAAATCGTTGCAAAATGCAGGAAAATATATTGGAATTTTAGAGCGTGCGTTAATCTTTGTTTTTATATTAACCAATCATTTTGAAGCTGTTGGCTTCCTGCTTGGTGCAAAATCTATTTTCCGTTTTGGAGATTTAAAAGAAGCGCACGACTTAAAATTAACAGAATACGTATTAATCGGGACCTTACTCAGCTTTGGGATTGCAATAGTTGTTTCATTGTTTATAGCTGGTATAACAGGGAAATAAGCTTAAGAAATTTGATTAGACACTTAGTTATACAAACTTAAATAGTAGTACCGGTTTTGCATTCTAAACCCGATTGAAATGGAAATACTTTTTCAGTAACCTGCAAGGTTGAAAAAGATTGAAATGAAAAGCGGGGCTATCGAAACCGATTCCCCGCTGAAATTGCTTTACAAGTTTACAGTATACTATCTCGCTCCCGGAGGGCAATTGTCTTTTAAGAACTTGGTATAAGTAAGCGACAAATGTTCACTGGTGCCTTCGCCTTCAGAAATGCTATGGGTGCGGTTTGGATAACTCATCAATTGAAAAACCTTTTTATTTTTAATTAATTCATTGATTAACATCTCTGCATTTTGGTAATGCACATTATCATCTCCAGTACCATGAATGTACAATAAATTTCCTTTTAAGTTTTTGGCGTAAGTAATAGGGGAACCTTTAATATAGACGTCTTTACTTGGGAAGGGTGTACCCATATAACGTTCCTGATAAATATTATCGTAAGTTAACTGATTACCTACTGCAGCGATCGCAATTCCGGTTTTGTAAATTTCAGGGTATTGGAACATCAGGTTCAAAGTAGATGAACCACCACCGCTCCAGCCCCAAACGGCAACACGGTCTTTATCCATAAAAGCATTTGTGGCCAATAGTTTTTTAGCAGCCATTGCCTGATCGCGGATGTTCAGTATACCAATGTTTTTATAAATGCTTTTGCGCCATACTGCGCCTTTCGGAACAGGTGCGCCACGGTTATCCATTGATATATAGATGTAACCATCTTTAGCCATATCACCAGCATATAAACGGTTTATGCCTGCACCATAAGTATCGGCAGCGGTTTGAGAAGCCGGTTCACCGTAAACATAGAATACAACCGGATATTTCTTATCTGGATTAAAGTTATCTGGCTTTTTCATCCAGCCATCCAACTCCACGCCATCTTCTGTAGTTACTTTGAAAAACTCTACCTTGTTTTTTGAAGTTTTTTGTTTAGATAATTGCGTGGTAATGCTTCCATCCATCGTAAATGGATTGCCTGTTGTGAAATTCATCCATTCAGTAATTGGTCTTACAACCGAACTGTTGTAAGTATGACGGGCAAACGCAGCATTTGGAGAGATATCGTAGTTATGTGTTCCAGGAAGAATTGAAGGCGTTACCTGTTCCAATTTACCTTTACCATCTAATTTCGTTTTGAACAAATATTTTTGTGTAGCATTGGCTGGTGAAGCGGTAAAATAAATATAATTGTTTTTTTCATCTATTAATTTCACATCAATTACATCATAATTTCCCTTGGTCACTAAGGTTTGTTTTTTGCCATCACGGCTCATTCTATATAAGTGATTCCAGCCATCTTTGTCTGATAGAATGGTGAATTCTTTATTGTCTGCTAACCATTCCCATTCATCTTGTGCATCTATCCAGGCTTTGGCTTTTTCAGTATAAATTGCCTTTGCTGAACCAGAGTTCGCATCGCAAATGAAAACTTTACTCTCGTTCTGCTCACGGCTTAATTGCTGTAAAATGATCTCATTGCTGTTTGGAACCCATTGCATCCGTGGGATATAATGCTGAATGTTATCTCCCGGAATATTTAACCAATTTGTTTTTGCCGATGAAACATCCACTACGCCAACTTTGCAGGCTGAGGGGTTTTCTCCAACTTTGGGGTATTCTACAGGGATGGTGTAAGGATAGATCGAATCAGTATTGTTGATCATTAAAAAGTTTTTAATTTTTGTAGCATCTATTTGCCAGTAAGCAATTGTCTTGCTGTCTGGGCTCCATCTAAAACCATCGCGACAATCAAATTCTTCTTCGTAAACCCAATCAAAAGTTCCGTTAATCATTCGATCAGTTCCATCTGTTGTTAATGCTTTCGACCCTGTTCCATCAATATTTTCTACATATAAGTTATGTTTACTTACATAAGCTACCTTTGTTCCATCGGGTGAAATTTTGGCAAACATTAAAGAGGAGGCAGGTCTGTCTTTTCCAATTTGGGTAGTTTTCTTATTGGTTAAATCCACTAACCAGTAATCGCCGCGGGTATCGTAACGCCAAACTTTTTTACTATTGGTATAGATTAAGGCTTTTGAGCCATCTGTAGAAAACTGAAAACTTCGTACGGCTATTGCATTGTTTTTTCCTTGGGGAGTTAACAAATTTTTTGAAACCACCGTTTTCTTATCATTTTTAGGAAGTGTTATTGAAATAATTTCTCCACTTTCTCTTGATATCTGATAATAAGAATTTCCATCTTTTGCCCAGTTTATACTTTGTGCTTTTAAGTCAAATACCGAAAAAACAACGATGCAAAGAAGTGATAATTTGAATAATAATTTTTTAATCATATAAATTTTGGTCATAAAAAAAGCTTTTTAACTTTTCGGCTAATTTAAATAAAAAGCCGGCAGTTAAAAAGCCTTATATTAATTGAAAGTGGTTAATTATTCACCACCACCTTGCATTTTAGCCAGGTCTTCCATTGTAACTACTTCGTAACCACTTGGAACATCTTTAGAGATTGCGCCAACTTTACCTTCTGCAATAGATTTAAGTGTAGTAGTGGTTTCAATACCTCTTTGCACTAAAGTATATTTTACAGGGAAAGCTGCAAGACCTGGAAAGTAGTTTTGCGAACCAACGTTTGGTAAATCTACTTCTTTAGTAGCCCAAAGCTCATGAGCACCACCCTTATCATCTTTGAAAGTGTATTTTTCTGCACTAAAACCACCAACAGTTTGTTTCTCGCCAGTACCTTTGAAATCAGAATATTTTGGTAAATCGCCCATTACTTTTGCTACATCTTCTTTAGACTGTTTAACTGCAAATTGTTTTTGAGCAACTGGTACATCAATTAAAAGTAAACCAGTTTTATCATTATTGTCAGAAACAATTCCAATCAATGCTGGTCCTTGTTCCATTTCTATTTTAGTAAGGCCGTTATTAAATTTAACTTTCAACTCTGCAGGTGGTTCCTGACCTCCCATTGCAGATTTTTGCTCGTCTGTTAATTTATATTCCAGACCGTAAGTAAGAGTGCCTTCCGTTATTTTTTTTTGGGCGTGAGCAATTACAGCTGTACCTACTAATATAAAGGCTACAACACTTGTTTTGATTGATTTGAACATGTTTTTATTTCAGTTTAGTTATTTACCAGTTAATTTTTTCTTTGTTTAGAAATGCCGCAATACCCCTTTTAAAGTCATCGCTTTCACGAACGCGGGCATTGATTTGGACAGCAGTTTCCAAAGTTTTTTCTAAAAGCGGCTTCGTGGTTTGACTAATGAGTTGTTTTGTAATCATTAGCGAGTTCCCCGAACTCTCTTTACACAAACTTAAAGCAAATTCTTTAACCTTTTGATTAATTTCTGATGAATTTGTTACAAAATTTATCAGGTTATATTTTAGCGCCTGTTCTGCGGGGAAGGTTTTTCCTGTCAGTAAAATTTCTCTGGCGATTGTTTCATTAACCTTTTGCATTAAAAAGCAAGAAACAATTGCAGGTACAAAGCCGATTTTAACTTCTGTATAACCAAAACTGCTTTCCGGTGTTGCGAAGATAACATCGCAGATAGTTGCCAGGCCACAGCCACCAGCAATGGCATGTCCTTCTATCTGAGCAATGACAATTTTAGGCAAATAGTAAATGGTGGTAAAAAGCTTCTTCAGTCGATTGGAGTCTGCAACATTCTCTTCAAAATTATTTCTCTGAAGTTGTTGTAAATATTCTAAATCTGCACCTGCACTAAACGTACTGCCATTAGCGTTCAATACGATCACTTTTACCAATTCATCTTCTTCCGCCTGAAGAAAAGCTTCTGTTAGTGCTCCAATTAAAGCTGGATTTAAGGCGTTACGTTTTTCAGGCCTGTTTATGGTTATTGTAGCGATTCTTTCATTTACGCTGTATAAAACCAGGTTTTCCATTGGTTTATTTTGTTCTTTAGGTGATGAAGCTATCATCAGCATACTCATCGCTGTTTTGAGCGGTTTGCTTTTGATGATTCCATATCATTTGGTTAATAGAACCAAATATGCAGGATTTTTCTTTAAAATCTGAATAGGAACTTTATTATTTTTCGCGAATTTTCTAAACCATTCAATTTTGTAATCTTTGTTGGTGGCATCAATAACGATGTTTTGATATTCAAGTTCCTCCGGGAGCTTTTCAATTTTGAATTTCGTGTTCCCAGTAAACCAGATGGTGTTAAACTTTCCTCCAGATGTTAATTTTTTATTGTTCCATAATCTATCAATGATCAGGATTTTATATTGATCAAAGATGATTTGCCCGTTTTTCAAAATGAAATGAGACGTCATTAATGTATGGTTTGTAAGACTGATCATTCTGGTACTATCAATCTGAGCCTGATCTAAAGCAGGTTTAACAAAAAATTGGAAGGTTTTATCTTCCCGTGTTAAATCTGTGAGCAATATCGCTTGATTACCCCGAATAAATGCCGCAGCATAATTCTTCCGAAGGCTGAAAAAGATAATTTTCTTTTGTTTGGAAGATTGCCAGCTGTCATAAACAAGCATAGTCTGATAAACGATGAAAATTTAAATTGAAAAAAATAGTAAGCGTTTATTGTACCTAGCCATTGCAAAGACAAAAAACACAAGAGAAATGCCAAGGAGAATGAGTCCCTGGGGGCTGATCCATATTGATGAGAAAGTAGCATAAGGCAAATCCGCTATCCATTTAAGTACTTGATTTGTAGAAACGATTATCCATTCAAAAATCGACGAAAGTTGATCTAAGGGAGGAATAAGTACAGCAATTCCTAAAATCAAAATCAGGATTAAAGGAATGGAAATAAACAAATTCCCTAAAAGGAAATAAACTGGGAATTGGTGAAAGTAATAAATACATAGGGGAAAAGTTGCAATTTGTGCTGCAATTGAAAGCGCTATTAATTCCCATACTTTATTTATCCATTTATTTTCAATATATAGCCAGCTATAAATTTTTGGTTGAAGATATATAAGTCCCAAAACAGAAAAATAAGAAAGCTGAAAACCAACGTCCCACAGCAAGTAAGGATTGTATACTAACTGACAAAAGGCCGCACATGCCAAAGTATTATAGCCATTTTTGTTTTTTGCAAAAGTTTTAGCGGTAATAAAAACAGTGATCATAATGGCTGATCGCACAACGGAAGGGGACAGCCCTGTAATCAATGCATAAGACCAGATTAAAATGCAAATCAGGACAAATTTTAATACCTTGAATGATCTTTTTTTATCAAGGAACTTTAATAGAAAATCGAGAATAAAGAAAATAATGGCCACATGGCTTCCTGAAACAGAAAGTGCATGTATTGTTCCGGTTTTAGCATATGAGGACAGTGTTTCTTTGGATAAATCAGTAAGGTAGCCCAAAATAAGCGTAGAGGCTACTGCGAAGGCCTCATTATCTTGAATAAGCTTTCTGTATTTACCCACTTGTGCCTCCCTTAAATTTAATGCGAATTTTATAACAGGATTTCCAAGATTTCGATTCGTTTTTACCAATTGTTTTTGACTGATGAATGCCTGCTCATAAATATTTTGCAAGCCCAACCAATTTTTGAAATCAAATTCTCCGGGATTATAAGGCGGCTCGATAGGAAGATTCCTGGCAATTACTACCAACTCATCTCCATACTTAAGTTTTATAGGATAAATGCTATCAAGCCTTATCGCGACAAGTATTTGGCCACTTTGCTTGGTTTGCGTGTTCTTGTTATAACACGAGAGCACCTTTACTTTAAATCTTAGGATACCATTTGCTTCGCTGGGATCATCATTTATACAAATCTTTAAGTAATCGGCGTGTTTTTTTGTAAAATAATCTGTTTTATTTTTTTCATTATTGGTAAGGCAGATAATGCCGCCCAGCAAGAAACATAGCAGGTAAATTATTATACCAGTTACTCCTTTAAATTTGTAAGCATCTAGCTTTCTGTAATAAATATTGATCAACAATATTGCGGTAAACAGAATGATAGCCATTGAAATGATCATCTGGAGAATATGATTTTCATCCAAAAAATAAAAAAATCCAATTCCAGTAATGAACGGGACCAATATTCTTACGAAAACATATTCTTCCTTAAACATAATTAGAATTGATACCGTAACTGAAGCTTTATCTCTGATTTTTGATTCCCTTCAATCTCATCCAGGTAAGTGCCAACGGTTTCTACATTGCGATAATAGAACAATGCATACCTTGCCCAGATATTTAGCTTCTTTGCAAGGTTATATTTCAAATTCAGGTAGGTTCTGAAACCTTTGCCACTGTACATTCCAAAGGCGAAACTGTATAGCACATCATCTTCATAGGCATATATTCGACTGTTATAACCAGGCGTACTAAAGTAGGCCACTCTTATGTTCCCGGTAATTTTTGAAAATAGGGGTGAGTAATCTACATCCTGATAAACCAGATAGCCGAATTCAGCTTTTGCCTCGCCTTTTTGGTATTGAGAAACCTCAATTCGATTTTGAAATCTCCACCTTTGATTTGCCTGCCAGTTAGATTCAATTCTATAACCTTCTCTTTTTACGTTATCAATAAAATTAATAGGTACATCGAGATCTGTATTTTGCTGTTTGTTTTCCGTTTTGAAGCGAAGTAATATTTTGAATGTTTTATTCGGTGTATAGACCACCTGGCTTAAAATTTCATAGCCTGAAGATGGTGCATCTACTCTAAATTTAAGCCACGGAAACCGAAAATAATCGCCATAGAAAGAGAAGGCCCAACGTTTATTTGGAATGATGTTTAACCCTGCATAAAGCCCTTTTTCATTTATAGCTTCACTTGATTCTGATACGCCTTGGTTGAAAAAATTATGGTAGTTTTTGGCATAATTTCTATAGGTTAGGGCGGCAGAAACTGTAGGAGATAAGCTAGTTAATAACCCACTTAAATAAGCCGAACCACTAGCCAGGCTTTTCCCTCCCTCGCCATAAAAATAAATATTTCTAAAGGTATAGTTATAGTAAAGGCCCAGGTTGGTTAATGCATTACCGGTAAAGCTAAATCGGTCGTATAAGGCAGATTGCGTGATAAAGCTGTTTCCGTATTTGCTATGATAAGCGATTCCTCCAATCGCTAGCTCATTTTTAGCATATTGTAATACGCCTCCATATATCAGTTGGCTCAAGCTACCCTTGTTTTTAATTTCAGTAGGTGTTCGATGTAAGCCTGTTTGATTTATTGTAGACTGAACTAAGTTTCCATCAATATCTAAGCTTTGGCTGGCATCAAGATTTCTATAAGAGACAAATGGCGTAAAGTCAAATCCGTTATACAGATTAATTGTTGCAGACACTCCCCTGAAGAAAGAATATTCATTGGTAGAATTATAAGGTCGCAAACCCAAATCCTTTTTGGCTACGCTAGTAACATCCGGTCCTTTACCAAAAGAAAATCCTGACCATAATGTGAGCCCCTGGCCAAATTGCATGGTATAGTCGCCCAGAATCAACTTTTTGATTTTACCCAATTTGGAAAGGGCAATGTTTCCGGAATAGAAGTCGAAGGGTTTGCTGAAAAACTTTTCACCGGCATCCTTATCCAAAGTTATTGCTGCTGCAATGATGGAACCATATTGATAACGATATCGAGTTTGAAAGCGTTCCGGAGAACCTAAATATCTATTACCTGGCAAATCCGTAAACCCTTTTTGCTTCTGCAAAGTTTGGGCAAAGCGCAGCATCAGGTCGTTTTCTCCTAAGTTGAGCATGTTCCTCAATACTAATTTTTCATATTCGGTATCTTCATTGAGTGTTACAAAAGGTAAAAGACTTTGAACAGTTTTTACATCAAAGCCATCAATTGACTGGAGTTCTAAAATATCTGCAATATTTCCACTTTCTTTAATTCTGGTAAAGAAATTACTAATTTGTAATGGAGAAAGAAATATGAAAGTATTTAATTCTTCCGGAGTTGTTTTATTGAGATTAACAGGATGTTTTTTGTACCGGATAAGGATGTCAATCAACTCCGTCATATCATAATCGTCTGGCAGATTCTCCGCTACGCTTTCCAAGATGTCTTTAATTTCGAGTTGCGGTTCGGGTGTTTGGGCACTTGCAATGAATCCTATCATCACTAAAAAAGCGGTAAAAAATTTACAGTGCATATCCAATCGCAATTTGAGGTGCATAGCCTAAATTAGTATCAAAAGTTGTCGCCATATCCATTGCGAACTTTTTATAATTCAATCCAAAGCCAACGTGCTGTTTAAATGGTTTGGTACTTATACCACCTCTGAGGCTTAGTAAATTATACAGCTTATATTCCAGCCCAAATCTGAAATCTATCGACTGGTCTGAAACCTTGGAAACGGTTGTGGCAATTAACACCTGACTTGTTGCCAGATAACTGGTGCCAATATTAAACGATGTAGGGATTTTTGCTGCTATTAAATCGCTGTTAAACTTCTGCCCGGATGGATTATTTGTAAATGCACCAATACTAAAGCTGGTGTTTAAACGGTAGAAAACACCAAAGTCTATTGAGAATCCGGTTGAAGAACCATAATTAGAAATTTTTAACTGGTGATAATTTCCGTTAAGTGCCAGCGAAAAATTTTCTCCGAATCTTTTTGAATAGGTGAAGCCGACTTTACTTTCATTGTAGGCTGAAAAGCCATAACGCTGGAAACTTGTACCTAGGTAATTCTTCCCGAAAGGAATAACGGCAACTATTCCTTGTGAACTTATCTCTTCACTTAAAAGGTTTCTGATATAATTTAAAGAAATTGCGGGTTGAGCAATAAAAGCAATTCCAGCCGGGTTGGCTTGCAAACACCAGATGTCACCAACCGCTGCACCATTATCTGCCATTGCAGAAAGCCGCGGACCCAGGTTATTTTGTGCATAAACACATGTAGTTGATAGCACGATCAACAAACCATACAATATTTTCATAATCAGGTATAAACCGGGATGTATAAAAACAGGGTGATTTGCTTCGTGCTAATGTAGTAAATTATTTACAACTTATGTGTTTAAATTATTATTTTTTTGTAGTTATTGTTGATGGGAATTCATTTCGCTGCGAAAACCTCTTGTTGATTAGAAACCATACTCGCCGCCAGTGTTTCATTCAAAAACTGTGAATTGTAATTTTGATTAGAGCCGTTAATAAACAAAACCGTTCTACCAGCGATTATTTTGATAATTTCATCTGAAAGTTTAGATGCAACAGCAGGACAACCTTGACTGCGCCCCAGCCTTCCTAGTTGGTCAATTGTTCCCTGGCTAACATAATTAGCGCCATGCATTACAATTGCCCTTTCTCTTGCTTTATCGTTGAAGCCAAGGTCCATGCCATCTAATTTCAATGATCGGCCATGTTTACCAGTGTAAATTTCTCCAGTGATGTAAAAGCCAAGACTGCTTTGATTTGAGCTCGGAATGTTTGAAAAGTAAGCAGGTTTATCTCCACCACTGTTTTGACCGTGTGCCACCCAGGTATTCATCAACAATTTATTATTCTCCAAGTCAAGAATGTAAAGACGTTTTTTACAACTTTCCTGATCAAAATCAGCAATTGTCAGGATAGATTTTTCTTGAACTAATCCGGAATATTTTAAGTTGTAAAAGCCGGTTAATGCCTTTTTCAATACGATCTCACTTAACCCTGCAGAATCGAGTTTAGCCGCACAATAAACGTCAGATACATATCGGCTGAAAGTGCTGTCTTTAGCAGATTTTGTAATTATTTCTTTTTTGAATGTTGGTTGCTCCGCGGCTTTCCAACTTGTACCGACAATGCTCATACCCATCAAAAAAATCGTAGCAATGCCCAGGAAGTTTCTTCTCATTAAGGAATATTTGGTGAATTTTAAAACTAATACGAAAGATAAAAAGAATTGTTGTGCAATAACAATTTGTATATGTATAATTACAAAGTGTTTTACTTTTACATGACTTAAACGTTTTAATCACAAGGCTGGTTTCTAAAAAACGTTATCGCGGAATTTGTAACAAAGCAGCCAGATAACTGTTAATCATTAAATAACTGCCTAATGAAAATTTTATTAACAGGAGCGAACGGATACATCGGTACCAGATTACTACCCTTACTTTTAAAAGAAAATCATGAGGTGGTTTGTATGGTGCGAGATAAAAGGAGGTTTATTTCGCACGCGGATCCTGCGGCCAGAATTACCATAATTTCTGGTGATTTATTAAACCTGGATTCTTTGTCAGAGATCCCGGAGGATATAGACGCGGCGTATTATCTGGTGCATTCCATGTCTTCCAGCGATCAGGGATTTTCTGATATGGAACGAAAATCGTCAGAGAATTTTTCTGCTGTGATTCGGAAAACACATTGTAAGCAGATTATCTATTTAACCGGAATTGCTAACGACGAACATTTATCTAAACACCTGGGCTCACGGCTGGCTGTAGAAGATGAACTTAAATCTTCCAACATTGCCTGTACCATTTTGAGGGCCGCAATTATTATAGGTTCCGGAAGTGCCTCCTTTGAAATTATAAGAGATTTAACAGAAAAAATACCGGTAATGGTAGCCCCGAAATGGGTGAAAACACTTTGTCAGCCTATTGGAATCAGAGATGTTCTGGCTTATTTAATCGGCGTATTGAATAACAACAAGGCTTATAATGAAACTTTTGATATTGGTGGGCCGGATGTTTTATCCTATCGGAACATGCTATTGGGTTACGCTAAAGAAAGAGCGCTGAAGCGATGGATTATCACTGTTCCCGTATTAACTCCTAGACTATCGTCGCTCTGGCTTAATATGATTACGCCGGTTCCTTATTCTTTAGCAAGAAGCCTTGTTGATAGCATGAAGAATGAAGTGGTTTGCAAGGATAACCGCATCCAGCAGGTAGTACCCAGAAAGTGTTTAACTTATGCCGAAGCCTTACATCTGGCTTTCGAAAAAATTGATCAGAATTCTATTGTTTCTAGCTGGAAAGATGCTTTAAACAGGGGATACCTTCAAACAGACTTTATGGATCAGATTAAAGTTCCGCAGAATGGTACCCTGGAATATAAGGTGAAAATGCAATTTGACCGCAAGGCGGAAGAAGTTTTTGAAAATATCTGGAGCATTGGTGGAAACAGAGGGTGGTATTACCTGGACTGGCTTTGGCAATTGAGGGGTTTTCTCGATAAAATGTTCGGCGGAGTAGGTACGAGGCGCGGAAGAACCAGTAATACCGACTTGCAGGCGGGAGATGTTCTCGATTTTTGGCGCGTTTTGTTGGCCGATAGAAAGAATAAGCGATTGTTGCTATATGCTGAAATGAAGGTGCCGGGAGAGGCCTGGCTGGAACTGAAATTAGTTGATTTTCATGGAAAAGCCTATTTATCTCAAATTGCTACATTCAGGCCTCGCGGACTATGGGGACGAATGTATTGGTATGCCATGTGGCCATTTCATTTGGTGCTCTTTAAAGGTATGGCCAAACAGATTACAAAATATCGACCTGATCATTAGCATAATTTAGCTATTTTTGGTTTTTAAACCTACAACATGCCTAATCAAGATCACGATTATTCTTTCTGGACAAAATATAAACGCTTTGCATCAACCGAGATCCTGATGTACCTGATTATGATTATTGGAATTGGAATCGGAATTATTATTTTAAGTTAAGTACCAACTTTAGGTGATCGGCAACGTTAACGTCATTGATGAATTTAGAAAATTCAAGATATTTTTCCCGGGGGAACGTACCATCGTTCAGCACCAGTTTGCGGTAATAAGTTAGCCTTCTGCCTTGCCTGCTGATACTTCTTTTATATTCTCCGAATGAATTTTTGAGGTTTTTATCTTCAATTAATATCAATTCAGTTTTTACTGTTTCAGGTAGTTCATACTCAATCGTGTCTTCATCAGTAAATCCCCGATTGATATAAACGGGCAACGTCCGGCTATTTAATTCCTGAATAGTGGGTTGAATATTAAATGCATTCAGCTGCAAATACATTTTCGTGCCATTTATCGGTGCATAATTTTTTATACTCAGCTTAAGATCTTCTGTAAGCTGCGGATTGATTTCCTTTTTTTCTGAAAAAGCTACACGTTCAAAATTGATGTTATCAACATTATATGAATTTTTTAAAAGCTTCCGCTGTTCGGCTTCTGGCTGATCAATAATTAATTCCCGATTATCATATTGTGCACCAGAAAATACAGTATTCATTTTACCAGTAACGTCTCCCTCCGGACTAATGGTAAGCACTCCTTTGCGAACCTGCTGATTATTCTGTGTGGTCAGCTTTGGCGTTCTGAGCAATTTACCTCCCTCAGGAGTACATGCAAATACAGTTCGGTCATCCGTAAAATCGCTCAAAAATCCGAATGGGATTTTTTGATTCGTACATTCCAGCCAGGTTGTATCACCCTTCAGTGGCAGGCATAAAATAATGTGGTTACCTTGCGCCATGCTGGCAAAGGCCGGGTCAAGATTTTTTTTAAGAGAACCTGCCTCTACTACACAATAGTATGATTCAATATCGGCTGCTTTTAACAAACTGTGCATGTAGTTCACGAGCGCTTTACAGTCACCATAACCCAGGCGATCAACTTCAGCAGCTGAAACAGGCTGAAAACCACCAATGCCGATTTGCACACTGATATAGCGGGTTTTTTCCTGTAAGAACTTGTAAATCTTTCTCGCCTTATCTTTATCGTTTGCTTCTTCTTTAACTAAATCTTTTACCATTTGTATGGTGGATGAAGGGAGCGCTGTACGATCCTTTAATAAATCTTCATAAACCCATTTACCTAAATCCTGCCAGTTATTGTAGCTTCCTTTATGACCATAATAATGAAATTGTTGTGCTGCAATCTGTACTTTAGTTAAATACTCTTCAGGATCGGGACTGTAAGGCTCTGATTTGGTTGCGGCTAAATTGCTGACTGACCAAACCATTTTTTTCTGCTTATCATCAATCGTTTCGATCGGTTCGCCATTATAATGTTGCGTTTTTATTCTAACCTGATCGGTGGGTTTGCTGATAAAAGTGTAAGTACTTTTCTCCACCGAAACATGGTTATCTATTCCCGGCACCCAGTCCCGAATAATCAAATTTTGTTTGGTCCTTAATTCAATTTCATAAGAAACGGTATATGGGTATTGATTTACAGCTGGATTGAAAAGTTTAAGCCGGCTGTCTATGAATAAAGAAAAACCATCAACAGCACTTACATCAGAAAAATTATTTTGATTGAATTTACTTGTTAATATTCCTCCGGCATTATAGATTTCGCCTTTGATGCTTTTTATAGAAGTATTCTTATCATAACTAATAACCATTCGGGCATCATCATCTCCGTTCGAATTGAAAACAGTAATCACCTTCTTTTGTAAACGGATAACATAATCAGTTGCCCGCATGTCTACTATAATCTCTTCGTTTCTGACACAGGCATTTGCCCGGCTACGAAGTTGAGGCGTAATTAAATCTGCATCGTAATTAACTTGTGCAAATGCAATAGCGGAAAACAACAAAAGCAATATGATTGTACTTATAAATTTCATTTAGTTTACCTTTTTAAGTAAATATTCACTTTTCTGATTTTGAATAATCTTACTGTAAAACGCCTTCAAATAAAGGTATAATTCAGGTTCATAAATGGCATTATTAAACTGTAGCGCCTGGCTTAAAGACAGGGTGTTATTTTCAAAAGTAGTGGTGAGTAAATATTTCCCGCCAGCATTAGGAAGGCCAATTGCCATATCTTTAGGCTTTTCCAGCAATTCATATTTATCCGGCAAAGTGATATTGATCAGAATTCTTTCATCTGTAGCTGCACCTAAATCTACAGGATAAGTTCTTTCATTAAGGTTAAACGGATTTTTCGTAATGGCATTTATAAAAAACGGACTCATGTAAAACTGCTGATTATTGGTGCCATCACTCACGGTAAACTCTACTTCATATATCTCCGTAAGCACATTTTCAAGGCTGTCGACATTCCTGATTTCCTGATGCGTAATTTTAATTCTGGGTAAACGCTCATCAATTTTCTCTACATACTCGTCTATGGAACCATATTGTTTAATTTCCCTGCGTTTATTATATGCAGCATAACCTTGGCTATGCGTGGTTAGCGTGCCAGTTAGTTTTCCATCGTTGTTTAATTTTCCAAATAAGATATAGCTTGTAGTTGCTTTTTGACTGGCTTTTAAATCGATCCAGTACGATGCTTTTTTTAGATTAATTACGCGTCCCTGATCATTTATACACCTTAATGGCAACAGGCCGAAAGGAAGAAGTGGTTCTGATGCATCCAAAAGGTAACTCTTATCACCGAGATTTACTTTGGCTATCACATAATTAAAATCAGAAATGATCGGGTATAGTTTATTGATGTTACCATTTTCTCTGGTGGATAAAATTACGGCTTCAGCATCCAGGTTAGCAGCTGATAAGGCCGCAATTAAGTTTAAATTGATATCTGCGATATTACCAGATCTGGTTTCCAGAGATTTTTTGATGCTTTCTTCGGAGAAAACACCATAATAATTGTTCCATTTGATTTGCTTTTTAACATATTCGAAAATCGCTTTGGCTTTCTCTAATTCAGTTGAAGAATTTTTGATGATAGCTGGAATTAAATCTTTATACAGGTCTTTTCGCTTCATTTGAGCGCCAAAAGATTTATCGGAAGTTAGCTCATAATCTACATCTTTCCAGGTTTTTGTATAGGATACTTTCGCACCGTTTGGATTGGTGAAATCAGACAGCTCAAAATAAATAGCCGATTTAAAATTGCTGGGCGCAGTCATGTTTTCTTCCTCAATAAACGCCGGAACGTTTTTCATCAGGTAGCTGATTTTAGAACAGTCTACATTAGCACCATTTATTCTTAAACATTCTTTTGAAATTTCAGATTTCTGATCAGTAAGTTTTAAATAGCCCCTTAATGATACATTGTAATTGTAAATTCCCGGAATATAGACCAGGTATTCGCTGGAAACTTTTGGAATATCGGATTGGAATTCCCAGGTTTTAAAATTGAAAATTCTAGGCGATTTTAGCTTATAACTGTATTCAATAATAGATCCTTCTTTTACATTCGGAAGGGTAAATTTAGTAAGTTGTGTATATTTCGATCTGTTTTCGATGAAAATTGCTTTTTTATCCATTACCGTTTCTACAAAGTTTCCGTTAATGTAATTAAAGGTAGATGCTTTCAAATCGCTGACCATTTCCTGGCGGCTATCATCTTTATACATCGGGATAACAACGTTTGCAGCTTTGAAACCATTTTTATTATAGATTTTAATCTTGGTGTGGTATTCAAAAACGAGTGCAAGATGACCCGTAATGTCATCTAACTGAATGGAGGCAGTGCCAAATTCTTTGAGCACAACAGCGTTAGCGTTGCTATCTATTTTATTTCTATCAAATTCCAGATCGTTGTAAGTGGCCTGACCATAAGTAAAATTTTGAGCGAAAGAAGAAAGTGCCAGAAAGCATAGAACAAGCGGCAATAAGAGGGTTTTCATTTGAAAAGTAATTTCGCGCAATTTAATGTTAGGGATCATAACTACGAAATATTTTGAATTAATAAATGATGATGTACAAACAAATCAATCCTTTTTAGCACTTTTGAATAAATATATATTAATGGATGATGCTCAAACAGTATGATCTAAATCTGATATTAAAAACCGATGAAATTAAATTTAAAGCGCCCTTTAGCATTTTTCGATCTTGAGGCAACTGGTATAAATGTAGGAGCCGATAGAATAGTGGAAATTGCTGTTTTGAAAGCAATGCCTGATGGTAGCGAAATTGTTAAAACCTGGCGTGTAAATCCAGAGATGCCTATTCCATTGCAAACCTCTTTAATTCACGGCATTTATGATGAGGATATTGCCAACGCGCCTACATTTAAAGTTTTGGCGAAAGAAATAGCAGAATTTATTGGGGATAGTGATTTGGCCGGCTACAACTCAAATAAATTTGATATTCCAATGCTTTTAGAAGAATTTTTAAGAGCCGATGTGGATTTTGACATGAGTCAGCGGAAATTTGTAGATGTACAGAATATTTTCCACCAGATGGAGCAACGCACCTTAAAAGCGGCTTATAAGTTCTATTGTCAGGAAGATCTGGTGAATGCACATGCTGCAGAAGCAGACGTAATTGCTACTTATAAAGTTCTTCTAGGTCAACTGGAAATGTATAAAGAAACCGAGTTTGAAAGCAAACAGGGGGTGAAAAGTATTCCGGTGGTGAATGATATTGATGCTTTACACATTTTTACCAATATTAATAAGCCTGTTGATTTTGCCGGGCGTATGGTTTACAATGATCAGGATGAAGTTTGCTTCAATTTTGGAAAGCACAAAGGCAAAACAACTCACCAGGTTTTCTCTGTAGAACCCAGTTATTATGCCTGGATGAAAAATGGAGATTTCCCTCTTTATACCAAGAAAAAATTAGAAGAAGAATGGGCGAAATTCACTGCTAAAAAGAATGAGAATCGTGCTCCGAAGCCTCAAAATACCACGCCACAAGATCGCGCTGCGTTCAAGAAGCCACAACCCAAACCAGAAAAACCCGCACAGCCGATCAATACGGATATGCTCGAGCAGTTAAAGATGAAATTTGGTAAATAATAAAATCCTAATCGTAAGGGCACAAGGCAATATTAATATTCCTTGTGCCTTTTTTAGTTTATAAATAACATGAAAATATTAAAACTTATCATATTACTCCTGCTGACAGGCGTTTCTATCCGGGCACAAATACAGCTGCCTATTGAACCTGTTTTCCAAAATACTTATCAAAAAGGAACTAGAAGTTTAAACGGAAAGCCAGGTAAAAACTATTGGCAAAACATTGCTAAATATGATTTGAAAGTAGATTTTAATCCAACAAGCAGGTTGCTGAAAGGTAAAGTAGCTGTGGTTTATACCAATAATAGTCCTGATACATTAAAAGAAATCTGGTTTAAGCTATATCCAAATCTTTATAAAAAAGGCACACCTAGAAAGTCTAAAATAGCAGAGTCTGATTTAGGTGAAGGTGTAGCTATAGAAAAGATGAGTGTAGCAGGGAATACTATCAGCAATTATCAAATAGATGGTACCAATATGACCGTTCAGGTTCCTGCAGTTTTGCCGGGAAAAACAATCACATTTGAGATTAATTACCATTATACCTTAAACAAAGGTTCGCATATGCGAACAGGTCAGGTAGATGATGGTGCTCATTTTGTTGCTTACTTTTTTCCAAGGATTGCGGTTTATGATGATGTAGATGGTTGGAATAAGTTTCCTTATACCGGAGCAGAAGAATTCTACAATGATTTTGATCAGTTTAATGCTGAGATTACTGTTCCCGGGGGATATGGTGTTTGGGCAACCGGAGATCTTAAAAATGCAAATGACGTTTTTCAGGAAGAGATTGTAACCAGAATTGCCTCAGCCGAAAAAAATGATGCCGTAATTGATGTGATTACAGATCAAGATCTGGCAGATAAAAAGGTGACCAAAAATAAAACTTTTAATACCTTCAAGTTTGAAGCAGTTAATGTAACGGATTTTGTTTTTGCTTTAAGCGATCATTATTTGTGGAAGTCATCAAGTTTAATTGTTGATCCGAAAACCAAACGAAGAACGAGGGTAGATGCAGTATTTAATCCAAAACATAAAGATTATTATGAAGTGATTGATTTTGCCCGTAAAACGGTATCATCCATGAGCTTTGTTTTTCCTAAATGGCCGTTCCCGTATAACCATGAAACTATTTTTGATGGCCTGGATCAAATGGAGTATCCGATGATGGTTAACGATAACCCGGTGGATAGTCGCGAAGATGCCATCACGCTAACTGATCACGAAATTTTTCACACCATGTTTCCTTTTTACATGGGTATAAATGAAACAAAATATGGTTGGATGGACGAAGGCTGGGCTACAATAGGTGAGTGGCTGATTTCACCCATGATCGATTCCACGATGGTTGATGAGTATGGGATTCAACCCACAGCTTCGTCATCCGGAAGCAAAAATGATTCGCCAATAATGACGTTAACACCTGATTTGAAAGGTTCAGGATCATTTACAAATTCTTACCCGAAACCTGGTTTAGCCTATTTATTTATTAAGGATTATTTAGGCGAAGAGCTATTTACAAAAGCCCTTCATACTTACATTAGAAACTGGAACGGCAAACATCCAATGCCATATGACTTTTTTAACAGCATCAATGAAGGCAGTGGAAAAAATTTAAACTGGTTTTGGAAACCATGGTTTTTTGAAGGCGGAATCCTGGATCTAGGGATTAAAGCTGTAGATAAAAGCAGTAGCGGCTACATTGTAACGGTTGAAAATAAGGGGATCAAGCCGCTACCGATAGACTTGACCTTAACCTATAGTGATGGTACTACAGAAAAAAGTCACAGTACGATTGGTGTTTGGGAAAACGGAAATCTATCAGTTACAATCAAAATCAAAACAGCCAAAAAGCTTAGTAAGGTGGTGATGGGGAGTAGCCATGTTCCGGATAAAGCTAAAGGTGATAACACATTTAACTTAAACTAGTAGTTCCTCAATAGCGAATAAAGGCCTTTCTTATGTGGAGAGGCCTTTTTGTTTATGACTTATTCCGGCTTAAGAAAATCTATGTTTCTCTTTAGTCCATTATACTTCGTCCGCTTAACAGCTGATCCCTTAAATACTTTTTTAAAAACCTCATCGGTGATTTCAGTTAAGTCTTTTGCTGTTAAGTCCAACAAACCGTTCTCTGGCTTAAAAGCTTCTTCGTTGTGTGCCTTAGAAAAACGGTTCCAGGGGCAAACATCCTGGCAAATGTCGCAACCAAACATCCAGTTACTCATTTTATCCTTGAATGCTATTGGAATTTCGTTCTTCAACTCAATAGTTAAGTATGAAATGCATTTCGTTCCGTCTACTATCTGAGGAGCAATAATGGCATTAGTAGGGCAAGCATCCAAACAGCGGGTGCATGTACCACAGTGATCAGTCTGAAAGGGATGATCGTAATCCAGCTCCAAATCAATGATTAACTCAGCGAGAAAGAAAAAAGACCCTTCGGTTTTGCTAATCAGGTTGGAGTTTTTCCCGATCCAGCCGATCCCGGATTTTTTTGCCCAGGCACGATCCAAAACAGGAGCGGAGTCTACAAAAGCTCTTCCTGAAACTTCTCCTATATTTGCTTCAATAAAATAAGTTAATGCTTTAAGTTTATCCTTTATTACCGTATGATAATCCTGTCCATAAGCATATTTAGAAATCTTCGGTGCATCAGGGTCTGATTGCTTTTTATCCGTGTAATAATTTAGAGATAAGGAGATTACAGATTTAGCGCCATCAACTAAAAGCCTTGGATCGAGGCGTTTATCGAAGTAATTCTCCATATACTTCATTTCGCCATGGTGATTCTGATTCAACCAGTTCTCTAATCTTGGCGCTTCATTTTCGAGAAATTCTGCTTTGGAAATACCAACGTCCAGAAAGCCAAGGCGTTTTGCCTCATCCTTTATCAATTGACTATATTTTGCAGCATTATTGTACACAGATATGCAAAGATAAGGCTTAGGATTTAAAACATTTTGATTAATCACGTGTTCTTCTTACAGAAACTAAATTAATTAATTGTGTTGCTTACCGCATCAGAAAATGATAGTGTGACGACTTCACTCAACCAATAAAATATGGAAAATATAGATCCTAAGCATACGGAATCAGGAGAAGCTCCTAAACCCATTGAACAAGATTACGAAAATCATAAAGAAGACCCGGGACCAGCAAAGCCAGCTGTAACAGAAAAGGATGAAAACGGTGCAGGTTCTGTTTTGAAATGGATTTTACCAATTGCCGTGATCATTGGGCTAATCGTATGGTTTGCGTTAAGGAAATAAGTAGCTTTAGATTAAATTTGAAAGCCGGTTGTTGATGCAACCGGCTTTTTTTTATCCTTATTTCCCAGGTTTGGACAGAAGAAGAACTAGCTATTTTAATAATTTAGTTTGGTAAAGATCTGTACGTCTATCCTTCAAGACCTTTACAGTTCCATAGTGGTGTAATTCATCAAGAAGGTGAAGATCAACATCAACCACCAATACCATTTCTGTATTAGGAGTGGCTTCTGCCTTTACAGCATTGGTTGGAAAGGCAAAATCTGAAGGCGTGAAAACCGCAGACTGTGCAAATTGAATATCCATATTGTTTACTTTTGGCAGATTACCAACACAACCTGCAATAGCTACATAACACTCATTTTCGATTGCCCTCGCTTGCGCACAATGTCTCACCCGTGTATAACCATTTTGAGTATCTGTTAAAAACGGAACAAACAAAATTTGCATACCTTGATCAGCATAGATTCGGCTCAATTCAGGGAACTCCACATCATAGCAGATTAAAATGCCTATTTTACCACAGTCGGTATCAAAAACCTGCACCTTATCGCCACCAATCATTCCATAGTATTTTTGTTCATTTGGCGTGATGTGAATTTTTCTATACTCATCTATTTTACCGGTTCTATGGCATAAATAGGTAGCGTTGTATAACTTTCCATTTTCGAGCAAAGGCATACTCCCGGTAATGATATTTACATTGTAGCTCAACGCATATTCGTGCATCCTGTCTACGATCTCCTTGGTTTTTTCCGCCAGTTTACGCATAGCTTCAATTTCCGGAAGGTGATTGTAGGGTTGGAGTAACGGCGTGTTGAACAACTCAGGGAACATGATGAAATCGGATTTGTATCCGCTTAGTGCATCAACAAAGAATTCTACCTGCTCATAGAAAACATCCATGTCCGGAAACAAACGCATTTCCCATTGTACCAATCCAAGTCTGATAGTCATTGCCGACCTGGCGGAAGCATCTACACCTTGATAATAGATATTATTCCATTCAATAAGCGTGGCAAACTCTTTGGATTCTTTATCGCCAGGCAGATAGTTTTTCAATACTTTCCGAACGTGGAAGTCATTGGAGATTTGAAAAGTTAAGGTCGGATCGTAAATTTCTTTTGCTTTAACTTTATCGATGTATTGTCTCGGTGTTAAAGTTTCAGAATAGGTGTGATATCCCGGTATCCTACCTCCTGCAATAATACTTTTTAAATTTAAGCTTTCACAAAGTTCTTTTCTGGCTTCATAAAGTCTTCTTCCTAATCTTAGTCCGCGGAAATCCGGATGTACAAATATTTCGATTCCATATAATGTATCTCCATTTGAATCATGGGTAGAGAAAGAATAATCACCGGTAATTAATTTATAAGTATGGCGGTCGCCGTATTCATCATATTCAACAATTATAGAAAGTGAGCAAGCAACTACCTTATTATCTACAGCAATACAAAGCTGCCCTTCAGGGAAAATATTCAAAAGCTTAGCTATACTTGATTTTGGCCAGATTGAGCCACCCATGCTATCATAGGCCTGGAGCATCGATTCTTTTAAATCAGCATAATCTTCGAGCGTTAGCTTACGTAATTCAATATTCATAATTTGTTGGTTTTACCCTTACTGAACGGTTTTGGGTGTTAAATGTTTGATAAAATTAAAAGAATTGTCCCTGATCAGCTGCATGTGCTTAACTCCTTTAAGGAATGAATTATGCGCTTTTCAAGTTTAACTTCCATGCTATTATAAGGTATAGAATATTTTTCCACAGTTAAAGAATGCAGAATTAAAGTAACTATACAATAGCGTCTGAATCATTTTGATCTGCAGGAACAAATACACTTGCTGAATCTAGCCATGAGGAAATTAAAACAATTTCCCGGTTTGGGCAGGATAATTTTTCTTCAGGTGTTTATACGCAGCTTCGGTAACCTCGCGTCCACGCGAAGTGCGCATGATGAAACCTTCCTGAATCAGGAAAGGTTCATAAACCTCTTCGATTGTTCCTTCATCCTCACCAACTGCAGTCGCGATGGTTTTTAAACCCACCGGGCCGCCTTTGAATTTATCAATGATGGTAGTCAGGATTTTATTATCCATTTCATCTAAACCATGCTCATCTACATTAAGTGCATTCAAGGCATAATTTGCAATGTCAGGATCGATACTTCCGGTACCTTTAATCTGTGCGAAATCTCTTGTCCGACGTAGAAGTGCGTTTGCGATACGAGGTGTACCACGACTCCGGCGAGCAATTTCAAACGCGCCCTCATCACTGATTGGTGTATGTAAAATGTCTGATGACCTCAGGACAATAGTCGTTAACAGTTTTGCATCATAATAGGCCAGGCGACAGTTTATCCCAAACCTTGCTCTTAACGGTGCAGTAAGTAATCCGGAACGGGTGGTTGCGCCTACTAGCGTAAATGGGTTCAGCGAAATTTGAACGGAACGTGCGTTAGGTCCGGTTTCGAGCATAATATCAATCTTGAAATCTTCCATTGCAGAATAAAGATATTCTTCAACAAGAGGAGACAAGCGGTGAATTTCATCAATGAAAAGAATATCTCCTTCATCGAGACCAGTTAAAAGCCCTGCTAAATCGCCGGGTTTATCTAGTACAGGACCAGAAGTTACTTTTATCCCGGCACCCATTTCATTGGCAATAATATAAGAAAGTGTGGTTTTTCCTAAACCCGGCGGGCCATGTAACAATACATGGTCTAATGCCTCGCCCCGGAGTTTTGCTGCCTGAACAAAAATCCTAAGGTTTTCCATTACCTTTTCCTGACCAGTAAAGTCTTCAAAAGCCTGTGGCCTTAGTACCCTTTCAATATCGCGATCGGTAGGAGTCAGGTTATTTGCATCTGGATCAAGATTTTCGTTCATAACGCAAATATAAAATAAATTGCTAAAAAAATTAGGATTTTTTGAATTTATTGGATACGATTAAGTCTTTGGAGCCTGCGATATATTGATAGAAACCTTCGCCGGATTTTACACCTTTCTTACCCGCAGCAACCATATTGACTAATAACGGGCAAGGCGCATACTTCGGATTTCCAAATCCATCATGCAATACCTTCAGAATGGCGAGGCAAACGTCCAGTCCGATAAAATCGGCCAGCTGTAGCGGTCCCATGGGATGGGCCATTCCAAGTTTCATTACGGTATCGATTTCATACACGCCGGCAACGCCTTCATATAAAGTGTAAATGGCTTCATTGATCATTGGCATCAGGATTCGGTTCGCAACAAAGCCAGGATAATCATTCACTTCTACAGGTGTTTTTTCCAGGCTTTTTGCAAGTTTCATGATCGTGTCGGTCGTTTCATCGCTTGTTTGATAACCCCGGATAACTTCAACCAATTTCATCACCGGGACAGGATTCATAAAATGCATTCCGATGACTTGATCTCCACGAGCGGTAACCGAAGCAATTTGTGTGATTGATATTGACGAAGTATTAGATGCAAGAATTGCACTTTTAGGTGCATGAAGGTCTAGGTCCTGAAAGATTTTTAATTTTAAGTCAATATTTTCAGTTGCCGCTTCCACGATTAAATCTGCATTTGCTACGCCTTCACTAATTACTGTAAAGGTACTGATGTTTTGAAGTGTAGCCTGCTTTTGATGATCTGTAAGTGTACCTTTTGCTACCTGCCGATCCAGATTTTTTTCTATCGTCTTTAATGCGCCCTGAAGTGCGTTTTGATTGATGTCGATCAGATTTACCTGATAATTAAATTGAGCAAATACATGCGCAATGCCATTTCCCATGGTTCCTGATCCAATAACTGCGACATTTTTAATCATGATAATTTTTGGTTAACGTAATATACCTGTAATTTAATTTTCATGCTGTTCCTTTAAAAGAAAGCCGTTTCAGTCAAGTAAAATCTTTAATCGATTCCAGGCTTGCTTTCATTAATAACTGCATTTTGCAGTTCAACTTTTAGGATAAATTTGATTCATCAAGCAAACAAAACTAAATTTTAATTGCTTTTAAGAAATGAAATTGCTCGTCGGATTTCGAAGATCCCGCATTTTGATAAAGAAACTTCCTTGAAAATTTAGGTTAGTTAATGATTAGTTAGCAATAGAGATCGGCTGGATAGCAGATCTCTATTGCATTTTATAACTCATTAAGGCGCTAATCTCGATTTTACCCATTCATTTTTAATCCATTCAAAATTTACACGATCGTGCAATCTGCTTCTTCGGCCTTGCCAAAATTCGATTCGTGTTGGTTTTACAATATAACCACCCCAATGTGCTGGTTTAACAATTGTTTTATCTCCACTTTTAGCTCTTAAATCTTCAAACTTTTCCTCTAAAAAAGATCTGTTTGGAATGACCTGACTTTGTGGTGAAGCAATAGCGCCAATTTGACTTGCGATAGGACGGGTATTAAAATACGCTTCAGAAGTCTCTTTATCAAGTTTTTCTACCACACCTTCAATTCGCACTTGTCGTTCTAATTCTGGCCAGAAAAAAACCAGCGCGGCATAAGGATTTTTTTTCAACTCTTTTCCCTTGGCACTTAAATAGTTGGTAAAGAATCTAAACCCATTGTCATCAACACCCTTTAACAATACAATCCGGGCATCCGGATGGCCAGATTTATCAGCTGTTGCCAATGTCATCACGTTTGGCTCATGAATCTGTGCTTCGACAGCGTGTTCAAACCATTTTTTAAATTGAGTAATAGGATTGTTATCTACGTCAGACTCGTCTAACGTGGCGCTTTTATAATCTTGGCGCAGGTTTTGTAGAAATTCATTAGTAACTTGCATTTAACAAAAATAGGCATCTTTTACGGTGCTACAAATGATAATCGTCATGCTTAATAATATAAAACCGAAAACTGGCCGTTTATTGATCTCTGAACCCTTTATGTCTGATCCGAATTTTAAGAGATCTGTTGTGTTATTAACGGAACATGGCGAAGAAGGATCTGTCGGCTATATCCTAAATCAGGTTGCTAATGTGATTTTAAAAGATGTGATGCAGGATTTATGGCAGGCAGATAACCATATCTATTTTGGCGGACCTGTTGCTGCTGATACCTTACATTTCATTCATCGTGCGTATGATAAGTTGCAAAGCGGCGAACCCATAGGCAATGGCCTTTACTGGGGCGGAAACTTTGAAACCCTGAAAATTTTGATCAATACGACTGCGATAGACGAAAGTGAAATTAAATTCTTTATGGGCTATTCTGGATGGGAAAACGGGCAACTCAATCAGGAGTTGGCTCAAAACGCTTGGATGGTAAGCGAGGTATCAGATCTTGATCTTATCTTCGGTAACGATGATGAGAAGCTCTGGAGAGATGTTATTGTAAACCTGGGTCCGAAATATGCTCACGTCAGCAATTTCCCTATTGATCCGAGTTTAAATTAGCTGTTTTTTTTAAGAATCTTTTTTGCAACCAGTTTCGAACAGGTTCATCATAGAATTTTAAACTCAGGTAAGCTATAACAATACTGACTGCAATTAATAATAATCCCATCGGAATACCTTCTTTTAATGAGACTTTGTTATCAATTACCCAGGCAGTGTAAACATAGATTAGCGGATAATGTGTAATATAGATCGGATAAGAGATATCTCCTAAAAACTTAGAAATCTTTTTAGTTGTTCTGCTATTAATGCTGCTTCCGGCACCAATGGAAACGATAAGCGGGAAAATCAGGATGATAATTAATGATTCATAAAGTCCGTTCATCCAGATTTTTTCTGGTCCGCCCAACCTGGGGATGGACAGCACGGTAACGAGCAAAACGGCGCAAATCCAGAAGCCGCCCTTTATCGTGATTAGTTTACCAAATCTTGAAAGCAAAATACCAGCGAAAAAAGGAAATAAAAGTCTGGTGAAACCTATTTTGAGTTGTTCCGGAGTAACAGACCAACCGCCAATCACATCACCCTGTGAACCAAAAATGGTGTGATGAATTAACAGGCCTGCGGTAATGAATACCAAAACAGACAATGCAGTTTTCGAAAATTTCCTGATGAATAAGGCATATAGGATATTGCCAATATATTCAAAAAATAACGACCAGGCTGGACCATTCAATGGGTGCATTTCTTGCCAACCCCTAATATCCATTGAAGGTAAAACTGGAATAACGGTAAAACCAACAAGCATGGTAAGCATTAGCTGCCAAACTGCAGTTTTTGCGATAGGAGGAAAGGTAGCACCTGCACTTTGATAAAAGAATAATGCTCCGATGATCATTCCAATGATTACCATTGGTTGTAATCTGATCAGCCGGCGTTTAAGAAATTCCAGCGTAGTTAATTTCTCCCAGCGGTCATTGTAAGCATAAGCTACTACAAAACCTGATAATAAAAAGAAAAAGTCTACCGCCAGATAACCGTGATTCAGTAGCAGTTCAAAACGGTTTCCCATTGAAAACGCCTCTAAAGTATGGAAAACGACCACAAAAATGGCAGCAACGCCACGTAAGCCATCAAGAATTTGATAGTGCTTTTTCGGTTGGAGAACTTCAGTTTGAGCGATCATTCAAAGGGAATGTAGAACTACATGCTTTCAGCGCTTTCTTCCACTTTTCTTCTCAGCTCATCTTTATAAGCCTGCATTTTGACCGTTAAAGATTCATCTGCAGTTGCTAAAATCTGAGCTGCCAACAAGCCAGCATTTTTTGCCGCATTTAAAGCTACCGTAGCCACCGGAATACCATTTGGCATTTGTAGAATAGATAAAATACTGTCCCAGCCATCTATAGAGTTTGATGATTTTACCGGAACTCCAATTACCGGTAATGTGGTAATGGAGGCTACCATTCCTGGTAAATGAGCTGCGCCACCTGCACCGGCAATAATTACTTTTAACCCTCTGCCTTGTGCCTCTTTTGCATAATTGAACATGCGCTCTGGTGTTCTGTGTGCAGAAACGACGGTGATTTCGTACTCAATTCCAAATTCTTTTAACACATCAGCAGCATCTTGCATAACGGGCAAATCAGATTTGCTGCCCATAATTATTCCAACTTTCGCACTCATTATATATATATCGCTTTATGATCTTTGTTCCTTAATCTTTGTTCTTTACTCCTTAATCCTTTTTGTTTACGCGATTACCTTTAACGTTTTTTGTACATATCTGGCTTTCTCAATCGCTTTATCCCGATCAATATCCACGATCGTTACATGGCCCATTTTCCGAAAGGGTTTGGTATATTTTTTTCCATAAAGGTGAACAAACACGCCATCGATAGCCAGAATTTTTTCCAGGTTTTCATATTTGGCCACGCCTTCCGAACCCTTTTCGCCTAGAAGGTTAATCATTATTGCATTGGTAATACTGGTGGTATCGCCTAAAGGCAAATTATAGATCGACCTTAAGTGCTGCTCAAATTGCGAGACATAATTTCCTTCAATCGTATGATGACCACTATTATGCGGACGGGGTGCAACTTCGTTTACCAAAATTTCTCCATCTCTGGAAACGAACATCTCTACCGCTAAAATGCCTGTGATATTCATTGCTGATGCAATATTTTTTGCAATATTCTCTGCCTTTTGCTGTAAACTTTCAGCATAGGTAGAAGGCGAAATCAGAAACTCCACGAGGTTAGCCTCCGGATTAAATTCCATTTCAACCATTGGAAAGGTTTTCATGTCGCCTTTGGCATTTCTGGCAACGATTACGGCAACTTCTTTCTCAAAATCTACCAGCTTTTCGATAATACAAGGTGCATCAAAAGCATCTTTTAAATCTTCAGCACTATTGATCCTCATTACACCTTTTCCATCATAACCGTCTTTTCGCAATTTTAAAATATAGGGAAAAGGAATGGGGCTGTTTTCAATATCTTCTTTGGTATTTACAATCTGGAAGGGGGAAGTTGGAATGTCATTTTCTTTAAAAAATTGTTTTTGAACGCCTTTATCTTGAATTAAACGGATCACCCTGGATTGCGGAAACACTTGTTTTCCTTCTTTCTCCAGTTGTTCTAATGCTTCAATATTTACTTTTTCTATTTCAATTGTGATTACATTTGCTTTCTTTCCGAAATTATAAACAGTATCGAAATCGGTAATGGAACCATTTTCAAAATAATTTGCAATGTGTTTGCAAGGAGCATCGGGGTCAGGATCTAAAACTAAAGAAGTTACGTTGTAGTTGATTGCCTGCTGAATAAGCATTCTGCCCAGTTGTCCACCACCTAAAATACCTAATTTTAATTCGCTTATCTGTTTTGCCATGAGGGGTTGAAAATTATGCTAATTTTGTACAAAAGTAACAATTTTAGGTTTAATGATGGATGCAGATGCGATTATTATTGGTGCCGGTGCCTGTGGATTAATGTGCGCAGTACAGGCAGGCTATCTTGGTAAAAAGGTTATTGTGCTGGAAAAGAATGAAAAACCAGGAGCAAAGATTTTAATTTCTGGTGGTGGCAGGTGCAATTATACTAACCAATTTGCAACGGCTGATCAATTTATTTCAGCGAATCCGCACTTTATTAAGTCAGCCTTTAATCAATGGACAGTTGAAGATACAGTCAGTTTTTTTGAAACTTATGGCATATTTGGTAAAGAGAAAACATTAGGTCAGTTGTTTCCAGATGATAAAAATGCGAAAGACGTAGTGGAAATGTTCACAGCGGCTTGTTCCGATTTTGGACAAGAGATCAGAACCAAGGCTGACGTGAAAGACATTGATGTGCTGCCGAATAGTTTTAAGGTTACTTATGAAAAAAATGGCAAAACAATTTCGCTGACTGCTAAAAAGCTGGTGATTGCTACGGGTGGTTTACCAATTCCTAAAATGGGCGCTACAGACTTTGCTTTGCGTTTCGCACGGAAACATCAGTTAAACATCGTGGAAACAGCTCCAGCCCTGGTGCCGCTAACCATTACCGGAAAGGATGAAGAATGGTTTGCGCAACTGTCTGGCAACTCCGTATTTTGCGAAGTCAGTAACGATGAAATATCTTTTGAAGAAAATATCCTCTTTACGCATTGGGGCCTAAGTGGTCCGGCAATATTGCAGATTTCGTCATTTTGGCGCAGGGGCGGGATTGTGAATCTGAATTTATTGCCAAACGAAAATATCATTACTCTTTTGGATGAAGAGCGAAGATCAAATGGAAAAACATTAGTATCAACGCTGTTGAACCGTTTTTATACTAAAAAACTGACAGATGCACTAGGCAAATTTCTTCCTTTAATTAAACCTGTAGCTTCGTTAACGAGCGCAGAAATTCAATTGATTGATCAAACCATTCATCAATTTAAAGTTAAGCCTGCGGGCGATAAGGGTTACGATAAGGCTGAAGTGATGCGTGGAGGAATTGATACCAATGAAATTTCTTCGAAAACCCTTGAATGTAAAAAAATCCCAAATCTTTTTTTTGGTGGTGAATGCTTAGATGTGACAGGATGGTTGGGCGGATATAATTTCCAGTGGGCCTGGGCGAGCGGTTTTGTAATTGCCCAGCAATTATAATAAATTAACCTCGGCGAGGGGCTGCCAGTAACTTTACAGGTTATAAATAAACATTAGGCATAATTTCCCATGCCCATGGTTTTTTGAAAGTTTTAAAGGTTCTTAACTGAGAGAAGTAAAGTACCTCGCTCGTTCTACGATTGGAAATATCGCGCCTGTGCAAATTTCCAACGGTTGTAAATAACTCACGGGTATTAAAATCGTAAATTCTTTCTGTCATATCTCCAGTATTCTGGTTAAAATAAAGGTTAATCGCGTTAGTCAGGAACCAGTCTTTATTTTGAAACCTGAAGGTATACCCCAATTCCCAGCGCCATTCGCTGCCACCCCTAAATCTTAAAAATAACTGCTGGTCTTTGATTTCGATTTGCTGTAACGGGTCGCCAAGCTTTCCACCTTCTTCAGAACGTAAGATAAAGTCATTATTCTGTGCTGATAACTGATAGTTGCCTGTTGTTTTGTTCTTAAAGTAAAGCGCTAAAATGCGAGGCTTCTGGGTTTCTTTAATGATATCCGAATTATTATCGCCATACGTCCTGGTTTCATCGGCGGTTTTATTTGATTCAAAAATGATTGCAATATCTTCATTTTGATCATTATTCAGATCGCCTTCTGCTTTTTCTATCACTGTCCAGTTGGCAGGTGTGAGTTGAGAAATAGTTAGACCTTGTTGTTTCACTTTAGGAAAAACAAATGTCTTCTGAGCTGAGGCGGTTTGAAAGAATAAGATTATAAGGTTAAAGCACAAGAATTTCATTCGGTAGTAGAAGGTGGATTTTAAATATAAACGGTGATTTGCCGGTTTAATTGCGGTTTCTGATGTAATAATCCTGTGATAGGCTTTGATAATGACTTGTTTTTCGGGAGGTCCAATTTCAAGCGATCTATTTTGTCAAAAATTAACCACCTAAGACATATAAGAAAATATAAGCCGTAGTGCGGTAGAGAAAAAGGCTTTTCATATTAATTTTGTTGCATTTTGATCTTCAATGGCCTTACATGTCTTATATGGTAAAATTAACCACCTAAGACATATAAGAAAATATAAGCCGTAGTGCGGTAGAGAAAAAGGCTTGTTATATTAATTTTGTTGCATTTTGATCTTCAATGGCCTCACATGTCTTATATGGTAAAATTGACCACCTAAGACATATAAGAAAAATATAAGTCGTAGTGAGGTAGGCTGAACGGCTTGTTATATTAATTTTTGTTGCATTTGGCATTCAATGACTTTAGATATCTTATATGGTAAAAAATTATACATCAAATAAATGAGAAAATATAAGCCGTGGTGCGGTAGGCTGAACGGCTTGTTATATTAATTTTGTTGCATTTTGGTCTTCAATGACCTTACATGTCTTATATGGTAAAATTAACCACCTAAGACATATAAGAAAAATATAAGTCGTAGTGAGGTAGGCTGAACGGCTTGTTATATTAATTTTTGTTGCATTTGGCATTCAATGACCTTAGATATCTTATATAGTAAAAAATTATCTATATCAAACAAATACTTATCAATCAATAAAAAAATGCAAGAAAATATCTCCAATGGTTTAAAATCTACAAAATCCCGTACTTTTGCATTTTAAATATTCCTTTTGAAGACAGACCTTTTTATTATTACGCCACCTTTCACTCAACTGAATACTCCTTATCCAGCAACTGCGTATATAAAAGGATTTTTAAATACTAAAAACATCACTTCCACTCAAGCCGATTTAGGAATTGAAGTAATCCTGAAAATGTTTTCCAGGCAAGGGCTAACAGACCTTTTTGATACAAAGAGCGAAAAGCCGTTAAGTGTCAATTCCAAACGGATTTTAGCATTGAAAGATGAATATTTAAAAACGATAGATTCGGTAATTGACTTTTTGCAGGGAAAAAACCCAACCTTGGCGCTTCAGATTTGCGGTGATGATTTTCTGCCTCAGGCATCGAGATTTGCACAGCTGGAAGAATTAGACTGGGCATTTGGTGCCATGGGCACGCAGGATAAAGCCAAACATTTGGCAACCCTTTACCTGGAAGATATCTCTGATTTTATAGTTGAATGTGTTGATGAAAATTTTGGATTTAGTCGATATGCAGAGCGTTTGGGTAGAAGTGCTAACTCTTTCGATGAACTTTATCATGCGTTGGAGCAAGAGCCAAGTTATATTGATAAGATTCTAATCTCCGTTTTGGAAGGTTATATCACAACTGTTCAACCTAACTTATTTTTGATTTCAGTTCCTTTTCCAGGCAATTTATATAGTGCTTTCCGATCGGCGCAATGGGTAAAGCAGCATTATCCTGCAATAAAAATTTCCATGGGTGGCGGATTCCCGAATACAGAATTAAGATCCCTTTCTGATCCCCGCGTTTTTGAATTTTTCGATTTCATCACTTTAGATGATGGTGAACTGCCAATCGAACTGCTGATTCAGAACATCAGCGGAACTGTTCCTACAGAAATGCAGATGTATAAACGTACGTTCATACTTAAAAACGGCAAAGTTGCTTACCGAAACGATTCGTTTAGAAAGGATTATAAACAGGCCGATGTAGGCACACCTGATTATTCGGGTTTGCTTCTGGATCGGTACATTTCCGTAATTGAAATTGTTAACCCCATGCACAGAATGTGGAGCGATGGCAGATGGAATAAACTGACGATGGCACATGGTTGTTACTGGGGGAAATGTACTTTCTGTGATATTTCTTTAGATTATATTAAAGTTTACGAGCCGGTTCAGGCAAAGCAGATTGTAGATCGGATTGAGGAACTCTCCTTTAAAACCGGACAAAATGGATTTCATTTCGTAGACGAGGCTGCTCCACCTGCTTTAATGCGTGAAGTAGCTTTAGAAATTCTTCGTCGGGGATTGGCTGTGACCTGGTGGACTAACATTCGTTTTGAGAAAAGTTTTACGGCTGATCTATGTTTGCTACTAAAGGCATCTGGCTGCATTGCGGTTTCTGGCGGGTTAGAAGTTGCATCAGATCGTTTACTGAAACTAATTGAAAAGGGGGTGACGGTCGAACAGGTCGCTCGTGTAACCAGAAATTTCACTGAAGCAGGCATTATGGTGCATGCTTATTTAATGTATGGCTATCCTACACAAACCATTCAGGAAACGATTGATAGCCTTGAAATGATCCGGCAATTGTTTGAAATGGGAATTTTGCAGTCAGGTTTCTGGCATCAGTTTGCCATGACGGCTCATAGTCCGGTAGGTTTATACCCAGAAAGGTTTGGTGTAGTCAAAGATACTGAAGCCATTGGCACCTTTGCAAATAACGACATCAACTATACCGATAAAACAGGGATTGATCATAATAAATTCAGCTTTGGTTTAAAAAAGTCGCTGTTTAATTTTATGCATGGAATCTGTTTTGATTATGAACTTCAGGATTGGTTTGAATTTAAAATTCCAAGGACTAAAATTCCAGCGGATTTTATTGAAAAAGCTTTAAATGAAGATCAAAACTTTAATACTAAACCCACAGCTAAAGTGGTTTGGTTAGGTACCAGCCCGGAGGCTGAGTATTTTACCAAAACTAAAAAAGGGAACTCGTGGGAAATGGCTACCCTCACTTTTCATGATAAAAAGGAAACGTTTACCATTCAAACCAGTAAGACTGAAGGGGAGTGGCTCGTTTCTATTTTAAACAAGATCAGGGTAGCTTCCGGTCAAACTTATTCTTTTCAGGATGTTAAATCAGATTTTGAAAAAGAAATGAAAAATTTTGAGCTGTTTTGGTATTCAAAACCAATCAATATATTAAGAGAATTTGGACTGCTGGTTTTGTAGTTGTTTATTGATCAGTCTACTTGGCCAGATGAATTTTCCCATACTTTAAAACCTTCAACCAGTGAGTTATTGGCTTACAGTTTCATTTTAAAAAGCGCAAGGAAAAGGATAAGGCAAATGATGATAATTGAACTTAGAATCACCAGAATCCACGCAATAGTTGACTTTTTATTTTTCCACAGCGAAATAAAAGCAGTTATTGCGGTCATGATAATTAAGGCCATGAATAAATTTACTGTAGGGATTCCGAGCAAATAGTAGTCGCTATTTGAAAAGACAAAGCAGCTCAGTAACAGGAAGACAAGAGAGGCTATACTATATAATCTGTTTTCTTTCATTGCATTTTTTGATTAAGTATACGGAAGAAAGCCTGATTTTTCTTCCGTATATCTAATGTCTTATTGATAGGATAGCGGATTAATCACAATGTGGAACCGTAAAAGTCCAGGTTTCAGATTCGCCATTTGGAACGATGTACCCATTACCTCTGGCATTTTCAAACCACAATTTCCCTCGAAGTTTATCTCTTGTTCCCACCTCATTCATGGTTGCGCTGTCGTATAAGCGACCGTTAATCATCACGTATTTAATTTTTTCAGAGTTACGAATGTCATCCAGCGGGTTTGCATCCATAATCACTAAATCAGCAAGTTTACCCACTTCTAATGAACCGAGTTCTTTGCTCATACCTAAATAACCTGCGCCATTTAATGTTGCATTTCGAATGGCTTGCAACGGCGTAAAGCCTCCCTGAACAAACATCCACAGTTCCCAATGTGCGCCTAATCCCTGAATCTGTCCGTGCGCACCCAAATTTACTTTTGTGCCACCATCCGCAATTTGCCTGGTTGCCTTCGCAATATCGATATGGTTGTAATCGCTATATTCTGAAGTGGTTCTGCGTCTTGCTCTCGAATCAATAATCGAACGGGGTGTGTACGTCATTAATTTCTCATTCTCCCAAACATTGGTGCGATCGTACCAATAATTCTCACCCCACTGACCACCGTAAGCTACAATTAAAGTTGGTGTGTAGCCCACTTCGGTGTTGTTCCAAAGGGTAGTTACATCTTTGTAAACCGGTAAAACCGGAATGCTGTGCTCAATCCCGGTATGTCCGTCGGCAATCATATTCATGTTGTGAAAGAATGTAGAACCACCCTCCGGTACAACTTCCATCTTCAGCTGACGGGCAGCTTCTAAAATCTGCTGGCGCTGTTCTCTACGGGGTTGATTATAAGATTTAACTGAAAAGGCACCAACAGCTTTTAACCTTTTCAAGTTGGCTAGTGCGTCATCCAGGCTATTTATCGCCACTTTAAAGTCGCCATCCGCACCGTATAAAATAGATCCGGTAGAGTAAACCCTCGGGCCAATCATTCTGCCTGCCTTAAGCATTTCGCTCTGACTGAAAACCATTTCTGTATTACTGGATGGATCGTGTGATGTAGTTACGCCGAAAGCGAGATTAGCCAGGTAACTCCAATCGCTTTGAGGTGAAATCCCGTCCGGACTGGTACGTAAGTGTGCATGAACATCAATAATGCCGGGCATAATGGTTTTGCCGTTTACATCAATCACCTTTGCATTGGCAGGAATCGTTACTGCATCAGCTTTACCAATCGCAGATATTTTATTCCCATCGGTTAAAATGACACCGTTTTCGATTACTTCATCGCCTTTCATGGAAATAATTCTTGCACCTTTTAGCGCCACTATTCCACTCGGCTTATCAGATTTTAAAACCAAATTGATGTCTATTGATGTAGGTGACGCCTTATGCATGCCTGCATCAAAGTTAAAAGCGCTGTTTACATCAATGGTGAAATATTTAGGTCCTAATGTCCAATGTAAATTTTTACTATCAGCGCTCCATTGAATATAGGTTCCGCCATCGGTAGTCACTTTAGCAACAGGAATGGATTTATTACCTGCTGATGCATCCTGTGCGGTACCCACATTGATCATCGGCGTGATGTAAACATTGAACAATTCATTAAATGCAACCCATTTATTATCCGGACTAATCACAAATTGATTGGCATATTGCGACGTAAAGTGTGTTCTTTCATTTCCGCCACTTAAATCGACGCTTTTTAGTGCTTTCTTGCCATCTGCATAACTCTGGAAATAAATTCGGGTATCCGTGTTATTAAATTGAGGGCGAATACCGTTATCAGAAACCAGTGTCTTTATGCCACCATTTGCACCCATGGTGAATATTCCGGTACCACGACCATAATTATAACCCAACACATCATTCCCGCTTCCTTTCCTAAAAACGATCTTATCGCCTTTTGTTGAATATTGTGGAGAATAATAAAATCCCTTTTCGTCGCTTAGTGTGATGGTTTTTCCAGACTTCAAATCCGTTCTTTTAATCGCTCCACGAAGTTCATCGCTCCAGGTTGTATAAATGACAAACTTGCCGTCCGGACTAAATGCCGGTTCAAATTCAAACTCCTGGCCATTCGTTACGCGTTCAGGTGTTCCGGCAGGTAAGTCTTGCTTGTATAAATATCCTGCTGCATTAAATACAATTGTTTTTCCGTCTGGCGAGGTGGTTAATTGTCTTAGCATTTTTGCCGAAAACTCGTTATCAAACACCTGTTGTTCAAAATGTAGTGCCTGTTGCACGGTTTGAACGGTATTTGCCTGAAAGGGAATGGTGGAATAGATTAGTGTGCCAATCTCTGTTTTTCTAATTTTACCTTTAGCGTAGAAAACGAGGCTTTTGCTGTCAGGCGTCCAGGCGAAGTTGGGGTAAACCCCAAAAATAGCCCAGGTTTCTTGCTGGTCGTGAGATAAATCCTCATTCACAGGCCACTCTTCACCGGTTTTAATGTTTTGAACAAAGAGAGTCGATTTCAAACGCACTCTTTTGACAAAGGCAATTAAGTTCCCGTCTGGCGAAACCTGCGGGCGGCAGGCGCCCCCCTGTTCATTAATTAAAGTGGTTAATTTGCCTGTGGTTAAATCCAGTTGACGAATGGCGTAAATGGTTCCGTTTGGATCTTTACTGTATTCAAAATTTGGTCCGGGCGTAACATCTTCACTAAAATATAAATATCTGCCATCTGGCGAAACGTTTGGCTCTCCGGCATCTTGCTGATCGTTTTTGCGCTTGGTAAGCTGAACACCTTCACCACCGTTGATGTTGTACATCCACATTTCACCTGCGCCCAAAGAGCGGCCTGCGGTATAATGTTTACGGGCAACTAAATATTCACTGTTCGGCATCCAGGTAGCATTGTTTAACAGCCTGAATGTTTCTTTGGTCA